>JADEYI010000751.1_pt1 | contig 36200 bp, 30 predicted proteins | sample 8542331 | NCBI WGS metagenome assembly JADEYI01 (sample SAMN16510988, study PRJNA670497) | mine drainage metagenome | isolation source: biofilm near Copperflume 1 | place: Germany: Marsberg coppermine Kilianstollen | collected 2018-02 | reverse complement strand
GTGTACGCGCGTAACGCTCCGCCGGAGGACAGCCGGCGTTCGCTTCTAACGAGACTGAAATCGGTAGCGCATCGCAAGAAATACGGTCAGCGTATCGGACCGGTCCACGATGGGGCTGTTCTGGATGGAGCGCGCAAAATGCAGGTATTTCAAACCGCCCAGGAATTGCCAGCGCTTGCCCATCGGCACCAGCAGGTTTAACTGCACAAAGGGGTTGGTGGCGCGGCCGGGGGAGTATGCGGGGCGCCCCGGCATCACTTCAGCCTGACTCACCCCGTAGTAGTAATTGGCAAGCGGGGAGTTTTCCCACGCAAGGCCGATGCCGGGCGCCAGTGTCCAGCCCGGCATGCGGATCGGGTAACGATAGTCCAGGTCCGCCTCTATGCCGTTGTAACGGTGCAGCAGATCGGTGTAGACGCCGGCGTCGAGGCGCCCCCAGTCGCCGAACAGGCTCAGGCGCCCGCCGCCATCGATGGACCACTTGCGGCTCTGAATGCCGGCCAGCTGCGATGATTCACTGGCGCTCAGGCGGTTGATGCGCGGCTTGGCAAGAATCGAAAAGGTGTAATGCCGGCCGTTGAAGGGCACATACCCGACGCTGGCACCGGCAAAGAAGAAGCGTCCATGGTGGTAGAAAATCAGCGGTAATGCCGTCACCTGGTTACCGACCCCGATATAGCCGGGTTCACTGATAACCACCCCCAGGCCGAGGGACCAGCCCGACCCTCTATTCAGAGAGGCTTGCGAAATAATCTGATCCTCGGGGTTGGTTGAATTCTGGGAGTTGTAAGCAGCGGCGGAATCCGTTGCGGATGCCGCCGCCGGCAGCATGACCGCGAGCGCAGCGCTGATTCCGAATAGGATCCACAGGCAGTGGCTGCATACGCAGCACCAACGAATGTCTCGTGCAATACGAATACGAGTCATGCCGGGTTTCTCCAAAAATGGTTCCCTGACCCTAGAAGCGGTAACGCAAATTCAAGTAAAGACCGTGCTCTGTCAACTGAATGTAGTTTCCGTCTTCTGCGCTTTGCTCGTTCTGCATGAAATAGCGGCTATACCAGCCGAGGCCAAGCTGCATGCCATTCTCCCAATGGTAAGCCACTCCCAGTCGCGCCTCCTGATTTGTTTGGGTCACGTACACCTTGCCGCCCTCATTGCGCAGACTGTAAAGGCGCGGCAGATGACCGCCGAGGAAATCGGCCTCCACCTCCCAGGATGCCGGCAAAGGATAGCGGAAATGCAAGCCCAGCTGCGGTACCGGAAGTTCCTGGGTAATGAAATCCTCGGACGTGCGGCTGCCACTTAACTCCGATGGGCTGGCTGCACCGCTTGGATGGCCCTGCAGGCTATAGGTGAGCCCCACATACGTGAAGCCGATTTCGCCGTCAAACCGGGCACCCGTGGTGCTGCCCAGGAGTCGCTGGCGGTAAAGCGCCGTCAATTGCCAGTTATTCAGCCAGCTGGCGTTAGTGGTCAAAGGGTTGTTGGCGGCAAGTTGAACGCCGTTGAAGTAAACGGGCATCGGGCGCAGGGTTTCGCCGTATACACGGGAAAAATCCACGTTCAACAGCAGTGCGCGACCGCGGTTGATCTCATCAATCGCATCGAAGCTTAGATGTTGGACGTAGTCAATGCCGAGAGCGGGTCCGAGTGGCAAGGCGGTACCTGACACATTGTTTTCGCGCACCTGAATGAATCCGCCAGGAACGCCGCGGGCCAAGTCGATTTGTAATTGCCAGGGCGCGGCGTCCGCGGGAAATGACACCGCCGTCAACACCAGGCCTGCAAGACAAGCGGATAGATTAAAAAACCCGGCCGCGCTTATTTTCACGAAGTGCCGTATGCTTGGGTTTGGATTAGGGATTTTTTTTGACGGTAAGTTTTTCGCGGATTTCACTGTCGATATCATCTAACAGGGTGAAACGCCTCAAATACTGGGCCCGCTTGCGGGATGGGACCGTGTCAATGGAGCGGCGTGTATTGGTTGCCGGCAACAAGAAAAAGCCATTGGCTGTCGGCTGCCCTCCGACGTCATTCCAGAGCTCGTCATAGGATGATTTCATCATGCTGATGCGGTCCTGATAGCGATGCCGCATGAAGCAATGGGCTGAATTGCCAATGGCGTAAATCCTGGTGATGCCCCAGGCGGCGGCCACTTCACGCAATATGTACACCAGAAGATGCTTGGGGCGCAGGCCGTGGAATACCCGGGTCGCATGCTTGGTGTCCTCTTTGCTTTCCGGTGTCCGCCCACCCTGCGCACCGCCAATGAATATCTCCCACCCCGATGCGCCGAGCCGGATCACGAACGTCAACGACGCGATCCATTCATGCTCCTTGATGGTATTCACCGATTCGGGCCGACCGAGGGAAAGCGTAAGCTCGCCTTCCTGCTGCATATGCTTGCTGTAGGTAAAATTGATGATCAGCGGTTCACGCAAATCACCCAACGAATGTTGATTGAGTATGAACGGCTGGTTCTTGAGAATGGCACTCACCAGCTCGGCTGGCGTATACCACCACATGAAATGGTAATGCTCGCGCAGTACGCGATGGCATTCGGAACCAGTCAGGTCCTTATGCAGATATGGGCGCAGGGGCTTCTCATACAGGCGCGGACAATAACGCGTAATGGCATCGAACGGTGATGTTTTAAGAAACCCATGCCAACATTGCCAGGTGGAAAAATCAGATAGCGCGCGGAATAAAAACCGCACACGTTTGGCGTGCCTATGTTTGTTGGCGGTTGGATAGATGACGAAGGCCATACGCCATACGTCCTTCAGTTTGCGCCAGCGGGAAGCGATGCTGGTGCTGGCCGGCACCATTGTGGACAGCGACTCCTGCATCACATCCGCATCGCGCATCGCACGTTCGCCTATCATCGTTATCGTTCCCTCTCGTATGGCTAAGGCCGCATGAACAGCAAGCAAATCAGCAAGCTGTTCAGCAGCGCTAATGGCGGAACTGGAATGCCGGCAAGGCTTGAAACGCGCAGGCTAAGGCGGAATTCACGGTGCGCAGTCCTAGAAACTCGTGTGCCAACCCAGCATCATACCGTGGGGCATGACACTCAGGAAGAACGGCAGGTTGCGATTGTGGGCAAAGACGCCGAAGGCGGTACCGAGTGCCCAACCGGAGAGCACATCGGTCTGCCAATGTCCCTGGGTTTTCATGCGTGCAAGGGCGTCATAGAGCGGCAATGCTTCGAGGCCCCACACCCAAGGATCCTGCCGGTGATATTCGAGGATAAATGGCGTCACGAAGCTGGCTTGCAGCGTTACCTCGCCGCTCGGAAAGCTCTGGCAGCAGCTGCCCTGGAACCAGTGGTTGGGACTCGCCGACTGATACGGTCGCGCGCGGCTGAAGCCGTACTTGAGAACCTGGACGGTAAGCGCCGAGAAAGCGGAAGCATCTATACTTTGCCAAAAGGTCCGGCCGATGCGGTTCTCGCCACCGTACCACAGCGCCCCGCCAATCTCGGTGAGGACTACCCCGTATTCGAGATCAAGCTGGTTACTGCGTTTCCATATCCCCGAGTTGTCGTCGGGCAAACGGTGGTCAATACCGATCAGGTCACCCACCCCGACGATCAGTGGAATCGCTCCGAGCAAATAGTAGCCCGCCCGATCGCTGGGACCCGACGAGGTATTTGTATTGTCTGCTGGTTGAGACGCAGCCCAGCCGTTCTGATTGGAATCCACATCGGGCGCGCCTATATCCGCGAGCGTGCAGCGTGTCTGCATGCAGAAGCGGTTGGAAGTTTCTGCGATTGACAATGGCATCGTGCCCCTGAGACTGGGTGGCATTACCCTGCTCGTGCAGCTTTCAATCTCTAAGCTGAGCGAGCAGATACTCGGAGCGTTTGCCGGGCGGTTTAGCCGCGGGGTTTGAGTGGCCTGCACGCGGGTGGTGCAGGCCAGGATTACAAAACCGGTGCAGACGAGAACGCGGAATACTTTCATCTTGTCTTCTCGCTTGTTGGGAATTTGATCGGATAGCGGAATGAAATCATCCGAATGGAGGTGTATCGTTGTCCGGTGCGCTCGAATTGCTGCGGTCTTTGCGTGCTTCTTTTGCTGCTTCTGTCGCTTCACGGCGCGCCTCAGCAGTCTGGCGCAAGACTGACGCGCGCGCATTCTCGACCGATTGGATGCCAGCTTGGACCGGCTGGTGCGCGGGGGTGTGTGGAAGCGAACGCACTTTCGATGCTGGTTTGAGCAACTCTGTTGCCGGGGTGTTCACGGGTACGGTGATGATCTGCACCACGGTTTTTTCAATATCGGCGTTGAGTGACACCACATTCATGGTGACATCGAGGGTCGGCTTCGGGGGCGGTGCCGGCGGCGATGCAGAGCCGTTTCCGGCATGCGCAGGGACTGCCGCGACTAGCAGCAGCGTTGCGACCAAAGTGATCAAACCATAATGAAACATATACACACCCTCCGGCGTCAGGATCGCCGATTGAACGCCTGAATAAGCCCGCGCCACAGCCGGCTTGCGAACGGCGCTGGCTCTTCTGCCAACACCGGCACGCTGAAAGTCCGGCGCTCTGCACCCCGACTCAGTTCGGCTGTCATCAGGCCATTGGTACCCGCGTGCGCGATGACAGGAAGTTTCAGAAGGTTCTGACCCTTGCGCAGTTCACCCATCCAACTCAGATGATGCAGGCCCGGCTGACCCGCCACTTGCATGCCCGCCGGCAAGTCAACGGTGAAGCGCACATTCTTGAGCGTGGAACCCGAGTCGAAAGCCACCCCAACGGTGGTCGGATGCTCGCTTTGCAGAATGAGTCGGCCGCCGCGCAACGTATAGTCGGGTATTGGAGTTATCTGCCCATTGAGCGTAAAGCCGAGAATAAGGCTGAGCACCAGTGCGGTGGCGAGTCCAATGAACGCGGCGGTATGCCGACGCCGCCGTTGGGCATCGGCCGCGAACACGCGAGCGAGGATACGGTCCGCGGTACCTTCAGGCAAAACCGGAACTGGAGTGGCCGTAAGCGTTGTACTGAGCAGCCACTTCATCCGCCAGGCCTTGTTACAGGCAGAGCAAGTCTCAAGATGCAGCTTTACCTCCGCCATGGTCGCATCCGGAATTTCAGAGGCAGGGACATCAAGTAATGCTTGTGGGATTTCGCAGTTCATGTTGCTTTCATCTCATTGAATAACACGCGGAATTCCCCGGCAGGGGTCCCTTGAGTCAGGAATATCTGCCGCAGATGCCGCCGGGCACGGAACAAGCGAGATTTGACGGTGCCGAGCGGCAGATCCAGCAACACGGTGAGCTCGCCGACGGTATGGCCCACCATATCGTGCAGTATCAAAATAGCGCGCTGGTCGTGCGGCAAGGTGTCGAGCGCCGCACTGATTTGCCTTTGCAAAGTCTCCGAGTACACCAGGCGTTCCGGGTCAGCGATCCCCAGGTCCGCTTCACCCAAAAGGTCATCCCAACTTATATTGTGGCGGTTGTTGAGCGGCGTATGACGCGTGCGCCGCCACCGATCCACAAACAGGTTATGCAGCGAGCGTATTAGCCAAGTATGTGGATTATCGAGCTTTCCCCAGGTTGCCGGTTTTTGATACAAGCGCAACAGCAATTCCTGCAATAAATCCTCCGCATCCTGCGGGTGCCCCGTGAAACGCCGAGCAGTGCGATAAAGCATTTCCAGATGGGGGGTTACCCAGGCCGTGAACTCGGTTTGGCGCCGCGCCATGGAGCTGCGAGTGGGCCGGAATGGCAGGATGGATGGCATGATCTCTAACACGCATCCGGGCTGGATAAGGGTTCCACCCGCGATTATCGTTCTTTTTTTTGGAGCCCGCTGGTCGGTGTACTCAAAGTCGGCTGTCCTCTGGGGGTATGGCGCCCACCGCAGGCCATAGGCCACGCCTTATCGAGTGATTTAAGAGCATCAACTCCCCGAGGATTAACTATATATCCTGTAATTATAGGGACCCTTTTAGGAACCAACTGCGTCCGTATTTTTCAGGACTGTCAGCATCCGGTCCTGCTTCAATATACGAAAAGCAGGGATTTGTGATGTGCCGGTATTTGGCTGGACGGCGCTGTGGCCGGCAATCCGCCACAATCGAGGGCAATCAGTGTCGAAAACCACCAGTATTGGGCCAAATGTGAGAAACCTATTGAAGGCGTGGATAACCCTGTGGCTGTTCGCCGCCAGCCTGACCGCTTTTGCCGCCGGCCCAAATCTGGATTTAGCCCAATACCGGGGGAAGGTGGTCTATCTTGATTTCTGGGCTTCGTGGTGCCCGCCCTGCAGGCAATCGTTTCCATGGATGAATGCCATGCAGAGTCAATTTGGCCATCAGGGGCTTGTAATCGTCGCCGTTAACGTGAATCAACATACACAAAGTGCAATCAAGTTCCTGAAGCAAATCCCAGCCAGTTTCAAGATAGTTTACGATCCCAAAGGCAAGCTTGCGGAAAAATACAATTTAATCGGAATGCCAAGTTCGTTTCTGATCGGCAGGGATGGCCGGATTTATTATCGCGACATGGGGTTCCGTGACAGCTCACCTCAAAAATATGAAGCGGAAATACGCACCTTGCTGGCCAAATGACGCTGGATGGTGCAGGAGAACAAAGATGCTCAAAACAACACTGGCACTGGCAATCATCGGCGCAGGATTCATGTTAAGCGGTTGCAGTAGCTTGGGTGTCCGCCCCTGGCAGCGGGGGATACTCGCCAAGCCTGAAATGTCATTGAATGCTCAGCCCTTGATGCTTGCCGTGAATGATCACATCTATTTTGCGAAGGAAGGTACCAGTGGAGGTCGTGACTTTTCAGGCGGCGGCTGTGGATGCAATTGACGCGTAAACGGCGTCGCCGGTTGCGAAAGACGCTGCTGGCGTCCAGTTACGCACTTTTGGGGGTCATGCCGAGTGCCATGGCTGACAAAGGCGACTGGACGTTTGATACGTCCGCGCTGTTCTACTCAGAAGTGGGCGGCATTCTTGTCCTAGAACCGATGGTTCTGGCAAAGCAGGATCGTGGCGACGACTCCTACCTGACTTTGAATATTGTCGGTGATGTCTTGACGGGCCCCACCCCGACGGGGGGCATGCCATCGAGCAAGAGCCAAACGGTTACCGGGCCATCCGGCAAAAAGACAACAGTGATCGCTCCCGGCCAAACACCGGTCAACAAGTATTTCAAAGATACACGCGGAGCAGTGAAGGCGATGTGGTCACAGCCGCTGGGCGATGTGTGGCGCCTCGATTGGGGCGGCGGTGTTTCGCTCGAAGACGATTTCAAGTCGCTGGCCGCCGATGCGCTGTTGGCGCGCAGCTTCAATGAGCAAAACACGACGTTGTCCGGCGGCCTGTCCTACGAATACGACAGTATCAACCCCATCGGGGGCGTCCCGCAACCCTTGAGTGTAGTGCCAGCAGCGGCCGCGACGCCGTCCGTGGCGCACAGTCGATCCAAAAACATCAAGGGTGCGTTGATCGGCGTCACTCAGGTCATGAACCAGAACTGGCTGGCGCAGATGAACTTTTCCTATGGTGCATCCAGCGGCTATCTAAACAATTACTACAAGCAGGTATCGGTGATTGAGAGCCAAGCGCTCGCGTCAACCCCCCAGGGCGATCCTCTCTACCAAATCTATGAAAATCGCCCATCAACCCGTTCACAACGGACAATTTACCTGCGCAACAAGATTTATCTCGATGGTAACGTGCTCGACATCTCCTATCGCTATGGTTGGGATACCTGGGGTATCCGATCAAATACACTCGGTCTACGGTACCGATGGGCACTGAGCGACCATTTCTTTCTGGAGCCGCAACTGCGCTACTACCGACAGAGTGCCGCGTACTTTTATCGACGAGGATTGCTGAATTCCGAGCCTTTGCCTGCATTTGTCAGCGCCGACTATCGACTGGATGCATTCACCGGGCGTACCATCGGTCTGGAATTTGGTACGCATGTCAGTAAGGGCAACTGGTGGCCCGCCGGTACACTCACTCTGCGCCTCGAACACTATACGCAGACGGGTGGCTCCGATCCGCAAGTGAATATTGGCGTACAGCAGAATTTCAGTCTATTTCCAGGTCTCAGTGCCAACATTGTCCAGGTCGACTATTCATTCGGATTTTGACAGCAATGTGGCTGCCGGGCTGCAGTTAGCCCCAGAGGCGGATTCGTGGCGCGCCCGATTCACCGCGATGGCGTGCCCTTGTGAGGTTTTGATCGACACACTTGATAAGTCAGTGGCGAATAACGCCGCCAACGCCGTTTCGATGGAAGCCTGGCGCATTGAGCGCAAGTTTAGTCGCTATCTTAGCGACAACATCATTTATAAGATCAATACGGCCGCAGGCCGGATCATTAAGGTGGATGAAGAGACGCAGCGGCTGTTGGATTTTGCGGCCTGCCTGTATCAGACGAGTGATGGCCTGTTCGACATCACGTCTGGAGTTTTACGCAAGGTCTGGCATTTCGATGGCAGTGATCAGTTGCCGGATGCGGCCTCCGTACGCGATGTACTGAAGCTGGTGGGGTGGCATCGTGTTCAATGGAAAGCACCTTACCTGCGGATGCCGGCGGACATGGAAATCGATTTCGGCGGCATCGGCAAGGAATACGCAGTGGATCGCGCGGCTCAACTTGCCAGCGTCGCGAGCGGCGTATCTCTGCTGATCAATTTTGGCGGTGATATTGTTGCGACGGGACCGCGCACAAAAGACAGAGCTTGGAAAGTTGCCATCGAAAGTACGGCTCAAGATCAACCGACACCGATGGTCGAACTCAAACGCGGTGGGGTTACAACCAGTGGCGATGCGCGCCGATTTTTATTGAAGGACGGTGTCCGCTATGGCCATATTCTGGACCCGCGTAACGGTTGGCCAGTCCGTGATGCGCCCCGTTCAGTAACCGTACTCGAGGCAAACTGCACCCAGGCCGGTGTGCTATCAACCTTGGCGATTCTACAGGGGCGTGGTGCCGAGAAATTTCTTCGCAAGCACAAAGTTGCCCATTGGATCAGCCGATAGAAAATGTGCCCCGCCAACAGCACGGATACCAGAACTGATGTTGTTTACGACGTATATCAAGGAATTCAAGTTACATGTTCGGACAGTAGTGTCCCAATGTTATTCAAACAGATTCAACTGGTTGCGTGTGTCGTCTGAAATCGCATCGACCACGGTCTGGACACGTAATTGATCCAAGGAGATTCTTCCGAACAGCGTAAGCCTCAATATCCGTAGGATAAGGATTACCTTTCCTTCACGGGCAGCACACCGCACTCAGATGGATACTTTCTTTGATTTTGTGAGGATTTTGGCATCCTGTTTTGAACTGCCCAACCTTGAAGGCGTGGGTTCGAGAAGCTCGAGCCAGTGGCGAACCGGTAAGGAAGCACTGACGGCGAGATGCAGCTCGCAGCCGACGTTGGCGGTGGCGATGAGCATGGGGGCGCCGCTCATGAGCGCGGCGAGTTTGCGCGCCCGCAGCGCTTCGGAAATCTCCGGCTGGGTGAGCGAATAACTTCCGGCTGAACCACAGCACAGATGCGCCTCGGGCACCGGCGTAAGCAGGTAACCGGCGCGCGCCAGTATCGTTTCCACCGCGGCGGCACGGTGCAGGGCATGCTGCAGTGTGCAGGGCGCGTGAAAGGCAATTCGCTTGCCCGCGCCGATCCCGGCCCAGTGTTCGATCGCCGGTGCAATCAACTCCGAAGGATCCCGCAGTGCCGCGGCCACGCCTTGCGCGCGTTCCGCCCAGGCCGGTTCGTGACGGAAAATGTCCGGATAATCACCGATCATGGCGGCGCAGCCCGAAGCGGTCACCACGAACGCCTCGGCGCCTGCCTGTAGTCTGTCTTCTACCCTGGCGATGAGGTCACGCATACGCGCACGGCCTTGATCCTGTGCGCCGATATGCCAGGCAAGCGCGCCGCAGCAACCCGCGATGGATTGCGTACCGCAGCCGAGGCGGTCCAGCGCGCGCGCCAGCGCAGCGTTGGTCGCGGGCGTGGCGACCGATTGTACGCAGCCCTCCAGTACCAGCGCCTGTCGCGGGTGGTGTGCCGCTGGCCGCAGCAACAAGCGTTGGCGCGCCGGCAGTTTTTCGGCGATCCACACCGGCAGCAGCGGGCGCAGGGGTCGCAGCAGCGCGAGTATCAGGCGCAGCCGCCAGGGGTGAGTGAACAGCCAGCGAATGCCGGTGCGCCGGAGCCGTGCGCGCCAGGACCGGAGCACCTGCCGTTCCACCACGGCGCGGCCGATATCGGCAAGCCGCGCGTAGCGCACCCCCGAGGGACAGGTGGTTTCGCAGGCGCGGCAGGTGGGGCAGCGGTCGAGATGCTGCGCGGTGATGGCGGTGGGGGTTTCGCCCTCGAGCACTCGCTTGATGAGGTAGATGCGCCCGCGCGGACCATCGAGCTCATCCCCCAGAAGCTGGTAGGTCGGACAGGTGGCGGTGCAGAAACCACAGTGCACACAGGCGCGCAGAATTGCTTCCGCTTCATTGCCCTCAGGCGTGCCACGGATGAAATCGGCGAGGTGGGTTTCCATGGCGTCGCTCTAGATTCCGGCGTACAGGCGCCCGGGGTTGAGAATGCCGGCCGGATCGAAGGCGGCCTTGAGCCGCTGGTGAAGGTGATGCAGCGCAGGCGTGAGCGGTGTGAAGGGGTCCTCGGCGGGGGGCGCGCCTCGGGCAGGTCGGAACAGAGTTGCGTGACCCCCAGTGGCGGCAGTGCGTGCGCGCACTTGGTCCGCGGAAATCCCGGTTTTCACCCAGCGCTGCGCCCCACCCCAGGTGACGACTTCGGGTCCGTCCAGGGCCAGGGGCGCGGCAGTGGAGGGCAACGCCAAACGCCACAAGGGGCGCGGATCAGCGAAAAACGCGCCCGTGTGTTCGCGCAGATCGCGCCAGAACTCCTCCGCCTGCGACAGATGCTCGCCGCCGAGTCCGGCCGCTGCGGCAGCAATTGCCGGCGCGGGACCCGAGAGGCGTACATAGAGTTGTCCATCGCTCCAGGCGGTGGCCGAGAGCGGCAGCGGCCGGCCGCCCCAGCGGTTCATGAGTTCGATGGCCGAGGCCTCGTCCCGCTCGAAGACCAGCGTGGTTTCCGCCTCAGGCCGGGGCAGCACCTTGAGCGAGATCTCGAGCAGCACACCCAGCGTGCCGAAAGCGCCGGCCATGAGACGCGAGAGGTCGTAACCCGCGACGTTCTTCATGACCTCGCCGCCGAAATGCAGGATCTCGCCCTTGCCGTTGATGATCCGACAACCGAGCACGAAGTCCCGGGCCGCGCCCGTGTAGGCACGGCGCGGGCCGCTGAGGTTGGCGGCAATGGTGCCGCCGAGGGTGGCCGTCGTGCCGAAAGAGGGCGGCTCGAAGGCGAGCATCTGTCCGCGAGCGGCGAGCGCTGCCTCGATGTCGGCGAGCGGCGTACCGGCGCGGGCGCTCAACACCAGCTCCTCGGGGACGTAATGCATGATGCCGCAGTGTTCGCTCACGGCGAGTGGCGCACCCGCAACATGGCGACCGAGAAAACGCTTGGTACCGCCGCCGCTAATTATCAGTGGCGTGTGCGCCGCGGCCGCCTCACGCACACGTGCCACGATCGCCGCGCTCTGGTCGTTTTTGTCCATCGTTCAGTAGCGCTCGAGGCCCGGGAACCGCAACTCGCCCCGGTGCACGTGCATACGGCCGTATTCGGCGCAGTGCGCCAGCGTCGGAACCGCTTTGCCGGGATTGAGCAGCCCGGCGGGATCGAAGGCGCGCTTCACGGCATGAAACTGTTCGAGTTCCGCAGGGGTGAACTGCACGCACATCTGGCTGATTTTCTCGACGCCGACACCGTGCTCGCCGGTGATGGTGCCACCGACCGCGATACACAGCTCCATGATGGCCACGCCGAGCGCTTCGGCACGCGCCAGTTCACCCGGGATATTGGCGTCGTAGAGAATGAGCGGGTGCAAATTGCCGTCGCCCGCATGAAACACGTTGGCGACCCGCAAGCCGTGCTCGCGGGAAAATTCCGCGATGCGGGTCAGTACCTCGGCGAGTTTAGAACGCGGAATGGTGCCGTCAATACAGTAGTAATCAGGTGAGAGGCGTCCGACCGCCGGGAACGCGGCCTTGCGGCCCTTCCAGAAAAGCTGCCGTTCGGCCTCATCGCGGGCTACGCGCAACTCGCGTGCGCCGGCGTGCTTGAGGATTTCCTGGACGCGCGCCAGTGCGGCCGCGACTTCCTCTTCATCGCCGTCCACCTCGCACAGCAGAATGGCCGCGGCGTCGCGCGGATAACCCGCGTGCACGAAATCCTCCGCCGCCTCCACCGCGAGCCGGTCCATCATCTCAAGTCCGGCGGGAATCACACCGGCGGCGATGATCGCGCCCACGGCGTCGCCCGCCGCCACCACGGAGTCGAAGGCGGCGAGCAGCACGCGCGCGCATTGCGGCAGCGGCAGCAGACGGACCGTTGCCTCCACCACCACCGCCAACAACCCCTCGGAGCCCGTGAGCAGTGCCAGCAGATCGTAGCCCGGGGCATCCGCTGCGCGCCCGCCGAGCGTGAGCCGCTCGCCTTCGATGGTAAGTGCCTCAAGGGCGAGCACGTTGTGCACCGTGAGTCCGTATTTGAGGCAGTGCACACCGCCCGAGTTCTCGGCCACGTTGCCGCCGATAGTGCAGGCGATCTGCGAAGAGGGATCGGGTGCGTAATACAGCCCGTACGGACGCGCCGCCTCGCTGATCGCAAGGTTGCGCACGCCGGGCTCGACGCGCGCGCTGCGCGCCAGCGGATCGATTTCCAGGATGCGGTTGAAACGCGCCAGCGACAGTACCACGCCTTCGGCGTGCGGCAGCGCGCCGCCGGAAAGCCCCGTACCTGCCCCGCGCGCCACTACCGGCACGCCGTGTGCGCGACAGAGCCGCAGCACGCTCACAACCTCCTCGACCGTGTGCGGCAATGCCACCGCCAATGGCAGCGTGCGGTAGGCGGTAAGGCCGTCACATTCGTAGGGACGCAATTCTTCCTCGCGGATGAGTAGTGCGTCCCCGGGCAGTGCGGCGCGCAGATCGGTAAACAGGGCGGCGCTCATGGACCTGCCTCAGCCACCCGCAAGACCGGGCCAGAGAAGTTTCGCCGACATCAGCAGGATGGCGAATGCCAGCACCACCTTCACCCAGCGCTCACCGCCGCGCAGGTGTAAGCGAGTGGCAAGCAACGCCCCCGCCATGCCGCCCGCGCCGAGTGCAAGGCCATCACCCCAGGCTACCTTGCCCAGGGCGACAAATATCGCGAGCGCCGGCAGCGTGTACAGGAATACGATGAACACCTTGTATACATTGACGCGCACCAGGTCGAGTTTCAGGATGCCGCGCAGCGCCGCCATGAACAGGAAGCCGACGCCCACCTGGATAAAGCCCCCGTATAGGCCGGTCGCAAGCATCGCGGGATAGATCAGCCAGCGCCGTTGTGCGGAGGGTGTACCGGCCCCGAGGCGACGCGCGGGCAGAAACAGCGTCACCGTGCTCAGCACCAGCACCCCGATGAGCACGTACCTGAAAAGTGTGTCGCTGATGCGTGCGCCGAACCAGGCGCCCAGGATCGCGCCCGGCAGGGTCAGCAGCGCGAGCTTGAGGCTTTCACCGAGTTCCGCGCCGTGCCAGCGGCCGAAGCCGCCGGTGGCGGCGAGGTTCTGCAGAGCGATGGACACGCGGTTGGTGCCGTTGGCGACCGTCGGATCAAGACCGACGAATATAAGGGCCGGCAGAGTGAGCATCGAACCACCGCCGGCAAACACGTTGAGCACCGCGGCCAGCGTCCCCAGGACGAAAAGCAGCATGAGCACGGGAAGTGAGACGAGATGCATATTTTCGTTTCCTCAAAACCGCCGGCGCCATGGGCTTATACTTATACCACTGTGCAGAGGAGCGCGGTCGCCGTGCCCGGCATTCCGCCGCGCGTGTACGCGAGGAGGTCCCACCCATGGCCATACCATCCACCCGTCCCGCAGACGGTCCAATCCCCATCCGTCTCACGGGCAAGCTTGAGGCCGCCGAGCGCAGCATATTCACGCCTCAAGCCCTGGCCTTTATCGCCGAGCTTGACGCCCGCTTTGAACCGCGGCGCGCAGCGCTGCTGACCGCGCGTGCGGAGCGTCAGCAACGGTTTGATGGCGGCGAAAAACCGGAATTTCTCGCGGCAACATGCGCCCTGCGTGCGGGCGACTGGAAAGTCGCGCCCATTCCCGGGGAAGTAGCCGACCGGCGGGTCGAGATCACCGGGCCGGTGGACCGCAAAATGATCATCAATGCCCTCAACTCCGGGGCGCGGGTATTCATGTCGGATTTCGAGGATTCCCTCGCCCCCACCTGGAGGAACGTCGCCGCCGGCCAGGCAAACCTGTATGACACGGTGCGGCGCACGATCGCTTTCCGCAGTCCCGAGGGCAAGGATTACCATCTTAATCCTGAGACCGCAGTACTCATGCTGCGCCCGCGCGGGCTGCACCTCATCGAGAAGCACGTGCTTGCCGGAGAGCGGCCGGTGGCCGGGGCATTGCTCGATTTCGGGTTGTATGTGTTTCACAATGCCCGTGAATTGCTGGCGCGCGGTTCGCGGCCCTACTTTTACCTGCCGAAACTCGAAAGCCACCACGAGGCCGAATGGTGGCGCGATGTATTTGTCCATGCCGAGGACAAGCTCGGGCTTGCGCGCGGCACGTTTCGCGCCACGGTGCTCATCGAGACCCTGCCCGCGGCATTCGAGATGGACGAGATCCTCTATGCCCTGCGCGAGCATATTCTCGGGCTCAATTGCGGGCGCTGGGATTACATTTTCAGCTTCATCAAGAAATTCCGCCGCGATCCCAGGGCGGTGCTGCCCGATCGTGCTCAGGTGACTATGACCACGCATTTCCTGAGAAGTTACTCGCGCCTGCTCATCGCTACCTGCCATCGGCGCGGAGCGTTCGCCATGGGCGGGATGGCGGCGCAGATTCCTATCAAAAACGATTCAAAGGCTAACGAAGAAGCCCTCGCCAAGGTGCGCGCCGACAAGGAGCGCGAGGCCGGTGATGGTCATGACGGCACCTGGGTGGCACACCCGGGGCTGGTGCCGCTGGCGCGTGAGGTTTTCGACCGGCTCATGCCGGCACCGAACCAGCTTGCCAAGCTTGGTGAAGGGCTCGCCCTGAATGCGCGCGACCTGCTGGAAGTACCGCAGGGACAGATTACCGAGCATGGGCTGCGCACCAACGTGCGCGTGGCGTTGCATTACCTTTCGACATGGCTCGGCGGCAACGGCTGTGTGCCGATCGATAATCTGATGGAGGATGCGGCCACCGCCGAGATTTCCCGCGCTCAGCTCTGGCAATGGCGCACCCATGGCGCGCGGCTCGAAGACGGCCGCTGCGTGGACGCGACACTCATCGAGCGCACGCTCAGGGAAGAACTCGCGGCATTCCGTGCGCGCTTTGCCGTCGAGCCGGAGGTCTCGGAACAGGCCGGGCAGGCCGCCGACATCCTGCGCTCACTGGCGCTCGACGGGGAGTTCGCCGAGTTTCTGACGCTGCCGGCCTACACTCGCCTCGCCTAGTCCATCGGCGTTTTCCGGTAAGCGGTATGGTCTGCGAATTAGGCCGAGCGGGGGGAGTCTTGACGGCAGGATGCCGGGGGAGTAGTACAAGCCGCTAGGTTTGGCACATGGGAGGGGTAACATGTTCACGCAAGTCCTGAGTCCCGCCGGTCCGCTTTGGCTTACCTTCGTCGCCGCCGTCATCCCGCTCGCAGTTCTCCTGCTACTCCTGCCGGTATTGCGCCGTTCCGCGTGGATCGCAGCAGTCGTCGGCTCCGTCGTCACCTTCGTGATTGCGCTCTGGGTGTGGCACATGCCCATTGCCGAAGGCATCCATTCCTACCTGTACGGAGCCCTGACCGGGGCCTGGGCGATTGACTGGATTACCTTCTGGGGCGTGATGATCTTTAACACCCTGGTCATTACCGGTATGTTCGAGCGTTTCCGCGTCTGGCTGGTGAGCGTGGGCACCGCCGACGTGCGTATCCAAACACTGTTGTTTGCCTGGGCGTTCGGCGCCCTGTTGGAGGGACTGGTCGGCTTCGGTTATCCGTGGGCGTTTGTGGCGCCGATCCTGATCGCGCTTGGCATTCCGGAGCTTGATTCGCTGCGTGTGGCCGCCATCGCCAATAATGCGCCGGTTTCCTACGGCGCTCTCGGCACCCCGATCATCGCGCTTGCGGCGGTCACCGGTCTGCCGTTGCTGGCTCTCAGCGGCTCGGTCGGCAAAGTGGTGGCGTTGCTGGCGTTTCTGCCGCCGTGGATACTCATCTATCTCGTAGCCGGCAAGCGCGGACTGCGTGACGGCTGGCCGCTCGCGATCGTCGCTTCCCTCGGCTATATCGCCGGGCAGCTGCCGGTGGCGGTATTCGTCGGACCCTATCTTCCCGACGTGGCCGGTGCCATCGTGGCCTTCGTCGTCATCCTGCTGTTCACGCGCGTGTGGCGGCCGGCCAGCATACTTGGATACGGCGGCGTCCCACTCAGTGAGGCGCAGATGGCTGTGCACGGCGATCGCAAGGTCTCGGGCGGCGAGCTGCTCAAGATCTGGCTGCCGTTCATCATCCTGATCATGGTAGTGGTGGCGGGCACCGGTCCCTGGTCGCACCTGCCCGCACTCAAGCTGTTCGCGGCACACGTGGATGCGGTCTCGGCGGTGACCGGTAAGACCATGAGCTCGGCATTCCTGTTCACGCCGTTCAGCGGAGGTACCTGGATTCTAATCTCCTGGGTTCTGATTACCTTCGTGGTGGGTCTCAAGCCCGCCCAGTATGCCGAGGTGTTCAAACGCACCTTCCGCCAGATGTGGGGCGCGCTGCTGGTGGGCTTTTTCATCTTCGGTCTAGCCTTCGTGTACAACTACTCGGGCATGGCGGGGTCACTTGCCTACAGCCTGTCACGCATCGGGCCGTGGTACATCCTGCTGGCTCCGGTGGTGGGACTGATCGGCGTGGCGCTGTCGGGCAGCAATACCTCTACCAACGCCATGTTCGGTACCATCCAGCTCATGGCCGGGAAACTGCTTAATTTTCCGATCCTGCTGCTGCCAAGCCTGAACTCGGTGGGCGCCGAAGTGGGCAAGCCGATCGCGCCGCAGACCGCGAGTGTGGGTGTGTCCACCACCAGTTACGTGCGCAAAGAGGGTACGGTGATCCGCTACAATTTCGGCTGGGCGCTGGTGATCCTCGGCTGGCTGATCATCGTGGGGCTGGTCTTTTACTTCGTCGCACCCGGAGCGATGATGCTCTGAGGGCGTCATGCGGGTGATCCTGGTGGAGAAAACCGGCGGGCCGTGGAGGTAGGTGTTCCAGCTCGCCGAACCCCCACGTCCCGAACCCGGCGCAACGACACCCATGCAAGCACCACCGACCCGGAGGCCAAGTTGCTGTGCAAGGCGGCGCAGCTGTGTCTTGGGCACATGCCCTTGATGGAGAACCGCCATGAGCTGTGCGTCGAGTTGCAGGTGCACTCCGCGTTCGTGCCGGAGCCAGCGACGGCCAAGACACTGCTCACCCGCCTAGACCCGCAAGCCTATCCATCCCGACACGCTCGGTGGCGACAAGGGCTATTACACCCGGGTGTTTGTGCAGTACCTGCGCACCGCAAGGCATCCGTCCGCATATTGCCTGCATCCCAACCCGCACGACGCCGGGACTTGCTCGACGCAACACCCGCCACCCGAGTTACACTGTCAGTCACGCAAGCGTAAACGTATCGCAGCGTGATTATGAACCCGGCATTAAATTCCGTTCACCTTCTGCCACCGCTCTGATAATGGAGTAAATCTTCTATCAGACAGGAGGTGAGTTATGCATGTAATCTTACGAACACTTGCTGTGTGTTCACTCGGGATCAGCCTTGCCTGTGCACCGCTGCTCGTGAATGCCGCACCTCCGGAAGCGTATCCCGCCGTTTCGGTGGCACCTCAGGACACATCGTCGTACGTACCGTATAGCGCGAATCAATTGGACAATCTGCTGGCTCCCATCGCGCTCTACCCGGATCCACTGCTGGCGCAGGTTTTGCCCGCCGCCACATTTGTGAATCAGATTCAGGAAGCGGCGCAGTGGGTGCGTACCAACGGGGCGAATGGAATCAGCTATCAACCCTGGGATGTCAGCGTCAAGGCCGTTGCGCATTACCCGTCTGTGCTCTACATGATGAACGACAAGCTCAACTGGACCACTGCGCTGGGACAGGCCTATGTCAACCAATCCACGGATGTCATGGCCTCCATCCAGCGTCTGCGCGCACTGGCCCGTTCCGCGGGCAATCTGGTATCGAACCAGCAACAACAGGTGATCGTGGAGCCGGGGTACATTCAAATTGACCCGTATCAGCCCCAGTACATCTACGTGCCGGCATACGATCCGTACGCGGTCTATTATCAGGGTGGTTACGGTTATGGACAGGGATTTCAGGAGAACCTCATATCTTTTGGCACGGGGTTCATCATCGGGGCCTGGCTGAACTATGATTGCGATTGGCGCGATGACCGTATCTATTACACTGACTGGCGCGGTGATGGCTGGATCGCCCGTTCGCGTCCGTACATTCAAATCACCAACGTGTATGTCAACAACCGTTATGCACATATCCCCATCAACCGCGCGGTGCTTCAGCGTAGCGTGAACGTCAATAATCTCAACAGCTATGCCAGCGTGCATCGCAATGTCATCTTCAACAAGCTGGCCCACACCCGCTTCCCGGTGAACAGAAACGGGCAGGTAAGTAATCGGTTCGTCAATCGCAATATGCGTGTTCAAAAATTGAATCAGTTCCACATCGCGCAAAACCCATTGCGAGCGGTGTCGCCACACACTGCACAGCCCACGTTCACGCCTGTGCAGTCCTACCGGACAGCGTTTCGACCCGTGTCGCGGGCCGCCTATCGGCCCTCATCCCAGCCATACCGGTTCACGCCACGAACCGCTCGGCCCGCATACCGGCTTGCACCTCAATCATTTCGATCCGCGCCTCAAGCCTACCGGCCTGCCTATCGGCCTACGTTTCGGCCTGCGCCTCAGTCATATCAGTCCGCGCCCCAATCATTCCGGCCAGCACCCTCTTCATACCGACCTTCTCCCACTCCATATGGGTCTGCGCCGAGGCATATGCGACATCCGCCGCTCCCGCGGTAAAAGTGGATGTGGCCATAATCGCTCCATCTCCAGCACATTCCTAAAACTGAAATAACCCACTGGGTTCAGTGAACGATAGCGGATCGTTCTTGGCACAGAGGTAACGCTTCGGCCCCTAGTAGGAAAATGGGGTAGCTCAATCTGTCCCCGTAGAACCCAGCATGTAGCTGCGCAAGGGCAAGCTGATGTTCTCAGACGGACCCTTCGCTGATTCCAGGGAAAAATCGCGTCTACGAATTGATAGAGTGCGCAAGCCTCAAATAAGTCATTGAGGTGACGTCCCGGCATCCGTGGCACAGCCCGCAACCATTGAGATGAGGCCGATCTAGGCTGAATCAGCCCGAGCCCGTAGCGACCGTTACCATCGCCCGCCACCCGGTGTTATGGCCTGCAAATCCTGCAAGCCAATGCTTTACATAGCGATTAAATCCGGTGGCTTTTGCCTGTTTTGAAGCTATTTCAGCCAAAGACACCCCCGACTTCATCTAGCACCTTGTTTTTGCTATCTATCTTCCCGGCTGTATGGTATAAAAGCAGCGTTGTACTCAGTCTGCGATAGTCATTAAAACCCATCTCATATTCTGCTTGCCTGGCATAACCTCGCTGTGCGTCATTTCGGAATCCTCCTGTGCCTACCGGTACATCCCGGTTCCTGATCGCCGTACGCCGCGTTCCGCCTGCGCTTGTGGAATTTATGCAGCTGGCTTTTGATTCATTATCAACAACTGCAGTACGAACAAGGTGTTTAATTTTTATCAGCTATTTTTAGAGAGATTGCAATGGAACAGAACAAACTTTATGTCGGTAATTTTCCTTACTCGGTGGATGAAGCTCAACTGCGCGGGATATTCTCCCAGTACGGCGAGATTTCAGAACTGGCCCTGATCATGGACCGGGATACCGGTCGTCCCAAGGGCTTCGGGTTCATCACCTTCGCTACTCAGGCGGCCGCAGAGAAGGCGCTCGAGCAGAACGGCAAGGACATCGGCGGACGTCCGCTCAAGGTGAACATCGCCACTGACAAACCCCGCACCGGCGGCTTCCGCAGTGGCGGCGGCGGTGGTGGCGGTAATGGTGGCGGCAACCGCCCCCGGTGGTAAGCCAGCAGCTCGTCTGAGCTGAATCAGACGATTAAAAGCCCTGCCGCTTGCGGCAGGGCTTTTTTATTTTGACGTAAACAGACTGGGATGCGCCGATATTGGATTAGGCAGGCTTATTTATATCGAGCTGTTTTCTCTGTCGTTGCCGCCTGCTACCAGCCAAAGCTAACAAACCGCCCAGCAGCAGCAGTGTTTCCAGGTTCATGGCCCCGCCGCCGGATTTACCCGAGGAACTGGAACCCCCGCCCGAGCCTGATGAGGTGGCCAGCACCGTGAGGCTGACTGTAGCCGTATTCGAGGTGCTGGTGCCGTCATTGGCCGTGAAGGTAAACGAGTCACTGCCACTGAATCCTGATGCCGGTGTGTAAGTAAATGCGCCAGTCGAGTTTGTGACACTCAGGGTGCCGTGTGCAGGGAGGCCTGTGGCGGCATAGGTCAGCGCATGGCCGTTCGAGGAAGTTGCTGATAGCTGTCCATCGAGCACATGGCCTTCTACATCCGTAAGCGTTTGGTTATTGGCTACGGGTGGAACTACTTGCGTGGTGCTGACCGTGACGGTTTCTGCGGCGGCGTTGGAGGTGACCACTCCATCACCCGCATTGAAGATGAACACATCCGTTCCGGTGAATCCCGCAGTAGGTGTGTAAGTAAAAGCACCCGTGGCCGCATTGGTGAGCGTGACCGTGCCATGCGCCGGCTGGCCCTGAATCACGAAGCTGAGCTTCTGACCGTTGTAACCGGGTGTGACGGTGAGCGTGCCCGGAACCGCCTGCCCCGGTGAAGTGGCGACACCGCCATCGACCGCAGTCGGAACCACGTCATTGGTGACCTTGGAGGTGACGCTGGTTGAGCCCACCAACGGTTCATTTGAGCTCACGTTCAACGTATTGGTCAATATCGAGGCGGAGGACGGTGTGGTCACCGTGATGGATGGCGCCCAGGGGTTCTGACTGTTATTGCCGGGCGCCAGACTGGTCAGCATGCAGGTAACGGTTAATCCGGAATCGCTGCAGGCCCCATTCGCAGCGTTGCTGGATACATAGGTAGTACCACTCGGCAAGATATCGGTGAGTACGACATTATTCAGTGTTGTCGCCGGCGTGCCCGCCGGCTGGTCGGCATTGGTCAGGGTCAAGTCGAAGGTGAGAGACGAGCCGGGTGCGACTGTTTGAGCACTGGGTGAGGTAGCAAGCGTGATGGCAGCGGGCGAGTCGTAGATCCACAGGCCACCGGCGTTTGAATTTGCGACTTCGCCGGCGGTTATCAGTTCCTCTCCATTATCGCCTTGTGCCAGCGTGATTCCGAGCGCTGCGCCCAGCTGCACGTTGGATGTGGACAAAGCCACTGGAGTGCTCCATGCGCTGCCGCTCTTTGTGGAGATATACACAGTCCCGGCATTCCCTGCGGCGGGCATACCAATAAACGCGCTGTTACCGTTGGGAGACAAAGCCACCGAATAACCGAAGGTATCCGAGTTTGACGTATTGATACTGAGCGTCACCGGGGTCGTGCTCCAGCCGCCGGAGTTGGTATACACGTAAGCGGCACCCGCTGAGGAGTTGGTATATGGTGCACCCACCAGGGCGACGGCGCCGTCGCCCGATAGGGCCACCGATGATCCGAAGCCCGAGCTGCCCGTTGGGGTCGTCAGCGCGACCGGATTGCTCCAGGTGCTGCCGGTCTTGGTCCAGACATACGCGTTACTCGTTCCGTAAGCTCCGGCAATCACCACCGTTCCGTTCGAGGACACCGCGATAGTCTCGCCCACTTGGGCGCCGTTTGCGATCGTGCCCATGGGCAGAGCCACCGGGCTTCCCCAGGTGCTGCCGCTTAAGGTATACGCGTACAGCCCTCCGGGGCTCGTGCCACCGGCGGCGGCGTGGCTCGCACCGGCGATGAGAGTCTGGCCGCCGGAGGAGACGGCGAGTGCATAACCGAAACTGTAGTCTGTGGTGACACCGGCCGGTAACGTCAGTGTGGTACGTGTCGGCGTGTTAGCCCAGCTGCCATTGGCCTGGGTGTAGATGAAAACAGAACCGGTAAAAGTGTTTAGATCTGGGGCTCCAACAAACACCTGTTGCCCGTTTGGGGATACGGCAATGGCTTCACCGATCTGCCCGCCGGTCGCAATACCAGTGGTGGACAGCGTGATGGCGTCACTCCAGGTACCTGCCGTAAGCTGATAGACATACGCCGCGCCGGTGTAGTCGGTTCCACTCGTGCCCGAGCGGTTTGTGGATGGGGCGCCCCCCGCTGCGACATGACCATTGGCCGAGACTGCCACGGACCAGCCGAGCAGCCCACCTGTGGATACATTATTGATCGAAAGTGCCACGGGAGCCGTGCTAAGCACACTAGCGAATGCCGGTGTGGAAAATGCAGCGATGAGCATAAGGCAACCTGCAATCAGGGTACGATGAAGCAAAAACTGTGTGTTAACTTTCACCCGGATGGACACGGCCCGTCTACGTAGCCGCATCAAGGCTATGAGCACACCCAGCATGAGCAATGTCAGCATTCCGAAGGCGCCTCCACCCCCGGATCCAGAGGAACCAGATCCACCACTATTGCCGCTGGTAGTGAGCGTGGTGCTGGTATTGGTCACGCCCAGCAAAGGCTGATCGGCGCTGGCGCTCACGGTGTCGGTAAGCATGCCGGCGGTGGCCGGGGTCTTGACCGTAATGGATGGCGACCAGGGATTCTGGCTGTTGTTGCCGGGTGCAAGACTCGCGAGCGTGCAGATAACAGTGCTGCCGGAATTGCTGCAACTGCCATTGGCGGCGTTACTCGATACATAGCTGGTGCCGGCGGGCAGCGTGTCGGTGAGCGTAACGTTGGTGAGGGTGGTAGCCGGGAAGCTGCCGCTCGCAGTATCGGCATTGGTGAAGGTCAGATTGAAGGTTGCATTCGAGCCCGGCGTGACCGGATTGGCCGCCGGCGTCACCACCAGATTGATGCTCGCAGGTGAGCTGTACATGTAGCCGTCACCGGCATTGGCATTAGCGCCAGGTGCGCTGCCGAGCACGGTCTCGCCATTCGATGCCACGGCTAGGACCCAGCCGAGGGATGCACCTAACTGGACACCGGAGAGCGAGAGTGCCGCCGGCGTGCTCCAGGTTCCATTGGTGTTGAATGACACGTAGATCGCACCGGAATTTCCGCCGGGTGCACCAATGAAGGCCATCGTGCCATCCGGAGACAGGCCGACCGAGTAACCTGATAAACTGCTGTTGGCCACGGTCAACGTCTTGGCAAGACTCCACTTGCCGCTGCTCAAGGTGTACACGTAGACGGCGCCGGCCTGCCCGCTTGTGTTGGGGGCACCGGTCAGGATTTCCGTACCGTCCGCGGATATGGCGACGGAATTGCCGTTACTGCCAGCGCCGGTGGGAATCGATAATGCCACGGGCCCGGCCCAGGACCCGTTGGTTTGGGTATACACATAGACGCTATTGCTCTGTGGCGCGCCAGCTACCACCACTTGGCCGTTTGACGAAACCGCAACCGATGCGCCCAGCTCGGATCCGTTGGCCACGCCGGTAGTGGAAAGCCCGAGGAGAGAACCCCAGCTGCCGTTGTTGAGGGAATAGACATAGACCTTGCCGGGAGTGGCGCCGCCGTTTGACGCGGCTGACGCGCCGACCACCAGCGTCTGTCCGTTCGATGAGACCGCGATGGCCGAACCGAAATTTGAATGTTGCGGTATACCGGTTACGTCAAGCGCTACAGGAGTGGCATTGGCCCAGTTGCTGTTCACGGGGGTGTACACGTACACCGCGCCGACATAGGTATTGACGATCGGCGTGCCGACGAAGGCTTGGCTGCCGTCCGGGGTCACGCCGACAGACCAGCCGGCCAGAACGTTATTCGGGATTCCGCTCAGTGACAGCGGAATTGGGTCGCCCCAGGCCCCGTTGGTTTCGGTATATACAAAAGCGGCGCCCGGCACCGGTGGCATGGAGCCTACTGCAGTCCCACCCAATACGGCGACTAGGCCATTGTTGGACAACGCGGCGGACCATCCGACACCATCGTTGGAGGCAATGCCATTGAAAGATAACTGCGTCGGTGGTCCACTGAGCAGTGCTGCAGGAGCGTTTGCGCTGAGTGCGCTAAACAGACCGCCTAAAAGCAAACGCAGTACAAACTGGAATGCCGGTGATTTATGCTTGGCGCCATACATGTAAATCATATTTTACTCCCAAATAATCCCAGTGATCATATTACCTGGCTTCGGCTGGAAACTAGCCCATCATATTGTCACCTGGCTCAAAGCATGTGGCTGTGCAAAATTGCTATACATAATGCATTCGTGCACGATGCAGTCGCGGCGTGGAGCCATCATTGAAATGAACATAAAGCAGGCCGCACACTCTTTTCTTATGAGAACAGCTTCGTCTGTCAAACTGCGGCGGCGTTGCACCTGTCTGTAACGATGCAGCCCGCAGTTGTGAAATGCCTGCCGCGCCGTGCGTTGCCGTTCAAAACGGTCGAGCTCGCACAATACCTCATTGGCAAAACGCTAATCAGAGAAACGTCTCGGGGACGAATCATTGGCCGCATCGTGGAAACCGAGGCTTATTTGCCCTACGACGCCGCCTGTCACGCCTTCAACGGACCGACACCGCGCAACCGTTCATTGTTTCTGGAGCGCGGCCACGCCTACGTGTATTTCATCTATGGCAATCATTTCATGCTGAACGTGAGCGGTGGTGTTGCGGGCATCGGCAGCGGCGTGCTGCTGAGGGCGCTGGAACCACTGGCGGGTGTGGATATCATGCGGCAAGGCCGCGGCTTCGTTGCGCAATGGGATCTGGCGCGTGGCCCGGGGCGTTTGGCGGCGGCGCTGCGCATTACCTCGGAGCTGGATGGCACGGACTTGTGCGCTCAAGGACCGCTGTGGCTGGCCCGGTCAATCAGACCCGTGGCACGCATCGGCCGCAGCGTGCGCATCGGCATCCGCAAGGACGCGCACCGCAGATTGCGCTTTTACGAACGTGGCAGCCCGTTCGTAAGCGGGCCGAAATACCTGCGCAGCTGAATCCAGACGTGCCCCGAAACCTAGATACGTTCCGGTTCGACGACGGCACGCTCATTCACAACATTGCCGGTGTTCAGCGTGGTTCTCGGTTCCATCAACAGCACACGCACTTCATCGCTCAGGGACGCCAGGCAGTGCTCGGTGCCTTTCGGGATGATGATGAATTCGCCTTCATTCACCGTGATGTTGCCATCGCGCAGCTGCATTAACAGCCGGCCCTTCACTACCAGGAACAGCTCATCCTCGCGATCATGATGATGCCAGGTGAATTCACCCTTGATTTTCACCAGTTTGATGTGGGTGTCATTGATCTCGCCGACGATTTTCGGCTTCCAGAACTCACTGAAGCATGCGAATTTCTCTTTCAGATTCACCTTGCCTATTGCCATCGAAATCTCTGGATAAGCTGAATTGAGAAACGCACCAAACCCCAACAAGCGTATTTCTATAACCCGTCTACCCAGGTGGGAGAAGGTCGAATGGGGGCATAAAGAAAGGATAATCTGAAAATCTTCCTCAACCTTATCTCTCCCACGAAGGCGAGAGGGAATGATTTAGTCAGGCATCCTCGCCGGAAGCGAAGACGCGGGTCGCGAGCCAGGTCAGCACGATAATGAACCCCGCCAATACTCCAATGGACAACCACAGCGGGAAGAACAGCGTGCCCAACAGCGCACCGCGCATCAAATCCACGGCATAAGCCACCGGATCGAAATGCGCCAGTATCTTGAGCCAGTGAGGTGCGTTGGCAAGCGGGTAGAGCGCACCCGAGAGGAAAAACATCGGCAGCAGCACCGCGTTGCCGATGATCGGGAACACCGTGGTGGACTTGAAGCGCGCTGCGGTGGCGACACCCAGGGCCGAAAACGTGACGGCGGCCATGGTCATGGCGCCCAGCAATCCCAGAAAGCGCAGATAGCCGGGGTGAATGCCCAACAGCGGCAGAAACAAAAGCAACACCACGCCCGGTACCAATGCCTGGATGGCACCGGACAGCACCTTACCGATGGCAATGGCCGGACGCGCTACCGGCGCAACCAGAATCGCTTTTAAAAAGCCGATTTGCCGGTCGAACACGATGAGCATGGCGGCGAACACCGAGGTGAACAGCAGCGACAGTCCCAGCACGCCGGGATAGATGTAAGCCAGATATTTTCCGCCGCCCATGAGGGAGTTGGCACCGAGGCCGGAACCCAGCACGAACAGATACAACAGCGGTTGGATAAGGCCGACAATCAAGCGCACGCGGTCAGTCCACAGCCGTTTCAGATCCAGCGCGATGACGGCGAACAGACCTCTCACGGTGCGGCTCCAATGGTGAAGGCGGGCTTGGCCGGTACGGTTTCGCCGCCATCCAGGGTTTTACCGGTGAGCGTGAGGAATACATCCTCCAGACTCGGTTCATGCACTTCCACGCGCAGCGCTTTTACCGGCATGGTCGTCAGCAGTGTCGGCAGTACGGCCGCGGGTTCCGCACTCACCAGCAGGATGCCGCGTTCGCTTTTTTCGGGTTTGTACCCTTGTTCGGTGAGCCAGGCAAAGGCGCGTGCATCGTCTTCGGTCGTTAGCAGAATCACGCCGCCGCCGATGCGCTGCTTGAGTTCCTGGGGCGTGCCGAGGGCGATGATCCGGCCTTTGTTGATGAGCGCGATGCGATCGGCGACTTCCGCCTCTTCCATATAATGGGTGGTGAAGAACACGGTGCGGCCGGAGCGCACGAACTGGCGCACCTGCGCCCAGAAATTGCGGCGCGCGTCCACGTCGAGACCGAGGGTGGCTTCATCCAGGAACAGGATGTTGGGATTCGGCACCATGGAGCGCGCGAGTTCCAGCTTGCGTTTTTGGCCGCCGGAAAGTTTTTGCGATGGGCGTGCGGCGATGTCGGTGAGTCCAAGGTTTTTCAGGATTTCGGCGGTACGCGTGCGTGCGGCCTTCAAGCGCAGACCGTAGAACAAACCCATGAGCAACAGGTTGTCACGTACCGAGAGCTTCTGTTCCAGCGCCGGTTCCTGAAACACGATACCCATGTGCTGCCGCACCGCGGAGCGCTCGTGCACCACATCGCGCCCCAGTACTTTGGCACTGCCGGCAGAGGGTTTGCGCAGGGTGGCAAGGATGGAAAACAGCGTGGTCTTGCCGGCTCCGTTGGGCCCGAGCAGCGCGAACATCTCGCCCACATTCACGCTGAGATCAATACCGCGCAGTGCCTCGACCTTGCCGTAATTCTTGACCAAGCCGCGGGTTTCGATGGCGGCGCGGACTTCGCTCATGGGATAACCTGGTTATGGAAAGGCGGCATCTACACGCAAGCCTGGTGAGTTTCAGTGATAAATATCAAGCCGGTTTCTGCGGCATGAACTCGGCAAAATCCTGCGTGTGCGGTACATTGCGCATGACATCCTGCAACTCCGCTGGTGCCGGCACGATCTTGCGCGCGGCCAGGCCCAGCCATGCGCCCTGAACGTCGACCACACAGGCCAGCGAGCCATCCGCCTTGAAGATGTGGTGACGCATGCGCCAATGCTTGCCGTTGGCCGACAGGCCGCTCAATTCAGTGGTTACGCTGATGCGTTCGTTAGCCCGCACCTCATGCAGGTACCGGGTTTCTTCCCGGAACAGCACCGGACCGATGTTCAATTTCTGGAAGCGCTCCAGGGTGAAGCCGCAGTCGTTGAGGAAACCCACGCGCGCCTCGGCGGCATAGTCCATGTAGGCGCTATGGCGCAGGTGGGCATTGGGGTCCAGATCCGCCCAGCGCACCTGGAATTCGCGGCGGTAAGGGTCGGTCACAAGCAGTCCTTTGGCGCTGCAAGAGGCGCCATTCTACCCGCGCGGCCGCAAATTAAGATACGCATAGGGTTGTTCCCGACCGGCTGCATCGGCGAAAATACGCAACCGTCCCCGGTGGAGATTCCATGCCCTCGCGTCGCGAACTTGCCAACGCTATCCGGGCGCTCGCCATGGATGCGGTGCAGCAGGCCAAATCCGGCCACCCCGGCATGCCCATGGGCATGGCGGATATCGCCGAAGTGCTGTGGAACGATTACCTCAAACACAATCCGGTAAATCCCAAGTGGGCCGACCGTGACCGCTTCGTGCTGTCCAACGGCCACGGTTCCATGCTGCTATATGCGCTCCTACATCTTACGGGTTACGACTTGCCGCTCACGGAGCTCAAGCATTTCAGGCGATTGCATTCCAAAACACCGGGCCATCCGGAATACGGGCTGACGCCGGGGGTCGAGACCACCACCGGACCTTTGGGCCAGGGCCTGGCCAATGCCGTGGGCATGGCCATTGCCGAAAAAGTGCTGGCCACGCGCTTCAACCGGCCGGGCTTCAAGATTGTCGACCATCACACCTACGTATTCCTGGGCGACGGTTGCCTCATGGAAGGCATCTCCCATGAAGTCTGCGGGCTCGCCGGTACCCTGGGCCTGGGAAAACTCATCGCGTTTTACGACGACAATGGCATTTCCATAGACGGTGAAGTACGCGGCTGGTTCACGGATGACACCCCCAAGCGCTTCGAAGCCTATGGCTGGCAGGTGCTGGCGAGCGTGGACGGTCACGATGCGGTCGCGGTGAAGCGCGCCATCGAGGAGGCACGTGCGGTTAGCGACAAACCCACGCTTATCTGCTGCAAAACCATTATTGGATTCGGCGCTCCCAAGAAACAGAACACCCAACACGCCCATGGTGAGGCATTGGGGGAGGAGGAGGTGGCAGCGGCTCGTGTCCAGCTTGGCTGGAAGTTTCCGGCGTTTGAAATTCCGCCGGAGTATTACGCCGGTTGGGATGCGCGCGCCCGCGGCCGGGCATTCGAGGATAACTGGAACACGCTGTTTGGCGGATATGAAAAATCCTATCCGGAACTGGCGGTGGAATTCGTGCGCCGCCTGCGCGGCGAACTGCCCCAGGACTGGCCGGAACAGGTGCGGCAATTCATCAACGGGACGGCGGCGCATGGCGGCGAGATGGCGACCCGCAAGGCTTCCCAGAACGCACTCGATGGCTATGCGCCGCTGCTGCCGGAATTGATCGGCGGTTCCGCGGACCTGAGCGGCTCCAACAACACCGTGTGGGCGGGCTCGCGTGCCATCAGCCGGCAGGATTTCGGCGGCAACTATCTATATTTCGGCGTGCGCGAATTCGGCATGTCGGCCATCCTAAACGGCTTGGCGCTGCACGGCGGTTTCATTCCCTACGGCGGCACTTTCCTCACGTTCTCCGATTACGCCCGCAACGCCTTGCGGATGGCCGCGCTCATGGGCGCGGGCAGCATCTATATATATACGCACGATTCCATCGGCCTGGGCGAGGACGGCCCCACCCACCAGTCCATCGAGCATCTGACCGGCTTGCGCATCCTGCCGGGCATGGAGTTATGGCGGCCCTGCGACGACGTGGAAACCGCCGTGGCCTGGGCCGCGGCCATCGAGCGCCGGCGTGGACCCACGGCGCTGGCATTGTCGCGTCAGAGTCTGCCGCATTTCGAGCGCGCGGCCGTACAGGTGGAGTCCATCCGCCGCGGCGGTTATATCCTGTACAACACCGAAGGCGACCCGGCGGCCATCATTATCGCCACCGGTTCCGAAGTGGCGCTCGCGGTGAATGCCGCCAAGCAACTTGGGGAGCGCGGAGTGGCGGTGAGGGTGGTGTCAATTCCCTGTACCAGCGTGTTTGATGCCCAGGACGCAAGTTATCGCGAGTACATACTGCCGCCCGCGGTGAAGGCGCGGGTGGCGGTGGAGGCGGGGGTCACCGAGTTCTGGCACCGCTACGTGGGGCGGCACGGACGCATCCTCGGCATCGACCGCTACGGCGAATCAGCACCCGCCAAAGAGGTGTTCGACTACTTTGGTTTTACCGTAGACAATGTGGTGAAGGCGGTGGAAGCGGTGCTTATTAAAGAATTCCGGTGAGGAGTGAGGAAGTGCGGCCTTTGGAAAAAATTTTCTTCCCCCTTGCTGCTTATCCCTCATTTCCTCAGCCCGAGCAGGCGGTGGTTAAATATCTGCGAGTAGGAGCTAGCTAATGGCTATTGTCAAAGTCGGAATTAACGGTTACGGGCGCATCGGGCGCAACATCCTGCGCGCGCTCTATGAAAGCAAGCGCAGCAACGAAATCAAGATCGTGGCCATCAATGACTTGGGAGACGCGGCCACCAATGCGTATCTCACCCGCCACGACACCACCCACGGCAAGTTCCCCGGTACGGTGACGGTGGACGGCGATTATCTGCTGGTAAACGGCGACCGGATTCGCGTGTTCGCCGAACGCGATCCGGCGAAAATCGCCTGGGGCAGTGTGGCAGCCGACCTGGTGCTGGAGTGCACCGGCCTGTTCGCCAGCAAGGCCAAGGCTTCGGCGCATCTCCAGGGCGGCGCCAAAAAGGTGATCATCTCCGCGCCGGGCGGCGAGGACGTGGACGCGACCATCGTTTACGGCGTGAACCATAAAATCCTCAAGTCTTCGCATACGGTGATTTCCAACGCCTCTTGCACCACCAATTGCCTGGCGCCGCTCGCCAAGGTGCTGCATGAAAAGATCGGTATCGTCGGCGGCATCATGAATACCGTGCACGCCTACACCAATGACCAGGTGTTGACCGACGTATTCCACAAGGATCTGCGCCGTGCCCGTTCGGCAACGCACTCCATGATTCCCACCAAGACCGGTGCTGCTGCGGCCATCGGTCTGGTGATCCCGGAACTGGCCGGCAAGCTGGACGGTTTTTCCATCCGCGTGCCCACCATCAACGTGTCCATCGTGGATCTCACCTTCATCGCGGCGCGCGATACCAGCAAGGACGAGATCCACGGAATCATGAAAAATGCGAGCCAGGGCGAACTCAGGGGAATCCTCGCCTACAGCGATCAGCCGCTGGTGTCAGTGGATTTCAACCACGATCCGGCGTCCTGCACCTATGACGCGTGGATGACCAGGGTCATCGGCCGACTGGTGAAAGTCTGTGGCTGGTATGACAACGAGTGGGGATTCAGCAATCGCATGCTGGATACAACGGTGGCGTTCTGGAATGCCAAGTAAACAAGGTACTGGGTGCCGGGTACTGCGTGCTGCGTAGAAAAAATTCCTGTTTTTGACGCAGCACTCAACACGCAGAACGCAGCACCATTCGGCATTGGAGCGAAAATGCCTGTCATCAAAATGACTGATCTGAACCTGGGCGGAAAGCGGGTCCTGATCCGGGAAGACCTGAACGTGCCGCTGGATGACGGCGGCCGCATCAGCAGCGACGTGCGTATACGTGCGGCACTGCCGACAATCCAATATGCTATCAAAGCCGGCGCGTCTGTAATGCTGATGTCGCATCTTGGCCGTCCCAAGGAAGGCGAGTGCGACGCCGCACTGTCACTGGCACCGGTGGCCGAACGGCTTACGGAACTGCTGGGCATAAAAGTTCGGCTGATACGCGACTGGATCAATGGCGTGCACGTGGCGCCCGGTGAAGCGGTGCTGTTCGAGAACGTGCGCTTCCTCAAGGGTGAAAAGCAGGATGACAAGGTGCTGGCCCGAAAAATGGCCGCGCTTTGCGACATTTACGTGATGGATGCTTTCGGTACTGCGCACCGCGCTGAAGCATCCACTCATGGGGTGGCGAAATTTGCCGCCATCGCCTGTGCAGGGCCGCTGTTGACGCGTGAATTGGAGGCCCTGGGCCGGGCGCTCGAACATCCGGCCCGGCCGCTGGTGGCGATCGTCGCCGGCTCCAAGGTGTCCACCAAGCTTATGCTGCTGGACGCACTGACAAAGATCGTGGATCAACTGATCGTGGGCGGTGGTATCGCCAACACCTTCATCGCCGCCGCCGGCTATAGCGTCGGCAAATCCCTGTATGAGGCGGCCTTGGTGCCGGAAGCGCAACGGCTTAGCAAGGCGGCACACAAGCGTGGCGTGAATATCCCGCTACCCGTGGACGTGGTGGTGGCGCAGGAGTTTTCCGCCAGCGCGGAAGCGGATGTACGCAAAGTGAATGAAGTGGGTGCTGACGAGATGATTCTGGATATCGGCCCGGATACCTCGGAACGGTACGCCGGGATTCTCAAAAAAGCCGGTACCATCGTCTGGAACGGTCCGGTGGGCGTCTTCGAGTTTGCTCAGTTCGGCGAAGGCACGCGCGTATTGGCCAACGCGGTGGCCGAAAGCCCGGCGTTTTCCATTGCCGGCGGCGGTGACACGCTGGCGGCACTTGACAAGTACGGCGTGGCCGATCGCATCTCTTATATATCCACCGGCGGGGGTGCCTTTTTGGAATTTCTGGAAGGCAAAACCTTGCCGGCGGTGGCGGTTCTCGAAGAGCGCGCTACCGGAAGTGAGGGTGTGAGGCGTGAGGTGTGAGGCGAGATAGATGGTGACCGGGAATGTCCTTTCCTCACTGGTTTGCCTCTCACTTTCTTGAGGTCACAGGCGCATAATTAACATATGCCACGAAGAACAAAGATTGTCGCCACACTCGGCCCGGCCACCGACACGCCGGAAGTCATGCAAACGCTGGTGCGCGCCGGCGTGGATGTGGTGCGGCTGAATTTATCCCACGGCGAACCCACCGATCATCGCCACCGCCTGGAACTGGTGCGCGCGGCTGCCTGGGCCACCGGCAAGGATGTGGGCGTGCTTGCCGACCTGCAGGGCCCGAAGATCCGCATTGAGAAATTTCGCGGCGGTCATATCACCCTCAAGGACGGTGAGCCGTTTGTGCTGGATGCGGAACTCGCCGATAACGCCGGTACCGTGGAAGCGGTGGGACTCACCTATAAGGCGCTCCCCCAGGACGTGAAAGCCGGCGATCTGCTGATGCTGGGCGACGGTGAAATCAGCCTGCGCGTGCAGAAGGTGGTGGGCGCACGCATTCTCTGCCGTGTGGAAAACGGCGGCGAGCTTTCTGATCACAAGGGCGTCAACCGCCAGGGCGGAGGCCTGTCCGCCAAGGCGCTTACGGATAAGGATTTGCACGACATCAAGCTGGCGGCGGAGCTCGGCGTGGATTACCTGGCCGTGTCTTTTCCGCGGGATGCCGGCGATATCGAACGCGCACGCAAACTTTTGCAGGCGGCGGGCGGCAAGGCCGGCATCATCGCCAAGATCGAGCGTACCGAGGCCATCGAGAATCTCGACGCCATCATCCAGGCTTCCGACGTGGTGATGATTGCGCGCGGCGACCTGGCGGTCGAGATCGGCGATGCGGAACTGCCCGGCATCCAAAAGCACATCATCCGTCGCGCCCGGGACCTTAATCGCGTGGTGATTACCGCCACCCAGATGATGGAGTCCATGATCCACAGCCCGGTACCGACCCGCGCCGAAGTATTGGACGTCGCCAACGCGGTTTTGGACGGTACCGATGCGGTGATGCTGTCGGCGGAGACCGCCGCCGGCAAATATCCGGTGAAGACCGTGGAGGCCATGGCGCGGGTATGCGAAGGCGCCGAGCGTCAACGTATGTCGGCGAGTTCGCAGCAGCGTCTGGATCGGCATTTCGGGCGCGTGGACGAGGCCATCGCCATGGCGGTGATGTACACCGCCAACCACATGGACGTGAAAGCCATCCTCGCGCTCACGGAATCCGGTTCGACTGCGCTGTGGATGTCGCGCATCAGCTCCGGCATTCCCATCTACGCCATGACGCGGCATGAGGCTACGCGTCGGCGAGTAACCTTGTATCGCGGTGTCTATCCGGTGGCCTTCGATGTGATGCACACCAATCCAGACCAGGTATTGCGCAGCGCCGCGGATGAGCTCAAAAAACGCGGCATCGTCGTGGACGGCGATTTCGTGATCTGCACCAAGGGCGAATTCAGCGGTGTCACCGGCGGCACCAACAGCCTCAAGATCGTGCGGGTGGGCGACTAGAACAAGGCTCAATACGGCGTGTGCGTTGCAAACAGCCTTCTGACCGGAAATACGCAATACACACGAGCACCTGCAAAAGAATCATGGTTTCAGAGCTTGAGGTATGAAAATCCTGCCGCTCCTTTGGGCTAATCTCACCCGTCGCAGGACGCGCCTTGTATTTACGCTGCTCTCGGTGATCTTTGCTTTCATGCTGTTTGGCGTACTCATGGCAATTCGCCAGGCATTTACCCTGGGTGCGAATTACACCGGCGCCGATCGACTCTTTACCATGAGTGCCGTCTCCCTCACTGTGGTTTTGCCGATCAGCTATGCCGACCGCATCGCGACGGTAAAAGGCATCCAGCAGGTCAATCCCGAGTGCTGGTTTGGCGGCTATTACCGCGACCCGAACCAACCCATCTATGCTCTCGCCGTCGGCGCCCCGAATTTCTTCGAGGTATATCCAGAATATCGGGTATCGGATGCGCAAAAGCAGGCGTGGATCGCGGACAAACGCGGCGTGATTGTAGGGCGGGCGCTTGCCAGGCAGTATGGCTGGAAACCCGGTGCGCAGATTCCGCTGCGCTCCAGCATCTGGCGCGATGCCAAAGGCGGCAATACCTGGGAAGCGAACGTGGATGGTTTTTACACCACACCGCAGTCCGGCGCCGACAATCAGCTGCTCATGCATTACAGCTATCTCAACGATGTACGCTCCTTTGGCAAGGACAGCGTGAGCTGGTTCGTACTCAAGATTGCTAATGCTGCTGCTGCCGGAAACGTGTCACAGACAGTGGACGCGCTGTTTGCCAATTCACCCCACGAAACCCGCACCGCGACGGAAAAGGCCGTAGTGCAGGATTTCGCCGCACAGTTTGGCGACATCGGCACCATAGTCACTGCGGTGGTCAGTGCGGTGCTGTTTACGATGCTGCTGGTCACCGCCAACACCATGGCACAGTCGGTGCGTGAACGCACAGCGGAGCTCGCGCTGATGAAGGCGCTGGGATTTGACAGGTGGCGCCTGGTGGTCATGGTGCTGGTGGAATCACTGGCGATCACGGTCTGCGGGGGACTGGTCGGGCTGGCTTTTGCATACGGCGTAATCGCCGCCATACCCGCCGCGCTCCTCGAATTTCTGCCGGGATTGTCCATACCGGCGAGCACCGTGGTTTTGGCCGGAGCGCTCATGCTGTTGCTCGGCATGGTGGCGGCACTGCTCCCGGCTGGACGTGCGCTGCGGCTGCAGGTTGTTGCAGCCTTACGGAGCATCTGAGGTGAGCGCTCCGGCACAGATGTTGGCAATCAGCCTGATGAATTTTCGCAATTTGCATCGCCGGCTGGATTCCTCCGCCGTGGCGGTGGTGGGGTTTGCCGGCGTGGTGCTGGTGATGGTGGCGATCCTCTCCATCCGCGCCGGTTTCCGCGCAACCCTGGCAGCAACCGGCTCGCCACGCGTGGCGATCGTGCTGCGCGGCGGTGCCGGAACCGAGGTCAACAGCGTGCTGAGCGGCAACAGCCTCGACATCATCGGGCAAGCACCCGGCATCGCGCAGTCCACCTCCGGTCCGGTGCTGTCCCCGGAGCTGCTGGTGCAGATCAGCCTGAAGAAACGCGCGAGCGGCATGCACGCGAATGTATCGTTTCGCGGGGTTACACCCGCTGCGTTCCTGGTGCACAACCGCCTGCGCATGACAGCCGGCCGGACGTTTACGCCTGGCCTTAACGAGGTGATCGTGGGCAGCGATGCCACGCAGCTTTTCCGCGGCTTGCGGCTGGGCGATGAGCTGCACACCGGGCGCCGCCGCTGGCGTGTGGTAGGCATATTCGATGACGGCGGGGGACTGCACAATTCGGAAATCTGGACCAGCCTGCCGGCGCTGCAGGGTGCGTACCAGCGCGGCAATTCCGTCAGCTCCGTTAACGCACGGCTCACTGATGCCGGTATGTTTGCCGCGTTTCGGCAGTCGCTGCAGCATAACCCGCGGCTGAATGTCAG
>JADEYI010000750.1_pt1 | contig 36258 bp, 60 predicted proteins | sample 8542331 | NCBI WGS metagenome assembly JADEYI01 (sample SAMN16510988, study PRJNA670497) | mine drainage metagenome | isolation source: biofilm near Copperflume 1 | place: Germany: Marsberg coppermine Kilianstollen | collected 2018-02 | reverse complement strand
GCGCAGCCCCCCAATGAGGCTATCAGGCTGACCCTCAATAAGAACAGCTTGAGCGGGGGGCCCGGGACGGGGCTTCAGCATTTTCCGCGGCCAGCAGGTCGCCCATAACTTGTCCCCAAGCATTTTATGTAAAGCATTGCCTCCATGCACTCAATGATGCGGCGCACCCTCTGACGAACATCTGTGTAAATCCTGCAGGTCTCCTGCAGAAGAAGTCGCAGGACGGCCTGCAGACTACTATGGAGGCGACGCTGATGGCACAGCAGACCCCTGCTCAGCGCGAACAGGTGTGCTGGCCACACCTCCAGATCTCTGTTTTTGTTTTCTGTTGTCACCAACTGCGAAACAGGGGAATTCATCTTGCAAAAACAGAGGAAAGAGATTGCCCGCCTACGATGGCGAAGTCCGGCTCCAATTCATGCCCAAGATCCCTTAAGCTGTCATGCTTGTGTTGATCAGGTGAGGCAGCTGCAGCCTGGAGCAGTGGCGAGTTGGTGGCAGCCGGGGCACCCTGGCTGGGCAATCTACCCGGTGGACAGCGAGCAGTTCATGAGCACGGGCGCCCTGGAGAGCGTCAGCGTCCCCAACGAGCAGATCGTGGCCCCCCAGCCCCAGATGGGAGGTGACCACTTACCCACACACCTTGCCAATGTCCGTCACCTCCATATTTGCCATTGCACAATGTCCTGCTCCCTTAACTCTCCGAGAGCAAGTTCAGGCTGAGCTGAGCAGTGGCGGTGATGCTGCAGCAGTGCCAAGTCTGCCGGCCGGCGCCCAGTTCCCGCCGCAGCTGCCGCCCGGCTACGCGCCGTATGCGCAGGCCAGCACCGGCATGGGCTCCATGGCGCCGCCCCAGACCTCAGCCGCGCCCGGCTACGGCACGCGGTCCACGGGCGCGCTCGCGTTCCCTCCCGACACCTCCGCCGCGCCGCAACCCTACAACTCCCGCTCCCGCACGCCCACTGCTCCCAGGACCTCAGGTGCTCCACCCCTTCAACCCGCCACAGACCACGCAACAGCTGTATTTCTTGCACCCCGTGCTCTGCTGTACTCTTGACAATATGCCTGGTTTTGTATGGAGCTTGGCTGACGCTTTTTGAGTACTGGTGTGCAGTGCGGCAGCAGCAGCAGGGGGACCAGGCTAGGAAGCCCCCTGCTGGCCAGGAGCAGGCTGCCGGGCAGGATACCTCTCAGGTGTGTCTTGTTGAAGGCACTGCTGTGCAATTTCACGGTCATCTCTAAGAAAAGTCTGCACGATAATTTGCAAAAATGCGGACTGCAATGCTTCGCGTTGGGGTCGTGTCTAGGAGGAGTGGTGCTGAGTCATGTATGTGCTGGACCAGGCGGGAAATTCGGGGCGGCCGTCGCCGTTTGCGGCGCAGAGCAGCGCAAAGGTGGGCCAGGCAGCAGAGGCCCTGCCGCAGCAGATGAGCCTACAGAGCATTGCCAGCATGTTTGGCAGCACTCCGCTCACCACCGCCGACCTACAGAAGTACCAGTCCGCCGGCCTCAACCTGGCCAACTTCCCTTCGCTGCCTTCGGTGCGCGCAGTCGATTCATCCGCTCATTCTGCATGCTCTTTCTCCAGTCCACTGATTGTATCTTTCCCTCCTCTGATTGGCCACTGACCATGATGATGACAGCACTGTTGTGTTCTGCGCGCAGGCCCTGCCCAGTGGGGACCTGGAGATGCTGCTGCAGCAGCACCCCATGATGAACTCCGGCATGGGCAGGGCGCCCTCCTTTGGCATGGCCAAGCTGGAGTCCATGGAGCTACCTGATGCCGTGGCTGCCGTGGTGCGCCTTCTGCCCTGCTTCCCTTTCACACTGTCACTGGGTGGGAAGACACTGGCATCTTACCCATGTAAGGCTTGCCTGTATTCAATGGATGCAGCTTTGGTGTGTCATTGAGCGTCACCTTAGTAGAAGCATGGGTTGTGGGATGCATGCAGGCGATGCTGCATGACATGGGCCCGGAGGCGCGCCAGACGGCGGCTGCGCAAGCCGTGGTGGCCGACATGCAGCGCGCAAACAGCGGGCTGGAGAGCATGCAGAGCATCGATGACGCGCTGGGGAATGTGGAGCAGGACATCATGGACAAGGTGGCCAACGAATGGGCAGAGCAGCACCCCCAAATGTCCCAGCCCCAGCCTCAGCCGCAGCGCTGAGGCCTTCCTTGAGGATGTCTGCAAAGAGGCCTCCTTTGCAGCGTCGGCAGATCAGTATGACAATTTCTGCTGGGTGGATGCCTCTGGCAACCTGGTGCTGCTGTGGCTGTGCCAGTGGTGTGACCGGGAACAAGGAGAATATGCTGTCACCTGCGATAGGTATGGTTCGTGTCAACGTGTGAAAGGGCTCTTGGATGGATTTTGGGCTACATATTTGCTTCGGCAATTTTGCAGATCGAATTTGGGATATTGTCAAGCTCAAGAGAGCGGATTTCTTAGCGTGTTCACTGCACATCCTGCTTGGAAATCGCGGCAACTGTGACAGCATGGCTGGCTCGCTGCCTAGGAGAGGAAACAGTATTCAGTATCACCTTGCCCCGTGCAAATCAATATTTGCAAGGTTCTACAACTGCCTGTCGCGTCACACAAATGCGTTCCAGGTGTATGCATAATCAATTTGCCTCAATTTTCAGGGCGGTTCTTCGTTGGCTTGAACGTTTGAAATATCGACTGGGCATTCATGCTGTGAATTGTGTATGGGTAACTGTCTCTGTGAATGTATTGATTAGTTCTGTGCGGTCAATGAGGTACAATTCTGTGCGAAAAAGCATGTCCCATGCAAGAAAAAAAGAGTAAGAGTCTGGCTCCTGTATTAATTATAACAGATAAAATGCCCAGCCACCAGTGACTAGTTTGATCATTGGACTGTCATCTTCTTGTTGTGCGGCATGCGCGGAGCTAAATACATGCTTTAAGTCCAGTGGACCCTATGTAGGGACCCGGTCCAGACATTAGGATGATCCTCTAGGTGGAGCAAATTATCACAGGACATGCACAGCAGTGTCAAGTGATGACAGGCCTGGCTCTAAGCTGTAATCTGACTGTGAAGATAATCTGATATACAGCCTGAAAAGCTGAGCTAGCTAGCTTAACCTCATTCACTGGACTGCATATCTCACAGGACCGGTGCCGTGCCAGCGCTTTGCAATCTAGTGTGCCAAGTGACCGAGAAATGAACCAAGTACAGCATGTGTGAAGGGCTTCTTCCCCTTCGATAATGCAATGCTTAGACCTGCCAAATAAATGGGTCAAGACTCCAGCAGTCTGAGTGCCATTTAAGTAAGAGCTGGCTACTTTGTCTACATCGGGACTGGAAAAGCAAAAACAAGCCCTATCAAAGCTTCACGGCCTCAAGTTTGTACTCCAGGTCGTAGATGCCGATTGACTCCCCGAGCTTCTCATCATAGTCCATCCACTCCTTCTCTGACAGGTCCACGTCCTCAAAGCGCGCACCGCTCGTGCTCTCCACGATGAAGCCATCCTGATAGCAGAGCACCACGTAATGCTGACGTGGTTTTGGCAAGGAGAAAGGACTGCAATCACGTTGGCACTCATTGACAACCCAGACCCACCTCTGGTTGCCAGCCAGTCACGTCCAAGCCGCGGCATTCAAAGCCCACCATCCCCACATACTTGCCGTCATCATCAGCTGTGTAGGACCCGGATATCTTTTCCTTGCCTTTGCATTTCAGCGCTTTTGTGAATTCCTTCACGTTGAGGTAGGCCATATGCTTGCTGTCCCTAACCCATTTCAGTGCAAAATTTGCTGACCCCCTGCTGCCCGGCAGCTCCTCTTCGTGAGAACTTGTCACCGTGACTCCTTCCCTAACATCGTCTCCTGTGCTGTCTTTGACCTGGCGCAGTGCATGACGAGATGGTGTCATGGCATGGTGTACCAGCAAACAATGAAAATTGGTGAAGTGGCTGATGCGAGGCAGGCAGGCATACTCACAGTGAGGTTGTAGGTGTGCCCCTCAGGCAGGGAAAGCTTGGCGACGTTCTCCAGCCGTGCCTTTATGAAGAGCACGATCATGTTGCCATCAAAAGTAAAAGTACAACAGATCGATCTTGCCAGTGGAAAAGCACGCACTCCCTACCCTTCGATATTCATGTAACTAGTCTGCTTCTGCGTGCTTTCTGTGCACAGACAAAATTGCAGAATCGTCTGCAGAGAAAGCCATTCAGCAACACGTGGCTTCTAAAGGACACCGTCGTCGAACGGGATCCAGGATCATCTGACATGGCGCCCGGAAACACCATAAAAGTATCATTGCTCCTTATCTGTGGCATCATTCGAATCTACATCCCTGCCCATGTCCATATTCATTCACCAGGAACTCGCAGCAGCTTGCATGGTCAGCCAGGACTTTGTTGGGGACTCTGCCTCGAGGTTCACGCACCACACGGGGCTGCACACTGCCTGATCCGCTGCTGACCCCGCTCTTTCGCCCAGAAAAGCCGCGCCTTGCGGATTACAGGCCCAATGCGGAAGTGCATCTCATCCGGCAGCCTCCACACGCTCCTCACCGCAGGGGAGCAGCGGAAGCGAGGTGCGCCGCGCAGCCTCGCTGAGAGCAGAGAGATTTGGTCACATGCTGTTGCCACAATCAGTTGGTGTGGGCTGTAGTCCGCCCACAATGTGTCCTATTGTTTTGGGACTCCCTCAATTGGGGATGCGCCTCAACATCTGATGAGCAGGGTTATGTGGGGCTGCAGGAGGCTTGGACGCATACTGTAAAGCCGAAACGCGCGCAAATGTGGGGCTGGCGTCAGCAATCGAAAGCGATAGTCCGTTTGCTTACCACTCAACCACGAGGAACGTCGAACGGTGCGGGGTTTTGACCGCACCAGCACCCCTGAGCAACTGTGTTGGCCTGTGATGTCAGCTAGTTGTTTTTGGCAATCTTGGTGGCGTCGAAGAGTGCATGTCAGATTGCAGGGCGATAATCAGCATGTACATCTCATCACTGTTGGACCTATAAATTCATTAGGAAAGGCAGCGGTTAGTGGAGTGTTACACTGGGTCACAAGCGTTTGTTAACCCTGATGACCGCGCCTGGCGTCTGCTCCGCCTGTACCACAGATCCCTGAGCGCACTTGTGTCAACAGGGCTTCTCAAGCTGCCAAGAGCAGCGAATGCGGGAGCTTCAGGCGGCAGGACTCTGCTCACGAGGGCGGCTGCTCCCCGCTGCAATGGAACCTGCACAGCTCTCGCAGGTTGGAGGCGACCCGGACGCACTGCCGTGACTCGGCTTCATCCTTTGACAGGTGACTGGCATTTGCTTGTATTATCAAGCCTTTTCTTCACACAAAGACCCTGTCAAAGTGCCAATGCGAGAAATTCTGTGATACTTGGTTGTAAGGTGAACCTCTTTCTTTCAGCAGGAGTGCGGATGCTATGGAGGACAAGAGGAGGAGCAGCCTGGAGGGGGGCAGCGCCAGTGATGGCGGCATGTCGCAGCAGTCAGACGGCAGCCAGTGCGACATGCAGGCCTTCAGCAGCGCACGTTGCAGCCTGCCCCAGCCGCCGCACCGCTCGGCCTCCCTGCCGGAGTGCCTCTGGTATCTGCCGGCCGAGCGCGCGCAGCAGCAGAAACAGCAGCAGCAGAAGGATCGGCCTCAGCCGCGGCGCAGCTTCAGCTCAGACGAGGGCTCCGACATGGACGCAGACTGCTGCGGCGACTCCGGTGCGCTTCCTATTATGCTTTGGCTGCCCTGCTCATCCTTCCCTCTGCTTGCAAGGATGCCTGGCTGTGCTTGGTGTTGCCATGCTGAGATTTTGCTCGTGGTGCTTTGCAGGCGCGATCAGCATCAAGATGTCTGCATCTCAGAGCAGGCTTGCATTGACAGCCCGGAATGGCCCCTTCCCCGTTTCCACCAGGGCGTACTCCCTGAACTGCGTGCCCGTGGAGCGCACGCGGATCTCCGAAGATGAGGTAGGCCCTCGCCCAGAATTCACATTTTCCTGCAGCTCTGCATGCTCTCACGTGTCGGTCTGTGTCGAGTGATGTTGAGAGGGCCACTGTTGGTGTGGAGGGTTGCTGAGCTGTTGCATGGGGGTGTGCAGGACGAGGATGGCTGCGAGACGGTGTGCACGGGAATGCGCGAGCTGAACAGGTGGCACAGCAGCAGCTGCCTGTCGGAGGGGCAGGCGGCCGTGGAACTCTTCTTCCGGCTCAACCACGCGCGCCAGACCGTGGACTTTGTCAGACGCCAGGTCAGCCATTTCTATTGCTCCGACATCTTTTTTGCACAGAAGGCAGATCACAAATGTGCGCAAAGCGCATGTTCTCCATCTTTATGGAGGTACTGAGGGAGGGCGGAATGCGATGCATTCGGCCAATCATGACATCAAGAGGGCACACGTTCATGTGCTCTGGTGAACTGTCACACCGGCGTAGTCACTGACGAGTGAGGCCGCTGGGTGCAGGCGGCGATGTATGCGCGGCTGGACCGGGCGCAGATGGGGATCTGGGAGGCGCTGGAGTTGCTGGGCACGCTGCGCGAGTACGAGACGGCGCTGATGGACGAGGAGGGCACGGACGCAGACCTGTCCCTGCCAGAGCATGCCGCCATGACGGCCGAGGCCTGCCGCGCGGCGTTCCCCGACCTCGACTGGCTCCACCTCGTCGGCCTCATCCACTCCCTCGGCAAGCTCCTTGCGCACAAAAGGTCAGCCGCCATTCTCTTTCCTTCTTAGCTTTGTCTTGGCTGCAGGATCTCTGCCCGTCCTTCCTTATCAAAGCATATGAAACAGTGCATACTCACCGTGTTCCAACTGGCATTTGGTGGAAGGAGTGACTCATACTTACTGCTTTCTGGACTGATACACACTGGACATGCTTCAGAGTTGCGCTGGCTGCATGACTCAAGATTGTGTGAGGGTGTGGGTGTGCTGAGACGGCGGGTGTGTGCGTGTGCAGGATAAAAGGGGAGCCGCAGTGGGCGGTGTGTGGGGAGAGCTTCCCGGTGGGCTGCCGCTTCCACCCCAGCATCGTGTGCAGCGCCTTCTTCTCGGTCAACCCCGACCGCCGCCGGCGCATATACAACACGCCCACCGGCATCTACCGCGAGGGCTGCGGCCTAGCCGCCGTCCACATGTCTTGGTCCGCCAGCGAGTACCTCTACATGGTGCGCCCACACCCCCTGCCTCCTCTGCTCCAGCCTTCAGGCCCTGGTGGTCAAACAGCAATTCCCTGGCATACCTGTTGTCTTTGCGGTTCCTTGAGACAGACCTCCTATGAGGACAATCCATTACACGACATGCAGAGAAGGGATGCATAGAGAGGCCTAGCTTGGTCTATTGGGCGTATATGCTGGAGTCATAGGTGTGTGGAGGAGATGACCTTTCTTGCAGTCGTTCTGAGGCTGACGAATTCTCCATCGCACGCAGGTGCTGCTGCTGAACAAGACAAATCTGCCGGCGGAGGCGCTGTTCCTGATCCGCCACCAGCGCTTCCACTCGCTCAACCGGCCGGGCGCGCCGTACGACGAGCTGCTGAGCGGCAGCGACCGCCTCATGGTGCCCTGGCTGGCGCGCTTCAAGGAGCTGTCCGCCTACAAGCGCAAGCCGCCCCCGCCCGGCGGCCGCCTCACCGGCGACGCCTTCCGCGCCTACTACTCCGGCCTCATCGCCAAGTACATCCCCCAGGGCACCCTGCACTTCTGAGCGCGCCGCCGGTCCCAGGGGGTGGTAGATCACAATGATCTTGATTTAGTACCCATCCGGGGGTCATTCTAGGGCCCGGCTGTGTCTGGATAGGCTGGCCGTAGGCAAGAAAGCCACACCCCCTGGTGGCAGACAAATGAGTGGTCAATAAGAGAAACGAACGAGGGATGTGCCCATGCGGTTCTGGGATGTCTCGCAATTTATTCTGCAGAGCGCGTGAGGACCGGCCGGGCTGATAGAAACATGAATCACAGGAGCTTGCACAGCTGCAACAGCTTCGGATCGTGTCACGGTATCCAAAATTTTGAACTGCATTCATGGTGTTGAAATCTGAAGTCAGGTGTTGCTCCGAGAAGGAGCAAGTGAAGATTGCGAATTTAACATTTGAGGAGGAGAGATATACTTGCTCAGTTTACATGCATGGGAAGATGGCTGAAAACCTTGAGAGATCATTATGGTACAGCGCTGAGCAGCTGTCAAGCTGAAGCGAGGATGAGAAGATTGAGGTTACAAAATTATTGGGTTGGTTGGTGACATTGGCTTTCTGTATTTGTCATAAGCTCGTATTCTTTGCACGTGTACCCCTGTGGCGCTCCCCGGGGTCTGCATGAGTTATGCTTCATATTGCAGAAGCTGGGGGCAATTTTGAAGGAGCCAGCCCTTTGAGCATGGATCAGGAGGTGGTTAGTGACCCTCTTGCAGCGGGATTTAGTCTTCCAGGCACAAGTGTTGGAATTGCGGTCAGAGTGCAGCATGGATCGGAGCATTCTGCAGGGTTCTTGCAGACTTGTCAAGGGCAGTCCCATTCCTGATCAAGGGGTATTCCTTTTTCCTGTGTTGGGGGTGTTAGCATAAGATTCTACCTAGTGCTGTGTGCAGCAAACTCATGTGCTCCAGTACTGGATGGCTTGTTGCGGTTCTTTAATTGCCTAGTAGTGATCAGGACGAATGAGAGACATGTATTGGCGCCATCAACTGTTGGGCATTTTGAGTATGGTAGAGGATGGTGCAGCAAGTGCACATGAAACTATTGGAGAGACTGAAATCCATGCATGCATACCTGTTGCTCACTGATTGGTCTGGCATCTTTAGAAATAAAGGCAGTGTGAGTTTCCATATCTGTAGCCAGCCATCTAGTTCATTAGACATCGGAAGCTTTGGTGCGCTCACGTGATTACAGAACTGATTTGGCCCTCCAGCATGCTGCATGCGTGCGCAGCTGCAGGGCACACTTGCATATGTCTGTCATTGTTTGAAGCTGTACACTTATATATCTGGCATTAGGTCATGACAGGCTCCAAGGAGTCCTTTGTACGAAATAATGTGTAATTATAATTTACATACAACCTTCAATAAAAAGCATCAATCAGATGAGCCTCATAACAGCTGTTCCCTTCCTGCAGGCTGGAACATTGATGGCCACAAACACACCGTGCCACATAGGCGCCTAAGATACTATGCTGTCAATAAATGGTACAGTGGATGCATACATTTCGCAGCTTTTCTAAATGCATGACAGTTTACCAGGAAGCTAACCTCAAACATATTCGGAAGCACCCAGGTCTCTCCAAAATTCACATGAAGACCATCCAGAAACGGCTGGAAAACCTTTATGGTGGACGAAATAAATACCTTTCAACCAACATACTCAGCTATGCAAAGAATGAGGACACACCTAGGCTTCTCGACCTACGTTGCTAGTGCTCCAAAGGTGACAGTCCTGGTGTCTATACCTACAAAGAATTTCAGTGCTGGTCACAAACACAGAGGCTCCACCCATGCAGCAGTCAGCCCTGCCCGTAATACCGCACACCTAACAGATCCGCTGACACGCGCATGGGCACATTGTGCCTATCTGCGATACCACACTGTCCAGCAGTGGCCGGCCTCCGCCTGCACCCACTTGCTGTCGTCCGGAGCATACACCCCAGCGCCGATCTTCATCACCACCGACTCATCGATCTCGGCCGCGTACACGTCGCTCTCCGCCCTCACAATTGTCACCTGCGCGCCATGCCACACACAGCTGTCAACCTTCTCAGCATCCACCTCCACTCTGGCAGCTTCTAATCTCGTGTTTTCACTCCTCCTTGGCAAAATATATGCAAGCAGGCATACTAGCACATTCCTAGGCTTCAAACTATTGTATGCTCTGCAGATGTCCCTGCAGGCGCCCTGCTTGCATATGCCAGTGGCCTCGGGCTATGATTTTGCTGATCCTTAACATGAATAACTTCAGCAGCAGCAAGGGCGGGGTGCGCCATTTAGCGCATGCACCTTACTGGGAGGACACCAATGACATAGCGGCAAGAGCGCAGGGGTTTGACAGTCTGCGCATGCATGCACGCACCTGGGAGGACATCAGCAACAATAGCAACAGCTGTGCAGCGTGTGACTTTCGGTTTGAGCGCGCACCTGGGAGCGGCAGTGGATTCCGGCGCGCAGGCGGAGGGCGATGAGGCGTTGGATGGCGTTGGCCAGCTGCGGGTCCTCCAGGTGGTCGTAGAAGATGCAGGGGGTTCCCGGGTGCGTCAGCAGGTAGCAGTATCCCTGCTCCAACCCTTGACTGGGGAACCTCCAGTGCCCCTGCGTCGACCCCTGCATGCACACAGATCTGCTGGGCAGGAAGGACTTGGTGTATAGGAGCCATCTACAGAGCTGCTGCTCTTGTACAGGCAAGCCTGTGGTATGCCATCACGCCACAGCTGTTGTCTTTGCTTGCCCACCCAGATGAGCCCTTGCTCTCATGCAACAGAGAATGTGAAGATTCGGCTCCTTCAATGATGCGCCGCTGGAAACGTGCCAACAGTGGTAATGAATGACAGGTCTTCCAGTGCCGCTCTCGCACAATGCAAACATATGTTCAATAGACACGGCATGGAAAATAGTGCCTCAAGCAGGGTGTGCATAGGGGTGGATCACCGTGTCGTGGTTCTCCAGGAAGGTGACTGCGCGCGAGGGCCACCAGCCCATCACGCCGGGCGGCTTGCCGCTCGAGTCCCGCAGCCTCCAGTACTCGCAGCGCTGCAAGGCACAACCCCACCACCCGTCATCATCCAGTGACTCAATCGTAAACTTCGACGCAGCCCTTTCTCCTTACTTTGGCGCTCAACTCGGACTGTCTTTCTTGCATGCATTCTCTCTTGTTTACCATCCTTGAAGGTGACACGTGATGCATTGTGTTCCAGGTTGCTGGCTGTCCAGGAAAATCAACAGTGAAAGGCCATCCGTGCGAGTGGGAGGCGTGCCTCAAAGACAGCGTGCATGATGCCCTTGGTGGTGACATCAAAGGCGGTGCCCGTTCCCTCGGCCGCATTGATCCAGTCAATAATCTGCTGCCTGTGCCTGTCCTATAGGCACACAACACATGCCCCTCAGAAGTGTCGTAATGGTCAACATGCAGCTTCACTCAGCAGCACATAGATGCTCACCAAACGATCAGGTCATAGTCTCAGCAGGTGTAGTACCTGATTGTGCTCAGGTATGCCTCCATTGTAGGCCAGGGAGTCCTGCAGCACCATAATTATGATGCCATGATCTGGGGGGCAATATTTTCAATCTTGCTCTTGCACTTTCAATGCTTGCATCTTCTTGTCAGCAGAGCAGAACAGCCTTGCCGGGCAGCCCACCCAAAACTCGCCGACCACGAATGTGGGGGATGATGCGAGCATGTAGTCGCGCACATGACTGCCATGGAAACCCCTCACGAAGTCAAGCCTGCACACACATGACCCGGCTCAGAATAAGCCCCTGACTAAGAGGTCATGTGGGCAGCAAGACAGAGCAAGCAGATGAGAAGCTGGGCAGCTTGTACCTCCATCCATCAAAGCCGACATACTCTCGAAGCCACTGCATCCACTCTGATAGGTCTCTCTTGACAAAGGGCTGCGAGTGGTCTATGTTGGGCGCTGCATCAAACCGTGATCCTGAGCTCGGACCACCTGCAACAGCCCATCAATCCTGTCACATGGCCATCCTCCAAAAACCTGCTTAAAAACTGTGCAGCTCCCCAGCATTATACTGTGCAAGGTGTGCTGCGTGTGAGAATCAACATGCAGCTAGAGCGCTGCAAGGCTGCAACAATGTAGAAATGCGACATGATATAGCCAAGGTGTTGGATGAGGGGCTGGCCTCTGCCGTTGAAGTTGCGGTCGTCGCCGACGATGGCGCGGGAGCACCAGTCGAGGCGGCCGCCAAACTGGTTCCAGACGCCGGCGGAGTCCTGGTGCGACGCGCAGCGGTGGTTGAGCACGCAGTCCCCCAGCACCTTCAGCCCCGCCGCCTGCAGCTTCCCCACGCACCTGCACCAATGCCCAGCCACAGGCAAATGTCAGCACTGAGCAACAACTTATCTTTGCAGACACAGTGTCGGCGCAGAAGCATGCAGCTCTGATCGCGTCCGGCAGGCTTGATCATTTGGAGGCATCAAAGAGCAGGGAGATGTGCAGCATGCGTCTCCTAATCCAATCTCTCCCACCAATGCTAGGGTGATGCCGCTGCCAGGTTGTGGCATAATCATTTACTTGAAGCACGAGGGAGCAGGGGAGTTTGCAGGGGAAACACCGGCGCAGCTCGTCTTCGGAGCCATAGCGGGAGTTGAGGTTGTAGAGGTCGAGGGGCATGTAGCCCTGGGGGCTGACGCTGTCTGTGAAGGGCGGCAGCCACACGCAGGTGATGCCCAGCGAGGCAAACCAGTTGGCCTGCCCCATCAGTCGTTGGTACCACGAGTGGTTGTGCGACTCCCAATTGAACCCCTGCGCTCGCCACATCCAGCTTCATGGCACTGTCCAGTTGGCAGTGTTTGACTCGCCGACGGCCCCTCCCTTTGCTCAAGCGGCACAAATTATGGAATTGCAGAACGTGCAAACAACGGAAAGGGGTAAGTTGTTGAAGGTTCCATGCTCACCTGCAGTAGGATCTCATAGCCGGACCCCTCGGGCGTGGTGTTGCCCTCGATCTGCTCAAAGGGCGGCAGGGGCGCAGACCACAGGTCCAAAGCTGCAGGCTGCTCCTTGCTCCTCTCCATGACAAGCGTCATTAGACTGCCGGGAATGGGCCCTGCTGCCCGCGCCGCCCTGCTAGTGTGACTCAGATCTTCTTCGAGCACCTGCAGCTGCTCCCGGAGGCGCTGCCCCAGGCTCTGCACGCCACACGGCCGCGCTCTGCTGAGGTCAAAGTGCAACGAGAGCTTCAGCTCAAGAGTCGACTTAACAGAGCAAGAAGGTAGGCTTATACCTGGCCTGAATTTACTCCATTTGAGGCGCGTCGCTGGAGCTCGGATGCACATTCAGCCTTGATGCGCTCAGCTGGCGAAGGCCCATCCTGTTCAGCGCATGCAAGGTCAACCCCCTTGTCACGTTGGAAGCTCTATCTACCAAGATGGGACAAGGCAACCTTGCCTCACCTTGCGGGCGAAGGTCCTGGTCAAGGTCAGCTTGACGCCATCTTTTTTCTCATCCACAGCTGTGGAGAAGAAGTTTGAAAAGTTGAAAGCGGGGAATTCTAGCAGGTTGGAGAGCCCATTTTGTCGCTTGTCAACAGTGCGGTCTCTCCCGGGTGTAGTCTCGGCATGGACATGGACGCAACGTGACCTGCAAGTATTAACTTTTTTCTTGATTGATTACATTGCAGCGAATAAGATAAGGGCATGGGAATAGCTTTTGCCTTTGACGTTAAATCAGTCTCTTTACACAATATACGACATGATCGACATGAAATTGCGTCATGCCGTCTAACATTTCAATTTTTTGGCAGTATACTTTAGTGAAATATTGTGCATGGGGATGTCTACCTCCTTCTGAGACAAGGAGTAGTACTCTTAAGCTGGAGCCCTTCAGAACAGCGGTCCTGCCGCAGAAACGTCCTCATTGCGTCCCTTATCACTGCGCATTGATCTTCTCCCACATTGAGGATTTGGTCATGTAGGACTACTCCAAGAATGGAAGCCTGGGGCGCGAAAAAGTGCACCATCATCGACTAGGCACGTGACATGACTCACGCGGAGGTCTGCCTTTGTTCTCGCTAGCCTAGCAGCAGAGTTCAGCTCTTCTAAAAGTGGTATTGTTTCGCCTTTGGACCAGCTTGATTTGTTTCTATCGACCCAATTGCTGTCTGGAATGTGAGCAGGATTTTGTGCGGATTGCATGACATCAGCCGTCAGGCTGCATAAACAAGCCCCTACGCCAAGCCTACTTCCGCATACATCACCCGAGCCGCGTTCCCGTCAGTCTCTTATCGTCGCTGCCCAATCAGCCATCAGGTCGTCCCTCAGTGACTTACTAGAGAAGCTGCTCTGACACTTGCCTTCAATAGCAGAGATAAACTTACTTTTTTCTTTGCCTATAGGACTTCGATTACACCTTCAGTGAAAGGTATTTCTTACATAGCACCACAGTTGGCCAGACAAGAGATGGCTTCTTCTAATCCCTCAGTGGCCACAGCAGCAGCCTTGAAACCAAAGGTGCGCAAATCATATGTATCTTGTAAGATGAAGAACAGCCTGGTGACTTCTCATATGCAGTGAGGGGCCTCCCAGTTTGCTTGATTTCCAGAGAATGCATGCATGCAGGATGGGCCTATCACCACGCACGAATTTGAGGAGCTGGTCCTCCGTCTACATGAGATTGAGGTATGTCCTAATTGCATCCCCTGCGAGTCCTTTTGTAGTAGGTATTGTCGCCATGCAATTCTGACGCCATTGCATACTTTGCCACAGCCCATTTGTCTTGCATGTGCAGGCCGTCAAATTCGGCAACTTCAAGCTCAAGAGCGGGCTGATGTCCCCGATCTACATCGATCTCAGGGTCATCGTCTCATACCCGGACGTCCTCCGCAGGGTGCGTCGCTCATAATTCGCAACAAAACGGGCATCCTCCAGCACATCACTACAAGCACTACTGGCATGCTTTCCTGGTGACTTTGGCGCACTTCTTACTGTTCTTTATGGGCAGGTTTCATCTCCCTTTCCTTCCCTGTATTTCCTTCTGCGATTTGGTGGATATCCCGTGGTCCTGCCATTGCAACCCGTCAAGTGTGACTGAGGCTAAGGCCCCAAGGGAGGGGTGCCCTGGGCCACAACTCCCCGACCCATCAGACCAAATAATCAGATAAGGGGAATATGCCAGATGAGAGGGTGGGCGCCGTGCTGCGTGCAGGTGGCGGAGGTGATGTGGCACCAGGTGTCACAGGGGGCGCAGTTTGATGTGATGTGCGGAGTGCCCTACACGGCACTGCCCATCGCGACGTGCATGTCGCTGCTGCACGGGACGCCGATGCTGATGCGGCGCAAGGAGGTCAAGGAGTACGGCACCAAGAAGGCCATCGAGGGCGCCTTCACCCGCGGTCAGACCTGCCTCATCGTCGAGGACCTGGTCACCTCCGGCGCCTCTGTCATGGAGACCGTGGAGCCCCTCGAGGTGCGCAGTCCACCCTGGAGCTCCTCCTGCTTTTCAGGAGATGCCTGCTACTTAACGTCCGAGCTTGGCAGGCTGCTGGAGCCAGAATGCCAGGTCAAGCATGCTTGGCGCATGCTTGGCTTGATCTTCTGCATCTAGATAATTTTCTTGCGCATGCTTGGCTTAGTGTTGCCTGTTCGGCGCATTGTCGGCCATCGGTGCAAGACTGAGGGGAGGGTGAGCCACATGGCTTGATGTGGCCTGTGCGGCGCATGTGCAGCCAGTGGTTGCTTGGCTGGAGGGAGAATGATGTCTCAGATGGCCCGGTGGCGCCGGCCTAGAACACATGCGGCAGATGGAAGCAGAAGGGCACTCACCGTCAGTGTTAGAAGAACCTGGCATGCAAGCAAGAGCACAAATGCTGTGCAGGTGGAGGGTCTGAAGGTGACGGACGTCGTGGTGCTGATAGACCGGGAGCAGGGCGGCGCTGCGCGCATGGCCAGCAATGGGCTGCGGCTGCACTCCGCCTTCACGCTCTCCTTCATCATCAAGACCCTGCTCGCGCACCAGCTGGTCACCCAGGATGTGGCCGACAGCGTGGCCGCCTTCATCGCCGCCAACCAGACCTTTTGCCCCTCGAGCAGCGCTGCGCCCCCCGCTGCACCTCCCGCAAAGCCCAAGAGGTGGGGCATGACACTCTGTCCTCCTTTCGTGATCCTCTGTTGCTCTTTTAATCTGAATATTGACCTTCTGAAAGTTTCCCAATCTCTGCAATATCTGGAAAATGTCTCCTTTTTTTGCTGGCAATGAAGCTGCGGTGTCTTGGTTGGTGTTGTGTCACCAATGCAATAGTATCGGACCGACAGTGAGGGTGCAGAGGGTGTGACCAGGCTGCCATTTGAGGAGCGCGCGACGCTGGCGCAGAACGCGGCTGGCAAGAGGCTGCTAGAGCTGATGGCGCGCAAGAGGACCAACCTGGCGGTGGCCGCTGACGTGGCAACGGTGGAGGAGATGCTGCGTATCGCAGACGCGGCCGGCCCCCACATCGCGGTCTTCAAGACCCACGTGGACATCTTTGACAAGTGGGACGACTCCATCGCCGCCCAGCTGCGCCAACTGGCGGACAAGCACGGTGAGACCTGCAGCACTGGCCCGTAGTGGTGCTGAATTTCCTTGTCAAAATGCACAGGTCTGTACTGGGGTAATCAATGCATTACCCAAGAGATTCTGCCGAAATCGCCCCCTATCCCCCTTCGATCCGTCCGAAAGACCCTGGCAGCCATATATTGCAGCTTTTTTGCAGATGCATTTTGCTTCTGAGGTCGAGTCAAGCGGCAGCAAATGCGGGTAGTGTCATGTGTTAGCGGAAAGCAGTGGCTAAGGGGTTCGTCACGTGTGGCTGCGCAGATTTTCTGGTGTTTGAGGACAGAAAGTTTGCCGACATTGGCAACACAGTGGTGTCCCAGTACGGCGGCGGCATCTACAAAATAGCGGACTGGTCGGACATCACCAATGCGCACCTTGTGCCCGGCCCTGGAATCATCGACGGCCTTCGCAAGGCAACACTTTCAGTACCAGCCCAAGCATCTTGAGATTGCTCACATGACTGCAGTTTAGCATGACGCCAGTGAGCTCATTGATTTGTGCTGACATGGCAGGTGGGCCTAGAGAAGGGGCGGGGCCTGCTGCTTCTGGCAGAGATGAGCTCGAAGGGAGCCCTTGCCACAGGTGCTGGGGACAGGCTTCAGTTTGAGTCTTTGCCTGCTATTGCATCAAAGCATGCATTGTGTGCGTTTGTGAAGTTATCTGCTCGAAATCAAGCGGCTGGGCTGATGTGGGGTGCTGCCTGTCTAGGGGCGTACACTGAGAAGGTTGCTGAAGCGGCCGCCGCCAATCAGGACTTTGTGATGGGCTTCATCTGTCAGTCACCGGCAAACTGGGCCACGGCAGTGCCTCCAGGTGACTAACAAGCACTCCATGCAGATTTCTTCATCGCGACAGGCACTCTGCAAGCCTGAGGGCTTCACCGTTCATAAATAGGAGATGCTGGGCTGACGCTTGTGGTTGTTTGCAGGCCTGGTGCACATGACGCCGGGAGTGCAGCTGGCATCTGGGAGCGACGCATTGGGGCAGCAGTACAATACCCCTGCTTTGGTCATTGGCCAAGGCGGCAGCGATGTCATCATCGTTGGCAGAGGCATCATCAAGGCATCGGACCCTGCCGCAGCAGCTGCCCAGTACAGGGAAGCTGGCTGGGCAGCTTATGAGAGCACGCTGGTATGATAGGCTCAGAATTGTCCTGCTGGCCATACTTGACCAGCAGTTGGAATGACTGTATGTGCCAGTACTCTAAGGCTGTCCAACAGAAGTGAAAAGACTTTCCTGTACATCTACGTAGACGTGCGGCACTTCTGCTTTACAGTGGAAACATACACAGACAATGCCATCCTTGTAATCTCAAAACCATCAAGGACTAGAGAGGATCTGAGGCATCTGGACGTCTGTCAGATCCACCTGTGGACCCTGGTACCACCGGTGCGAGCGTCTCACTTGGCACAAGTGACACCTGCTGGTCACTCATATGAGCTCAGTATAAAATCTTACATGTTCACCTTTCTCACTGGTGGGCACCCATCCAACCATAATGGCTTAAAGTGGATCCACATCAAGGTCAAGACCTGCAGGCTTTGGGACCCCCCGGCTTGCAAAGGAACCACGAATTGGGGATTAGTCACTGATCCAAAATAGATTGAAAGATTTGCTGTCGTCATGAAAAGGAGGTTTCCCTTTTTGCGAGCCTGCCCTTCAAGCAAAAATAACACAAGTGATCATACATACTTCCGCAGCTTACAAAACAAGTCTGTACTACTTGGCAAGGGGCGTCTGCCTGTCCAGGCCCGCGACGAGGAAAAGTGACAAAGTCAGGGAAGGCAACGCTCCAAACCCCTTCTGTGCACGGCGGAAGCCATTGACTGCTTCAGTCCAGTAGTTGTAGGATCATACACTGGTGATCTATCCTCCTTGGGAGCTGCGAATCTCCTGAGGAGGAAAATGACGGAGGTTGAGCAGAAGCTGACAAGCATCAATCGGGACATAGACCAACTCTTGCATGGGTTGGGCCAGGAGGGTCTTCTAGATGATCAGTTCGCTCAGCTGATGCAGCTGCAGGCATGCTTCCGTACATACCAGAACCTTACCCAAGATGTACAGATCAGGAATCTTTTATTGTCAGAAAGTCGTCACTGTTGTGATGACCGTCATTTATGATATCTATATGAATCTTGCAGGACGACAGCAACCCCGATTTTGTGGCCGAGGTTGTGGAGCTCTACTTTGAGGACTCTGCAGGAAAGCTTGAAAAGCTTGATGCAAAGCTGGCTGCCCCTGTGCCCGACTTCAACGAGGTGGATCAGCTCGTCCATCAGTTTAAGGGCAGTTCGGCCAGCTTTGGGGCACAGGGCCTCGCAACACTTTGTGTGCAGGTATATCTTCAGGCCTCTCACAAATTCACAAAGTTATAACATGTTTCAGGATACCAGAAATAAGAATAAGCACTGGTGTGCTGTGCAGTTGCGTGATGGATGCATGCGCGGAGACCGTCAGGGCTGCCAGCAACTGCTACAGGAGGTCAAAAGAAATTTCAACACTCTGAAAGGAAGGCTGGAGATTTTCATGCAGCTGGAAACACAGAGGAAGCTGCTCCTGAGTGGAGGCATGTGAAACGTGATGGCTCACAACACACCCTTAGTGCAGTGCCTCGCATAAAAGCAGCTTGACACAGCATTCAGGGAGTGTCTGACCTGATTATTTTTTCCAGCACCAGGGGGAGGTGCTTGATGATTTCCACCTTTTGCTCTGCGATTTGGGGTGACTGTATATTACCAACAGGGCAGGTGTTGTCCATTTCTTTGACGAGACGAGCTGACGAGACGAGCTGGTCTTAAGGGTGCCTGCTAGAGTGTGAACATCTACTCGTTTTGAAAAGCTTGCTGCATCATCAAGGCGCATCACAGTTTGGCAACAGTGTGGTGTGGTCAGCCGAGGCGACAGAGGTTACTTCAGAGTGTCCTGGTGCTTGCAAAGTTCCAGTGGAATTTGAAGGACAAGAAATGTTGAAGAAGCAGTCGTGGGAACGCATGTCGAGCATGATTGCCTAGTGTGGGTGCAAGTAAGATTTCTGGCTGCCGTATCTGAACATCAGGAAGCATGTATAGGAGGCCCTAGGGCTGCTTGATGCAGTCCTCCGTTCACAGTCAAAATTGGCTCCCACTGGCATGAATTAGGTTGTTTTCTCTATCTGGTGATTGTGTTGAGTATACATCAATGGCTAATTTGCAATAGTCCGTGAGATATTCTCACAAACAAGTTACAGTAAGAACATGTTTTGAAGCAGAGATTGGTACACTCTTGCATACATCTCGTCCTCACAATCTCACCCCTCTGTTCTCAACGCTGTCTTCATATAAACAGGCAAAAGCTTCAAGACAGGCTCACTGCCTTGCACAGAGAACAGGCTTCCCTGCTGACATACAAAACAGTAATCTGTCAGAGGACCCTGCTGTGCAGCATGTGAAGTGTGCCCAGCAGCTGCATTCCCTCCATTCTGCATGCGTTGCCCAGAACTTTCACAATGATCATTCAGGCAGACAGAGCCGATATTCCCATTTGCTGACTTTGCATGCAGAACTCCCTCCGTGCGTTGATCTGCACTTGGCTCCGAAGAACTCTCTGCTGTTGAGTGCTCCCCTTCCCTTGTAGCAGTGATCTGCTCTTCACCGCTTCCAGCATCCATTTTCGCTTCCCTCCCTGTGTTGAACACAAAATGCAATCGGTTGAGATCCAGCACTAGACTTCTCGGTACCTGGAGGCAGGAAAGAACGGCAGCGACCAACTACTTCAAAGATTCACTTACCAGGTGTGGCACGACTTCCTTGCTGGGCAACCTCTGCAGGCGACAGAGGTGCACTGCAGAGTCTGCACAGGGGGATGGAGGCTGCATGCGCAGGGGCAACGCTCTTTTCCTCTTTCCCTCTGCTCGGCACAGCGCTGGGATTATTCCAGGGAAACGCCTGCACACAGCAGCGGATCATGTCATCTCAGACATCAAGTCAGACAGATGCAATGCACACTACTCGCAGACATGTCTCGTGAAGTGCAGACAGCGCAGCAAAAGCAGCACTTGGGATATCAACACATGGTGAGGCCTGCCAACCTGGAGCTTCAGGGCTGTGCGCAGGATGGTCGGCACGGTGGAAGGCAGGGCAGATTGCAGGCTGGCCACAAACCCCTCGGCGAGGGTGTTGAGGGAGGGCTTCCTGCGCGCGCGCTGCGGCGGCCGCGGGGGCGGCTGCACCGGTGGCAAGCCCAGATGGTGGCAGAGCATGGCCAGGTCCTTCATGGGCAGGTCGCGTACTGGGCATATCACCGCTGGCCCCTCCTCCCCTCCCCTGCATGCATGCAAATGTCCGCATCTTCAGTAATTGCATCAAAGGGAGGGGCAACACTGCAACAGCGCTTTAATATCACGCGCTGTAATCATTGATTTAGACAAGAATCAGGTACTAATAGGTTTGCTGCACTCTCAGTGCCTAGTATTGTGATGGTGTTTTGGAGGAAATTTAGTTCAGGTGGGGTATGACCTGGCGTCAAAGTGCTGGATGGAGGCTGGCAGAGAGAATCCAGCGCCCTTGGCTGCGCTGGCAATGGTGCGGACGGCCACCCTTGTGGCGCAGTCCCCGCGGGCCAGCTTGTTGTAGCCCAGCCTGGCGGCCACATGCAGCAGCAGGGCATTGCGCAATGACTCTATAAGGTCCTCGCGCCCAGTCACATCCTCCACTGCCTGCACATCACAGCCGCTCTGCAGCCTTGACCATAATCACACCACTACCACCGAGATACAGTTTGCTGATACAGTTCGCTGGTACATGCTAAAAGTGGCGTTGTGGCAACTTCAAAACTGTGCAAAGGTCTGCGTGGCGGTACCTCCAGCAGCCTGACCAGGAGGCTCCCCTTGTCCACAGCCACTTCTTCCCCGTCAAACACATCCTCCAGTTGCACACAGTGGAAGGGCATGTCTGGCGCAATGGCCCTGTGCAAGGCTGACACGGCCTCCACAGCTCTGCGGCTGTCCTCTGAGCTGGCCCCATGGGTCAGGCTCTCGTCCACATACACAGCGCCCATCTGAAATGTAATCTGCGCCGCAAGACATGGATGTGATACATCATGTGTACTGAAATAGAACAGAATGCTGAGTACAGGGTCCTAAGAGTGGAAAAGCTACTTACATTCCAATGCTTGTTTTGAATTTGAGGGCGGACGTGAAGGGCTGTACCTGCCCCTGCTTCTCTCGACTTGAGTCTGCATTGCACATCTCCGTCAAGAGATGCATGAGAGCTGTGGATGCAAAACCTGTGCATACATACCGTACTGAGCACATTCAGCAAGCCTGGCTTGGCAGAAATTGCATTTTTGTCAATACTCAGAACACATTCTGGCTGGCAGTTGTCTAGAGTATGAGGCACAAAGCATCTGCCAAGGCTGTGACATGTGACCTGACCTCCAGTGACTGCCACAAGAATCCTGTCCCCTGGCTGTACTAGGCCCTTCAATCGCACGGCTTTCCGGACAGTCTTGCCGAGGCTTGCATGGAAGCAATTCCAACAGAGTGGCTCTTGCTGCTTCGCTAACACCTGTGAGAATCACACAGGCAGGCTCCCAGTTGGAACACTGGAGCACTAGTACTCACCTATTCTTCTCCACCCAAAATCAAAGGATGCTCGAGCAGCCACATTCGAACATTGTCCTGACGCATACATGCAAGCACCGTCTATTAAATCGCACGCAACAGCTCCAAAATTGTCGTTGGAAGCAGGAGACTTGCCTGTGCTGCAGTGGTTTTGCACTTCACACATACATCCTTTTGGCCCCGTCTCGTCGGTGCCCCTGATTGCTTCTGATAGCTGCAAGAATTACCAGTACCATTGCTGATACAAGCTGGCTGCCTGGATTCCTGGCAGCCGCTCTGAGAGCAGCCACTACCACATCCTGGGTTATTGTGTGTTGCGCAAGTGCTTTCCGTGTCTTCGCCCGCACCACGTCCTCCAGTACCCATCCTCGACTCTCTATGTGCTCTGCGCGGATCGATCGGATTCTATTAATGGAAAAGACGAGGAAGAATGTGTGGGGTGACGTCATCAGGCCAGCACGACAGTCCTTTTTCACATCGTCTTTCCTCCATAAATTTCCATGAACTGATCATGTTTTGCTAGGTAATAGCCTGTGATTTTGCTTACTACATCATCGCTGTACATCGCGTTGCAATTTGTATCAGTCTATTTCGTTGATGATCTCAAACATATATTAAGAGTGATTTTGCTGTCGCGATGACTAGTGTGTATAAAAGATTAAGTTAGGCCGTACTTATCCTTTTTGACCGGCATGTCTGTGCAAAATGTGTCTGGATATGTCAGAGGCCTGCTTCCCCGTTTAGACAGCTTTTGCACACGGCCTGTGCTGTCTCTATGCACTCCGTCGACATCTGGCAGCATCTTCAGCCGGCAATCAGCATGTGCAAGCGCTTCTGGCCCTGCGATCCCCCAAATTTATAGGAGCTGGACTGCAGCACAGCTACAGAGCACAGGCAGATACATGAACATGCAGACTTTCATGTCAGCCTCCCAGAGGTGTACAGAACAAGGCAGGCCAAGAATAACCCGGTCATTTAGTGAGAGCACCTGGATGCGCAGCAGCTTAGGGCAGCTCAGAGGGATATCAACAGCACACCGGCATGCAAGCACCACCTGCAGAGCAAATTTGTCCCAGAGGTGGCAGAGCAGGCTGAAGATACAACCATGCAGCACAGTCCTTTCATTTCAACGCAGCATGGCCACACAGCGAAGGGGGGCAGCGCTTAGCCAGAAAGGCCGGCTGCAGAAGAAGGCCTCAGAGCAGGGCCTCTACCTGGTGGCCATGGTGGTGGGCATGGTGGGACTGACTTATGCGTCCGTCCCTCTCTACAGGTACCTACCTGCAGCCTTTCTTCTGCGCTCAGTTTTGGATCAAAAGTGAACTAGAGTGGTCCGCACGTACGCTCTTGCTTGACACATAATTCACTCTATGCTTGATTTTCATTTGGGCAGGCCATGATAACGATGCCCCAAAATTCTCAGGTGCTCCTCTAGATTGGCCGGACTAGCTAACCTGCACCATGCTCAGTACAATTTGCGCACTTATGATTGGCGCATGTAGATCCTGCTAAGGGGCAGCTACCGAGGATGTTGTGTACGCTGTGTGCAGGATGTTCTGTCAGGCTACAGGCTTTGGGGGCACGGTGAAGGAGGGGCGCAGCGTGGAGGAGAAGATGCGCCAGAGGGAAGAGAACAGGGACGAGGCTGTGGAGGCGGCGGCGGCGCAGCGGCAGATAACGGTGTCCTTCAATGCCGATGTGTCCGATGGCATGCCCTGGCGCTTTGTCCCGGCGCAGCGATCCGTGAAGGTACAGTGGCACTGCGCAAGGAACACCCCGTGGACGCTTTTCTGGCTACAGTGATTTGTGGGCGACAGTTTGGACCAGGGAATGTGGTGTGATCGCAGGTGCATCCAGGGCAGAGCACTCTGGTGTTCTACACAGCGCACAACTTGAGCGACAAAGCCATCACCGGGGTGTCTACGTACAATGTGGCGCCACAGCAGGCGGGGTACTACTTCAACAAGATCCAGTGCTTCTGCTTCGAGGAGCAAAAGCTTCGCCCAGGCATGTTCGTCTTCCGATTGGTGCATGACAAGGATTTCTTTACTCCTGCTTCAGATTTGCATATGACAGTCTTGCAAGGGATGCATTAATGTCTGCCTGCACTTTTCTGAAAGACCTGATAAATTCAATCTCTTGCGCAGGCGAGAAAATCGACATGCCGGTATTCTTCTACATTGATCCAGAGTTTGCCACTGATGACCGGCTGAAGAGCATCAATCATTTGACCCTGTCATACACCTTCTTCAATGTGGATGAAGAGGAGGTGGAGTTGGATGGTGAAGTGGTGCCTGCATCTGCCCTTATTGGCCGTGAGTCTGCACACACTGCCCCTGCTGGATGAGCGGGTCTGGGAGTTGTAAGGCATGGATGCTTCAGGAAAATCCAAGGATAATAAGGCATGGATGCTTCAGCCAAATCCAGTGATATCCTTGGATTTTCAAAATGAGCTACCGGTGGTTCACACACTGTGCACCATCTGCAGCATTCTCTGCTCACACGTCAGGAATCATACTCAGCAAAATTTGTTCAAGCAGCAATCTCACATATACTCATCGGTCAGGCCATATCTCCTCTCTCGCTCATCTACACATGATTATGCTGCATAATGACTCCTCAGGCTGGTAAGGAAAGAAGCCACCGCTCCTGCACTTAAGCACGGCTGGAGCTCGATTCTGTCATGCAGTTGGCCAACAATCAGCAGTGCTGAATGATCAATCGATGGGTGCTGCAGCAATATCTCACTACTGAGCGCCACATGTCTCCTTCCATACATTCCAAATCCCGGTGCCAGTTTCAGGCTCCTTCCTCCTTGAGGTAGTTGAAGACATAGGTGCCAGTGATGGCAAGGAGGATTGCCCAGAAGATACCAAGTCCCACAAAGCTCTGCAAGCACAGACAGCCACGTGTCGTCATTTTGTTGCAGTGGTTCAGCATTCAGCTGCAATACAGCAACAAGATACCCTGCAAGCGAGTGCCAGGTCAGAAGATGCTTCAGTGTCGCACCTCCAAATAGATGGCAACTGCAGTGCCAGCAACAGCTACACAGGCGACTGCAAAGATGGTGATGGCCAGAACATATGGGTCCAACTTCTCCTTTGTGCCAGCAGAACCCATAGGCACAATCTCTGCAATGTACCACACAGCCAGTCCTGAAAAATGGGTATTTTAATTTTATATTTACACATTTGATTTGGACAAAGGGGTCACACCAATTGTCGACAAAAGTGCGCTGTTTGAAAAACTTTGGAGAACGCATGGTGCTCTTTTGAAGTGTAGTGGAATTCAGAGCTCACCATCCGGAGTGCTTCCCTCAACATACACACGCGGCTCAATGGAGAACACATTGTTGTTGTCAATGGATGTGTCGGAGCCGCCTCGTGCCGACTTGAACTTTGTTGTGGCTGCACCGCTGACATCCACTAGGATAGCGTCCTGTGTCAGCTTCACAGGGTACACATCCAAGTTCCTCACTGTGTCCTGTGGCGTGACCAGCCGCAGAACTGGGTTTGTCGGGTACCTGCATAAACAGCACCGTCCTCAGCTGCTGTCCACACACACGATCACACCACGCAAAGAGCCATCAAGAAGTGTATCTGGAGCGACTAGTTCCTGCGCACCATGCCGTGATCTCTCCTGTCTTGAGGGAGAAGAGGGATTTGGTGTCGGGGCACTCGATCTCATATTCCTGCACGGCAAATGCAGCATGAGTGGATTTAGCTTGCATGCTAAGTCAGCAAAACATAAATATCTATTGCCTGAGTGTTTGCAGACGTCCCCAATCACCTGTGTGAGCTTGCTATTTATGAAGCCCTCGCTGTATGCTCCGGCTGCTGGAGATCTGCAGCAAGTTGCAAAACCCATTATTGGACTTATGTCTGTCTCGGACATGATGCGTCACATTACATACAACAAGGCATTGACAAGAAGTGCAGGAGAGAGAGACTTGCCTTTGTTCAATGGCATATATCTGATTCCTGTACCATAAAAGAAGCACATCCACGCCCTGTGCCTTGACTTCAAACCGGTACCCTGCACAATACGCCATTTTCTTGCTATTGTGAATGAGGAACAAAAGCACAAGACTACAGCGCTCATTTTTACATTAGGGCATCTGTCTTGGTACTATTCCCAGACACATGACCACACCTTTTGGAATTTCTTCAGGTCTGCAGACTGGCACCCAGTTGTCAGAGATACTCTCCTCAGAAGTCTCCGCTGCTTTGACTGTCCATACCACATGAGACGATATCAACTTGCACAAAATGATTTCAAGGTAGCTCAATGACCCTGCACAAGTGACTACTTCCCCAACCCACCCCTCAGGAGCACTTCTTCAGATTTTCTAGATGAACTGTAAAACCAATCCTCACCTTCCTGTTCCGTGGATCTCGTCACACAGCTTCTTCTTTGAGAGAGTAAAAGGCCGCTCTTGAACAGCTTGCTCAGCTGCACCTGCCTGGAAGGGACAGATGATCTCGGCAAGGATCTGAGGTTTACCACCAGCCTCTGGCTGCCCCCTTTACTCAAGACATGGAAACTTCCGCTGTTAAAGGAAACATCACACGCGAACATCTTGGCTATTTTCGAAAATCGCAAATCAACTTTTCATTCGACTTGGGCAAATTTGAAGTTTGCCGATGAGATTCAGGTGACGTGGTCGTGTGTCATCCATGCAGACGAGACCAACGCAGAGGCTAAGCCAGTGATGGATGTTACTTTTATTGACCAGCTATGAGCGAGGCAATTAGCCATATGCATGCAGTTCATGCTTTGCTGCATGTCACGGTGCCATGCTTGGGATTTGGCGTCCCACCGGCGGCCGTGCACACGTGCACTGTGCAGCATGGCATGCAGTCATCACAATTTTAAAAATTGCTGTAATCACATGACATTACAGCAGTCCACAAGAGTCTTTTATCGTTGCGTAAGTTCAGGCCAGAACCGTTCTCAGAGCCATCATCACGATCTGAGCAGCAGCTCCTACTGCTGGTGTGCTGCCGACAGCAATCACAGGCACAAAGACTGGAGCAACCTGGCCCTCAGCTGCGCCGCATCCTGCAAAGGCTGAACACACAACTTCTCTTGTTGCCTCCTCCGTCAGCAGGTCTGGGCAGAAGTACACGCGCACGACCATCAGGTCATCGAGACACAGCTGAGCTTCGCTGAGAGTCGCAGTGATGCCCTCGGCGGCAGTGCGGCCGGCAGACTCACAGTCCCCAGCAAGCAAGCTTGTGCTTGGTAGTATTGACAGCTGGTAGAGGCAGAAGCGCTCGGGACAGATGAGCGCCTCACAGTGGGCTGCAGCGTCTGCATGATCCCCTGATGTCTCACTGGAGCCATGTGGATCTGTCCAAGAGATGTTGTGCAGCCCTTCCGTGAGCTCTGTAATGCCACAAGCACAAACAGTCAGTTGCTACACAATCTATGCAGGAGTGAGAGCGGTTCAAGTGCTTTGGAAGCAGTAAAGGGAGCATGTGGTGTGCCACCGATTATATGAGCTTTCCATGGGTGTCTCGGCTCACTTTGCACGCTGGCTGGATCTTGACCGAAGAGGCTGAGGGCCACCGGCTGCACCTCCACGGCCGCGCCTCGCGGCAACGCGCTCACAGCCGCGTACGTCACCAGCGGCTGCCAGCTCCTGACCATTGACGGCGGTTGCAGATATGTATCCATGCATGCATCCTCCTCATCATCCACGTCCTCATCAGCCTCAGACACCTCTGTATTTGAGCGCTCACCAGCCCCTGCTGCATGTGGGGGCCCGTCATTATGCCCTGACATGGCTGCAGTGGCAGCACGCATGTCCCCCTTGAGCAGAGATGTCAGCAGCTGCTCAGCTCCCTGCAGCACAGGCCGTGCATGCTGCACGCCATCTGCCCTGTTGACGGCAGCGGCTGCATAGACCGTGCAGCCGAGCAGCGCCTGGGGAAGGTCGCAGCGCACAGCCACGGCCACGGCCTGGCAGCTGGCCAAGCAGCGCGCACACTCGGCCTGGGGCCCCCCGGGCACCAGCTGCATGGTGGGGGGGTCCAGCCCGATCTGCCCAGCGAAAAAAGCCAGGCCGTGCGCGACCGTCGCCTGAGAATAGGGCCCGATGCACGACGGTGCCCAGCAGGATATGGACTGCACATGCAGCACTCGCCGCGATGCCACATCTGCGCCAGCCAACAGCAGCTTATTCCAGGGTGCTCACACTAAAGGAGCCTTCAGCTTACGAGACGGTATTCTGATTAACGCACACATGCAAGATTTTCAATAACTGACAGATCAAATTTCAATATTAGAAGAGGACAAGGATATGTCAGCGCACCTTGCGCAGAGAGGACATCGACCATCACGTTTACTCCTGGGGGCAGCTGCGCCTGAACGCAGGCTCTGGCCGGCGGGTTGACTGCTGGGAAGTGATGTCCGTACGCCGAGTTGGCAGCACCAAAGTCTTCCATGCGCGCCAGGTAGAGGTGCACAAAGAGCGCCGATGCCAGGCTCAGGCCATGAGAATCCAGCACTGCATATGATGCATATGTCAGCCTCTCAATGACATAATATATTGATTGGGAAAAATGACGAGGAAAAACTGCAGAACGAAAGGGAGCATCACCGCGTTGGATAGCATCCAAAGCTGCATGCAGAGCTCGCTGAACACGCTCTCCGACTGTCGTTGTGCCATCTGTTGAAGGCAGACGGGGCGTGCAGGAGACGTGCACCCCGCTTGCACTGGCCTGTACAGCCACCTCAACCCCACTGCTGACCGCCTCCCCACTCTCTTGGGCAGATGGCTTTGGCAGCTGTGCGTCAGAGTCCGAAGGAACCCAAATGACCTCGTCGCCTGAAGGTGTGGCGGGAGCCTGCTTGAAGATTTGGGGCCTGTCCCTGCTGCATTCACTTGCCCTCGCCGCCTCTGGCACTGACGCTGCTCTGCTGCCACTCGGCCCTTTCGGCTCTAAATGGTACTGTGTTGGATGCAAGATGGCGACTGCACCGTGGCCGCCGGCTGACAGGTGCTGCACGTCCAATGCATCAAGCTGAATGCAGGCATGCTGGAATAAGGGGCAGTCCAGGACAAGGGTCTCATATTCGCCCCCTTCCCCGCACACGTTGCAGCCATACAGCCTGCACCACGTCCATCCTTCACACTTTGCATGAGGATGGGTGAATGCGACGTCAGGGATGAGTCCAGAATCAAGAAGAATTCACAAGAAAGTGCCATATTTGGCACACCTCTCCAACTTTATAAGGTGAGAGTGCATCTCCTCAAGGTCCTTCCCCAAGTGCAGGTGGGGCTCGAGCCCCATGGCCGCCACCTTGATCAATATCGCCCTGATGCCAAATTCAAGCATTGCGCTGTACAGCTGCCGCTGTGGCTGGTGCCACATGTATGACAGGGAGACCAAATTGAGCCGTGCGCAAACCTGCGGTCCACACCTCAAATTCACTGCGCAAAGGAGCAACTTGCACGAGCAGCATCAATTGCACAACATTGCCAACGATCCTCTTCGTAAAAACTAGCCTCACACTCACATGCTCCACCCTCTGCCTCTGGTAGTCAGACGCAATTGCGCCACTGGAGACAGCTTCAATCTCTGGGTGTTCCTGTTTTGCAAATGCCAGAAGCTGCAGCATATCCTCAACTTCGTCCTTGTCTGTCACAGTGTACACCAGACCCTGTGCCCAAAACAATACTGTCTCTTGCATTTTGATCAGTTTCAGAAGTGCTGACTGGGCCAAAGAACGTTACAAACTGCTTGGCATTTATTTTGAATAGCAGATGTTGCACCTGCTGGACAGAGGCGCCTTTGATGCGCCTGCGATAGAGAGGCAGGCCCATGCATGCAGCATACATTGAAATGATCTGATGTCCCACTGTCTGGAACATGTAACTGTCCAGCTCATCCACGTCAGGAGACATGGGCAGCAGGTTGGCCAGAGCAACGATCTCATGCCCAAACCGTCTGCAGAGTAGCATGTTGTAGCAAGAGTCCTTGCCCCCACTGGCAGCACAAACATGGTGTCAGTTTGCACTGGCCCGAGACTTCTACAGTTCGCAGAAAAGAAGTGCATGTCGAATGGGAGACTTGGGCAGTACCTGACCAAAGCTATCACCTTCATCCTCAACCTTGGATCGACCTTGCGCTGGTGAGCAGAAGCCAAATTGCCCCCAATCTCACGAATAGATGAAAAATTTTCCTGAGGACCTCGTTATCATTCCCATGCTCCTGGTGCGATCGTGCAAGCAACCCGGATCAATGACCAGATCGTCCTGGCAATATGTTAATGCTTCTGCAGATAATAAGCTACATTACTTTCACACGTAAAGCAAGAACTCCCTCACATATTGTTCAACCAATATGCAGTTCTCACTGTGATCATTATAACGGAAATGGAAGAAGGCAACAGTTCATGATGGTTATGGCCTGCCTGGGCCCTGCAGCTGCCTGGGGGAAGCCGGCGCCCGCTGTTTCAATACGCAACGAAATTACAAAAGCCCACCGGAGATTTGTCCTCGAAAACGCGTGACACAGCGTGCTAGATCGCGCTTATTGACGCAGGTAGGGGCCGTGTCGCCGTCTAGTAAAACAGTTTGTACTCCTCAGCAATGTACTCCTTTTTTATTGAGAAAAAAATTGATGCACATCTAAATGTAATTGAGGAGAGCCTACACAGACGCAATCCTGTTACATCTGTCGCGAACATGTCATGCTGTGAGTTATTTGTGAACTTTCGGGTTATCTTACCTGTACTTGGAGTAGCTGTGTCTAGAATCAGGCTCCTCTGGTTCTAGTAGGAATAGGGCCCTCAGCATCCACTGAATCTGTGCCGCTGTGCTTTGTTCTGAATTGAGGGAAGGGCTAATAATTACTACATCCCATTGTCCATTATGCAGGAGCCGAAAGGAGGGATCTTCAGGATGGCTGCCGCTGAACAAGCCCAGGCTGCTGTTGTGCCAAAGGGCAAGGACAAGAAAAAGAAGAAGATCAAGCCAGAAGAAGTGGTAGCAGCATTGCCTCTCGCCCAGCAGAGCACAGTACCGGCTGCAGAGGCTCCACAGAAGAAGGCAAAGAAAAAGAAGACCCCAGCCCCTGACCAGCAAGTTGCCACGGAGCCAGCGCAAGCAGCTGCTGCAGCCTCACCTGGGAAGAAGTCAAAGAAGCGCAAGCTGGAGGAGACTGTCCAGCCCACGACTGAGGTCGCCGCCGAGGCAAAGGCAGAGGCTGCCTCCAACGAGCCCAGCAAGAAGAAGAGCAAGAAGGAGAAAAGGGCGGCCTTTCTGGCAGCTGCCAAGGCAGCTTCAGCTGCAGCCAAGCCTGCCTCGGATGCTGCAGCTGCCAGCCCAGCCCCTGCTCCTGCAATGGCAGCCGGCAGCGCTGGCACGCCCCAGAAATCCACCAGCAAGAAGCAGGAGATCGCAGACGCCAGGCGCAGGGCGAAGAAGCTGAAGAAGAAGGAGAAGCAGGAGAAGAAGGCCAGCAAGGCGCAGGAATCGGCCGCCAAGGCCGCCCTGCTGAAGGCCACCAAGGAGAAGAAGGGCGACAAGTTCAAGCGCCTCAAGGCGATTCGCGAAGAGAAGCGCGCCCTCAAGGCCCGCCTGGCCGCCGAGCAAGGCCTGCCGCCTCCGCCAGAGTGCCTCAAGAAGAAGAAGAAGAAGACCAAGAAGCAGAAGGCGGCCGCTGCAGCAGCAGCTGAGAAGGCGCAGGCTGGCACGCCGGCCAAGGCCGAGGAGGAGGAGGAGGAGAGCTCCGAGGAGGACAGCGCTGTTGAGACAGTCGGTACGCCTGCCCCAGTGCAGGAGACTGCTCCCGCCCCTGCCCCTGCCCCCGAGGTGGCCGCTGCAGATGCTCCCGGTCCCAGCCCAGGCGCAGAGAACGGCACTTCCACAGAGAAAAGGTCAGTTGCGGCTGACACTACTGTGCAGATCTCACGCGTACCTATGTTTCTCTAAGTGGAGCTGGTTCTAGTCACGCAATTATTGCCTGCAGAAATTGACATGCCGTGCTGATGTATGTGTTGATGGGTGCAGCAATGGCAATGGCAAGAGCGCACCCAGGCCTTTCCAGCGAGTGAACGCAGACGAGTGGATAAACGAGAAGGGGGCATGGGACAACTCCTACGAGGCCAACTTTGGCAACAGCGGCTGGGGTGCTGGAGCCCAAGCTATCCTGGGCAAGGTACCTCTTCGTATTACAGCTCCCTCCGATTTCTTATAAATATGGTTCTGCTACTTCTGGTAAGATTAAAGATATGAGAAATTGGCATTCATGGCATTCTTGCAGCTGAGGGATCTCAGCGCGTTTTGTGCAGGTGAGAGGGAAGGACTTCAGGCACGAGAAGACGAAGAAGAAGCGGGGCTCTTACAAGGGGGGCTTGATCGATAATAACGTGAACTCCTTCAAATTTGAGAGTGATGGGGAGTAAGCGTGTCACATCGCTCTGACAATGGGATTAGCAGCGAATTCTTGATCATCTGCCTCATCCGTGAGATCCTTGGATTTGTCTTATTGGCAATTGGACTGCCATAAAATGAAGGCTTCACTGGTGTAGCAAGACAATGTATCCCTTTGAACTTCACCATGTAATGGTGTCTGGCTTTGCAAGGATAGATTGTAAAGTGTGCACTGCTTTGCCAAACCATGGCAATCGACGCAAGTGCATGAGCGATGCTGTCTGATTTCACTGGGCTAAGCCTTGCAGGATCAATGCACGTCAGCCTGGCTGTTGCAGAAATCGGTGCTCTTGTACTTTGGGCGGTTGTGCAGCAGGGCGCTCATCTCAGGCTCAGGCTCGTCAAAAACCCTTTCTGAGAGCATCCCAGCCGGCACCATCCAGTCAGAGGCCTTGTACTGCACAAAAGGCGCCCTGATAGTGTCTGAGACCATGCTCTGCTCCACTGGGGCACTACGCGCGGTGCTGCTGTGACCCATGGATGTCATGCTCTGCTGTGAGGCCAGCTGGTCATCAGGAGACAGCGGCACAAGCTCTGCACTGTGTGCTGATCCAGGTCCCGCCTGCAAAGGCAGACAACATTATTTTGGGACAGCAGAAGGCTAAAGATAGGGAGACACAGAGGCCGTTTATAGGTATTTTGCACTTGCCTTCTTCTTCCTAAGGCAGCTGCAACAGAGCCACTTCTTCCACAGCCGCAGCACTGCTCTCCATCCAAACCTCAGTGCAAGGGCCGCAAAACCTGAGAGCATTGTGTGACAAGGCTTTTGATTTGGCAAAAAATAAAAGTGTCCTGCTGCTGTGCTTTGACCATCAGCTGATGACATTCAGAATTGGGGTGAGAATTTCTCACAAATGGCTCCCACAAGGGTGATGCCAGCTGCAACAATGATCCAGCCCCCTTCAATAACTTCTGGCTCTTCCGCAGGGCTAGGGTCCGCTGATGGCGCCGCCTGTGTCAACCACAGAGGTGTGGTGACTGGCCTCCAGAGCCTTTCTCATAGGTACATATGGTAGCTATAGCATGCTGTCCAGGGACGATGCTTGCAAACACTACTGCAACCTGAATCTCTAGTGTGAGACAAGACTTTCACGACTTTCTTGAGTGAATTTCTTACCTGAGCAGATACAGCAGTGCTCGTGTCCAACAGGGTTCGATACCGATAAATATGCCCGAAAGGCATATCAACAACAAAGTGCAGAGAGTTCCAGTGCAGATAGTCTCAGCTTCCAAGAAAAGCTGTTTTCCAGAAGATAATCGAAACTCGCTGAGATAAGAGGTATAGCTGTAAAGACGGATCAATTGAAGAAGTTGACTGTTGCTAAGTTGCGTTGAACTTTGCTTGCACTTCTATTGACACACAGTACTTGTTGCGATGGAATTTCAGACACTGTGTGGTAGTACCTGCAACGACAGCACTCCAAAGCAACACAGTATCCCAATTATTACTTATGTTCGTGATCAATTTATTATGAGACTGTCAGCAATTGCAGAACAGGGCAATGCGCTTGGCTGTCCCTGTGCCTGTCGGAGCTGCGGACGGTCGTTCCGAAACGGTACATTCGCTTTTAGGCCCCATGATGCAACCTTTACTCCGCTCAGATGAGACAACGTCTGTGAAGTAGTTCTGAGAGCTACAAAGATCACGTACAATGAGTTCATCTTGCTTGGCACTCGAGGTTGAGCCCGGTACTGTTTCATCTTGTAATATGCTTTGATAACTTACTCAGCAGGGGGCTCCAGCGCGATCTGTAAAAGATGATTCTCCAGGCTATAGTGGGCCCGCTGGCCACTCTGTGGACCCTGCCACCCGTTATCTCGTTGTGCTGCCTCTTGATCTGCGGATCCATCTCTGGCTTGAGTCTCGGCCTGAAGTACGTGAGGGCTCACGAGATCGGCATTCCGGAGGTCAATATCTCGGTTTTTTCGACGAGCATGCTTGGCGTCAGCCTGCTGCTGCTCCTGTACATGAACGTGGTGAGGCGCTGGGAGGACAACTTCGACACCTGGCCCTGGAAGCAGCAGAACTCTGCCAAGTCCAAATTCTACTGCCCTTTCACAGGTTTGGCATTCTTGGTGAGATTGTTGTTTGTAAAAGAACTTGACATTTTGCACATCAGCCATCACAGTCACAGTCATTTCTGCATGGTGCAGGAGATCAGGTGGCCATGCGCTGCCCGTGCTGTGAGGCCTTTGTGAGCGAGGCAGCGTTCCACAACAAGGACATGCTCACAACCTTCCTGGTGGGAGAGGGCGTGCTGGGCTGGCCCAAGGCCCACAAGGCGCTCAAAATGGTGCGCAACAGCCTACACACCGCTGATGTTTGACCTAATCGACTGTGAAAGCAAGATTGCAAATTTGGCCCCGGCTGGTGGGAAGCAGTACATTTTCTTAGCACCGTGCCCACAGTCAAATGGGAATCCGGCGAGGTCATCAAGGGGTAGGAAATGCGGCAGCCCGCACCTGCAGCTTGTCTGCAAACGAACCCTGCCTCTGGCACCAACAGCATGTAAGAACAATAAAAACACCTTTGGTGCGTCCCTGCGGTGGAGCAGACGGATGACCCGGCAAAGGGCAGGATGATGTTGGACGAGGGGCTGGATCTGCGGGGCAACTTCTACTTTGGGGCGGTGGGGGCCTGCTGCGTGGGCTGCGCCGCCTGGCAGCGCAACTTCAACCTGCTGCCGCGCTGGGCACTGACGGCCGCCTGCCTGTCGCTCGTGGGCACCTACACGCCCTGGGCCTTTGGGCAGAGCCTCGCCAATCTCAAGTCCTGGGGCGGTGCGTGCGCCGGCCCAGATCGTGCCTTTGATGAATACGAGCTTGCTTTGAGTGTGTGCTTCACAAGAACTGAATGCATTGTTTAGACATGCTCTGCCGTGATATCTGCATTCCTCTTTCAGTAAAATGCAATAGGTGGGATTGAGTTGCCCCAGAGGAGGTGTGTGCGCCAGCAATCTGGGTATTTCAACAGACAGCAGCTCACTGGGACATTTGCTCCTCCGATAGTATATAAGATGTCTAGATGTGCACTAGCTGGGGTTGCATGCATTGCGGGGCAGCCCTTCCGCGTATCTCTCTGGTGCTCTCTCTGCCTTGGTGTCTGCATTTTTCTTTTCTTCGAATTCCAACGAAGGAGGTGCATCAGAGCGTGCGTATGCCCCAAATCAAGAATTGCTCTAAAGAAAAGGTGTCTTCCTTTGCACAGGCAAGCTGCAGGCGCTGGCGGAGGTGTTTGGCCTGTTCTTTGGCACCAGCTGCCTGCTTGTGCAGCTGCATTCAATGGCGGACGCAGTAGCTTTCATGACGAAATACGCCGGCAGGATTCCCTTCCCCGCTCCAGTGATGCTGCCGGACAGGCGGTGGATGCAGCGTCTTGTAGAGGCATTCGCGGGCTCACCCACTTCACAATGACCACTGTGGTGTGGGTTCATGCCAAACAGCGCTCCTACCTGGAGAACCAGGAAAACCCAAATAACAGCGCTAAGTGAAGCTGGTACTGCCAAGTGGTGTGGCAGTGTGGATGCATTCAGAATGCATTCATGTGTGATGGGAACGAATTTTGGGGTCACAGACGGGTCGATTTTTCTTGTCTTGGACACTCCATCTTGTCTGCATACGAAACACCTTGATGGTCTTGACCCTTCCAGTTGATGAGCATTCCTTAGAGCACAGCCAGCATAAAATTCCGGCTGTTTCATGCACCAGATTCTAAACACATCACAGCCATCTCCGCATTTCAAATTCCCGCACGCTGCGCCGGCGCAAGCCGCCTGTGGCAGCGGGGGGTTTGGGGGGGCTTAGCCCCCCCAAGAAGGCGAACTCAAGATGACATTACATTGCATTTTCTGGTACACGTCATTGCGGGCCCCCATGCGCGAGCCTATACCTGCCAGTGACCAGCTACAGTTTGGCCCAGAGCTTCCCTTGCAGGCAAGCTGTGCGCGCACAGCGGGGGGGTTTGGGGGGGCGCAGCCCCCCCAAGTGAGCCCAGTGTG
>JADEYI010000749.1_pt1 | contig 36292 bp, 26 predicted proteins | sample 8542331 | NCBI WGS metagenome assembly JADEYI01 (sample SAMN16510988, study PRJNA670497) | mine drainage metagenome | isolation source: biofilm near Copperflume 1 | place: Germany: Marsberg coppermine Kilianstollen | collected 2018-02 | reverse complement strand
CCTGTACCCCGCGTGGGGCGTCCTGCCGGTACTCGCGGCCGCGGCGCTCGTGCGGGCACGGGCCGGCGGCATCTGCGCCCGGCTGCCGGGCTACGTCGCGTCGCTCGCGGTCCTGAGCCTGGTGCTCGCGACGGCGCTGCGCGCGACGCAGATCAGCGGCTACATCGAGACCCAGCTTGCCGACCAGCCTCCCGTCCTCCCCGGGGTACGCCAGATCGTCTTCGTCCACATCGACCGGTGGGGCTACACGGCGGACCTGATACAGAACGATCCGTTCCTGCGCAACAAGGTCTGGTTCATGGCGAGCTACGGCCCGAAGTCCGACGCCGAGCTCGTGCAGCGCAGGTTTCCAGGCGCGCGGCTCGTGGCCCGCGATGGACGCGGGGAAACCTACCGCCTCGATTCCCACGCCGGCACCAGCGGGCGTTAGCCGCAGCCCGCGGGAACCGCGGCACCCTTGCGCTCCCACGCCGAGAGCCTACCAAAATCGACCTTGCGGCCCGCCCGCAAGTAGATCAGCACGACATGGTCGCCGAACGCCTCGAGCCGCGCGTCGAGGCCGTTGTAGTGGCGCGACCAGCCGTTCAGGAAGGGCTCGGTCACCGCGGTCTGCGCCCTGAACACCCCGGGACAGGCCCTCTCGATCCGGTCGAATAGCGCGGAAATCCGGCGTTCCTTTTCCGCCTCGGCCAGGTCGCGCGGCACTGGGCGAAGCGCGCAACTGACGGCCGATAGCGGCTCGTGCGGCGGTAGCGGGAGCGCGAGCCAGTTCGCCGCGCGGGAAAGCAGGTCTTCAGTGTCCGGCCGCCACCCGATCGTAAAGCAATCCGCCGGATCCACGCGCAGGCCGATTCGACCCAGCGTCTCGTCGTAGGCCCGCAGGGCCGGCGCAGCCGGCCGGCCGGCAACGAGCGCGAGGTCGCGGCCAAGCGTGCGCACGCGGCCGCGATAGCGCTCGAGCAGCGCGGCAAGCCTCGGCGATCGGGGAGAGATGCTGTGCTGGCCGCGGAAATTCACGAACGAAGACTCCGCGTTCACGAACGGCGCGAGCGCGGCCATCGGGAGCATTTCGATCGTGAGGTACAGTGCGGGATCGCGCAGTGCCTGCCGGGGCACGTCGTACGAGAGCCAGCGGCTCGACCACGGTTCGGCGATGAACCACCGGGCCGGCGACGCGATGACCGTCATGCCGAGCTGGAGCGCGAGAATCGAGGCGAGCACGATGCGCGCCGTCGGAGGCGGCAGCAGTCGTTCGCCGATCCGCGCCAGGCAGACGCCGGCCAGAAGCAGCACGACCAGGCCGTAGCGGCCGTTGGCCGAGGTCAGGAGCCACAGCGCCAGAGCTGCGGCGAAAAAGCCGAGTACTCTCCAGTCCGCGGCGCGCAAAGCGCCGCGCGCGGGCAGCTTGCGCATCGCCCACGCCGCGGCCAGGGCAAATGCCAGGAAGAGCAGCGCCGCGAAGCGAAGGTCGGGCGCGAAGTTCTCGGAATAAAGCGAACGGTCGAGCGCAACCATGCGAAAGGGAAACGCAAGGGCCGCGGTCACGCCATCCAGATCGAAGCGCTCGTTGACCAGGTTCACCGGCGGCGCGTAGGGCGAGCGGAACCATGCGTTGAAAAGCGGAAACACCGGGTTGCCGAATTCGTGCGCCAGCATGACCAGCCACGGCCCCGCCAGCACCGCGACCGCAAGCGCCCCGCCGGCTGCGTAGCCGATCACGGTGCGCCAGCGCGCCGCGCCGCGCACGCCCGGCATGGCGGCCGCGAGGGGCAGCGCCGCAAGCGCGAACACCGCGTTCGAATACTTGAGCGCCGCGGCGAGCCCGAACAGGACTCCGGCGAACGCCGCGCGCCGCAGCGCATGACGGCCGTCTGCGAGGAGCAGCAGCAGGCCCGCAAGCATCGGCGGGACGAGCAGCGGGTCGAGGAAAGAGGTGCCGACCGTCTCCCAGTACACCGCGCTCGCGCTCCCGAGTCCGGTCGCGAGCAGCGCGAACATCGTGCGCTCGTTGCGCGGCAGGTGCCCGAACAGGCGCCAGGAAAGAAGAAAAAGAAGCGAGATGCACAGACTGTGCACCACGGCGAGTGCGATCGAGACGAGCACGCTGTGCCAGCCGGAGGACACCATGAGGTAGAAAGGCAGGTAGCCGACCGGGTTCAGGTAGCTTTGCGCGCTCGCGGCAAAGAAATCCTGTTGCAGCCGGCCGGCAAGCAGCTCGAAGGGTATGTAGTAGTGGTAGTTGAGCAGGTCCCAGTTGACGTCCTTGCCGGCAAACAGGGTCCATACGGCGCAGATCGCGGCCGGCACGGCGAAGACCAGAACTCGCACAGACCGTTCCACGCGCGCCCTTGGGTCAGGGCTTGCGCTTGAGACGATTGATGCGCTCCCGCAAAGCGCTCAGCGCCCGTTCGTCGCCCGCGTCCTGGTAGATCTCCTCGAGTGAGCCCACCGCGCGGTTGTCCGGCGAAGGCCAGACCGAGATCGCGGTCTTCAAGTCTTCGATCGCGCCGCTCCGGTCGTTCAGGTTGGCCCGCAGGATGCCCCGCACGGCGAAGTACTTGGAAAGATACGCCTTGGGAACATCCGGCGGCGTCAGCTTGCGCGCCCGGTCCAGCAGCGCGACCACCTCCGCCGCCGAGAAGCCATTCGGGTTCAGAAACATGCCTTCCGCCAGGCCGAGCGCACCGTAGTAATCCTGTGTCAGCGCCTGGAGGTCGCTCTTGGTGCGCGCATCGAGCGGCTGGCCGCGCCGCAGGCTGCGCCCCAGGAGCTCCGCGTACCCGCGGCGTAATTCGTCCTGGTGGAACGCAATCCAGGCATTGCTGTCGTGGGTGTGCAGGACCGACTGCTCGAAGAACCGCCGCGTTTCCTCTGGGATATCGACTATGACTTGCCTCGGATCGGGGATCGACTTGTCCACCTCGTTGAAAAGCCAGTGGTCGCGCCGGCCGTAGCCGCCGTAGGTCGTCAACGTCATCTCCACCGGCTGCTGCGCGCTATCGATGAACTGCCTCAACTTTCGCTGGATCGTCTCCTCGCTGGTGCGTAGCGGATGGAACAGCCTGTTGCCGAGGACCAGGCCTTTCCACTGGTACAGCGTGATGTCCGGGCGATTGTTCTCGATCATGTGGAAATAGCCGATCGGGCCCAGATCCACGTCGCCGCTGACGAACAGGATTGCGTTCGGCGGCAGCGCGCGCATGACGGCATGCGCATACCTCGCGGCCCAATCGTAGTTTTCCAGCAGGTTCGAGCGGCTGCCCACGAACAGTATGATCCCCAGCACGGCAGCACAACCGCCCGCCGCGGGGAAAACCCGGATGGCGAAGCGCCGCCGCAGCCAGGCGAAGCCGAGCCCCATCCACAGCGCGAGCACCGCGTATGCAGGCAGCGGGTAAACCTGGAATACGTGCTTGGAGACCGAATCGTAGTCGAACCCGAGCAGGAGCAGCAGCACGGCCGAGGGCCCGAGGAACGCGGCCACGAGGAATGCCGCGATCCGGTCACCGAGGATCCGCCGCTGCAGCCAGACCCCGACTCCCGCGATCAGCGTGCCAAGCACGGCGAACTGCGCCAGCGCTTCGAGTGCGAAGTAGCGAAAGAATTGGAGCCGGTCGAGCCAGTTCGCCGCAGCGGAGACGTCAACGCCGCGGTACCCGGCCCGACTGATGAAGTACCAGACCTCCGCGAAAGATTGCAGCGGCCCGTCGAAGCTGATCGGGATCGGCTGCAGCGACCGGTACACCATCCACACGTAGGGAAGCAAGCCGAGCACGAACAGCGCGAGCAGAAGCGGAAGGCGCTTCAGCATCTCCATCCGCCTCGGCCAGAGAAGGATCAGGAACGCCGGTGCCACCAGCAGCATCAGGGGCCAGTGATTCGACAGGCTCAGGCCGAACAGGAACGCCATCCAGGGCAGAATCCGGCGGTCGGCCGGATCCGGCGGCGCGCCCGGCGGGCAGGCGCGCAGACCGAGGTAGACCAGGACCAGGAAGAAGAAGGTATTGAGCGTGTAGACCTCGGCAATGATCGCCTGCGACCAGAAAACCGGCGAAAAGCCGAGACCGAACGCGACCAGATAGGCCGGCAGGCGCCCGGGGATCAGCTTGCGCGCGCAAAGCCAGGCGGCGGCGCCGGAGAGTGCGCCGAAAAACGCGCTCGCAAGATGCACGCGGTACGCGACGGAGCCGAACGGAAGCTTCGAGAAGACGTGGCCGATCAATGTGAACAGCGGATAGCCGGGCGGGTGCTCGATGCCGAGGAAGTAGCTCGACAGGATGAAAAGCCCGTCGTCTTCGAGCGACACGGTTCGCGGCGAGGTCAAAGCGTACAGCGCAAGCAGCACCAGCGCGACCAAGCCCGCCTGCATCCAATCGGCCCGCGCGGGGCGGAAGCGCTCGGGCGGCGTAAACATCATCGCTTGCGGGCGCCCGAGCCGCCCCAGGTGAACGACGCCGTAGTGAAGAAGTTCCACAGCGAGGCGACCAGCGCACCGGTCAGCCCTGCGGCCCAATACGGCACGGTCTTGATGAACAGCCACTCGGCCAGCGCGATGTTGATGAACGCCCCGATGCCGCACGCCATGTAGAAGCTGATCAGGCCGCGCCACATTCGCGCTCCGCGCAGCCGCTGGTCGCCGTAGGTGAAGATGTTGTTGAGGAAGAAATTGCTCGTCATTGCCACCCAGGTCGCCACGATCTGACTGTACAGGAACTGCGCCGAAGCGCCGAAGGCCAAAGATAGCACTCCGAGCTGCACCACGACCCCGGTCACCCCGACCAGGCCGAACAGGAAGAAGCGCGCCGGCAGCAGGCGGCCGGTGAGGTGGTAGAGGATCAGCATGAAAAACTCGGCGATCACCCTGACGCCGAGCTTGCTTTCGCCGCGCTCGCGGCTGCGCATCCGGTAAGGCAGCTCGGCGAGCTTCACCTGTCCGCGCGCGGCGGCGATCATGTCGAGCAGGATCTTGAAGCCGCGGCCGTAGAGCTTGCGCACCACGCGCTCGAGGAAGGTTCTGCGCACCACGAAGAAGCCGCTCATCGGGTCCGTCAGCCCCTTGCACAGCACCGAGCTCAGAGCGCTGGCCAGGCGGCTGACGCGCACCCGCTCGGCGGCCAGCTCGCCGGTGCTGCCGCCTTCCATGTACCGGCTCGCCACCACGACGTCCGCGCCGCCGCGCTTGGCCTCGTCGAGGAGCTTCGGCAGGAGCGTTTCGTCGTGCTGCAGGTCCGCGTCCATCACGGCAAGGTACGGCGCCGAGCTCGAGAGCATGCCCTCGATGCAGGCCGAGGCGAGCCCGCGCCGGCCGATGCGCTGGATGATGCGTACCCGCCTGTCTCGCTGGGCGTGCTCGCGCACCACTTCCTCGGTGCCGTCGTCGGCGGAGTCCGCCACCACGATCGCTTCCCAGTCGAGCCCCACCAGCGCCTGCTCGAGCGCGTCGAGCAGCAGAGGGATGTTTTCCCGCTCGCGATACGCCGGCACGACTACCGAAAGCTCAGGCATGGGCGCGCTTCTCCCTCCGACGCCAAAACCACAGAGTGAGAAGCCATGACGGCCAGGCCAACGACGACAGGAATACCCCGACATAGAACAGCGTAGGAGCGTATTCGATCCTGAGCCTGTGATGACCGCGTCCGAGCGCCACCGCCCGCAAGGCGTAGTCCGCGGGCATGAGCCGGTAGCTCGATTGACTGCTGCCGGCGAGGGAGACGGCGCGCCAGCCGTCGGCCCAGGCGTCAGTCACCACCAATAGCGAAGGAATAGACACGTCGGCCTCGATATCGATGAAATCGGTCGATTCGCGAACGATCCTGGCCCGGCCCCGTGTCTCACCTGCGACCGGCGCCGGATCGGGCTGCCGCTCCAGGATAGCCTCCCTGCCAGGGTCGAATGACGGGGCAGCCATGGCGCCGAGTATCGCATCCCGCTGCCGGAGGACCCGGTACGAGCCCACGAGCTCAAGTCGCCCCAACGGCGCCCTGTCCGCGGGAAATATGCGCACCGCCTGATCCCGAAGCGCGATGACGTATTTCACGCGCAGCATCGCGAGGAGCGGAGGGAAGCTGTGAAACGTCATGTACTGCGTCGCCTTGTGAGGATCTTCGCCCTGGCTCCACGCGATCAGCTCGGCATAGCGGCGCGTGACTCCCGGATCGTATCCCCAGGCGTCGAATGTGCCCATTTCCATGGCGCTGTTGGGCTTCCACAGATTCAGGGTTCGGTAGTCGCCCGGCCGCGCGGCAAAATACTCGCGCAGGCTGGGTATCACCGATTGCGCGCTGTCGAACGTCGGCCTTTCTATTCGCGCGAAGGCAAATACCTCGGCAATCGCGAGCGCCCCCAGGACGAACACCGCGCGCTTGTCGTGGCGCACCCGCAACGCGGCCACGATGCCTACGGCCAGCGTTGCGCCGGCGACCATCAGCCCGAGCGCCGCGAAGGACCGGCTCGCGGCGATGAAGGTCGGGTTGACGTAGGTCGCCCCGTCGATGTAGGTCTGGCCGGTCGCATACATCGCCTTCAAGACCGAGCTTCCGTCCAGGAGCAACAGCGCGCTACCGCCGCCGATCAGCACGATCGCCGCCGCCGCGGCGATCACGAGCGCGCGTCGCGCGACGGCACGCTCGCGCAGCGTCTTGTCCAGCCCGTAGCCAGCGAAGAGGCAGAGGAAAAGGGCCGCGACAAACATGAATTTTGCCGAGCCGCGAAACCTGTCGTAGAGCGGGATCCAGTGGTACAGGACCGGGAACAGCGGAGTGTATTCGCCGAACGCCAGGATGATGGTGGCGGCCAGCGTAACCAGGATCGCCCGCTTCCCCGCGACGCCCGCGGCCGACACCCCGTAGCACGCAAGCGCGAGACCGATCATTCCGATGAAGGCGCAGGTTTCCCAGAAGTACCATCGGCCCCAGTAGGGATGGACCGTGTAGTCGCCGAAGAACGCAGGGGAGACGAGCGTCAGCAGGTTCTCCGGAGGAAAGCTGACCGAGCCTGCGAACCAGACCGGCAAGGGCAAGGCGCGCACCGTCTCCTCCACCGCCTGGACGCCGGCAAGCAACTGCACGGCGGCCAGCAGGGCCGCGCCCGCGGGAATGCTGAGAACGCCGGCCAGCGCCGACAGGCGGTTGCGCTGCGGTTCCGCCAGGCGTATCAAGGCGTACAGTCCGGTCGCGATTCCGGCGAAATACACGTACTGCGGATGGCCGCCGAGGATCTCCATCGCGATCGCAAACATGCCGACCAGGCACCAGGCCGGCTTGCGGCGGGCGAACCACTCGTCGATGGCGAGAAACTGCAGCGGAATCCATGCCATCGACGACAGGTTCGTAAGGTGTCCTGCCATCACGTGCAGGAACGACGGCGCGCTGAACATTGCCAGCGCGCCGGAAACGAACGCGGCAAAGGGGTGCAGTCCGCGGCGCGACGCCCACAGATACGTCAGGGCCCCCAACAGCCACAGGTTCAGGGCGATGCTCCAGTTGACCGCAAGCGGCAACGGCAGGACGAGAAACAGCCAGTTCGGCGGATAGAGCAGGGCCGATTGCATGCCCCCGAAAAAGGGCGCGCCGGCGAAAATATGGGGATTCCAGAGCGCGAGGTTGCCCTTGGCGAGCTCGCCAAACCCGAATTTCCGCCAAGGAAGGAATTGCTGAGTGATGTCTCCGGCCGCGAGACCCAGAACTCGAGGACCGGGCACGACGAGCGTATCGACGAACATCGCGAACACCAGCAGGGCGAGGCCGACAAGCGCGTTTCGCCGCGCAGTCACCTGCCTTCCCCAAGCCTCAATATGCTCAGCAGAAAAGAAGCGAGCATCACTTCCATGCCGCCGATCATGAGCGCGGATGCAGGAATGGTGTCGCGCATCACGACGCGCGGATCGAGCGCGCCGAACCCCACCTCGCGCCAATGCCAGAATGTCACGGCGCTCCAGATGAAGCCGCCTGCCGCGGCCGCAAGCCCGACCAGGAGCCCGCGCTCCAGGGACGCGGCGCGCAGGAACGCCTCGAGCGCGGGCCGGCGCGGCAGCAGCCCGGCGTTCTGCGCCGAAACGCGCGCGAAAAGCGCGAACAAACACAGCTGCAATCCGAGAATCGCGGCGGCCGAGGCGTAGAGCATGCTGTGTATGTCCAGCCCCGCGCGGCCCACGTGCAGCGGAGCGACGTACAGCGCCGCGGTGAGCGCGATACCGAGCACCAGCAGGGCAAGCCCCGGATACAGGAACAGCCAGCGCGGGCTGAACAGGAGCAGGAATCGAAGGTGGCGCCATCCGTCGCGCCAGCTGCGCAGGTGCGGCGGGCGTCCGCGCCCGTCCGGGTGCAGCGTGGTCGGGACCTCGGCGATGCGCCATCCGGCGAGCGACGCCTTGACCACCAGCTCGCTCGCGAACTCCATCCCGGGGGTCGTCAGCTCGAGGCCGCGCACCGCCTCGCGGTCGAAGCCGCGCAGCCCGCAATGGAAATCGCCCACCTTGGCGCGGAACAGCAGGCGCCCGATGAAACTGAGCACCGGGTTGCCGAAGTAGCGGTGCAGCCACGGCATCGCCCCTTTTCGGATGCCGCCCTTGAAGCGGTTGCCCATCACCAGCGGGTAGCCTTCGCGCAGCTTCTCCACGAAGCCCTCCAGGCGCGAAAAATCGTAGCTGTCGTCCGCGTCGCCCATGATGACGTAGCGGCCGCTCGCGGCGGCGATCCCCGCGGCGAGCGCGGCGCCGTAGCCGCGCTCGGGCACTTCGACGACCCGTGCGCCCGCCATGCGCGCCAGTTCCCGCGAGCCGTCCTGGGAGCCGTTGTCGGCCACCAGCACCTCGCCCGAAATGCCCGCATGCTCGAGAAACTCGCGTGCCTTGGCGATGCAGCTGCCGACGGTTGCCGCCTCGTCGAGGCAGGGCATCAGGATTGTCAGCTCTGTCATCCGGCTGTCCGGCGCCTATCAAAAAAAAAGGTACCCCGAAGGGTACCTTTTTGAGTTGAAGCTAGGACTCGATAATTAGCCGCGGCACGAACCCGGCAGATACTTGCTCGGAACCGTGGTGCGGCCCGCAGGAGTGTTGGCGGACGTTCCGCCGCAGCTCCAGCCGTACAGCGACGCGCTCGAACCCGCCGTGAACACCGCCGCGGTCGACGAATTCGACAGCGGAACCAGCGTCACGACCGAGCCGTTGACCACGCTGCTGATGCCCTGCACGGTGGCCGTCACCATGCCGTTGGCGTCGGTGTGGATGGCGTTGACGTATTTCGTCTGCTCCGAGGCGGTGGTCTTTTCGCAGCCCCAGCCGTCGGCGCCAGGCGCATTCGTCGGACCGGACTGGTAGACCTCGGTGATCGACGTGCGGCACGCGCTCATGCCGAGAATCACCTCGGACATCTTCGCCCGGATGGTGTAGTCCTGGTACGCCGGCAGAGCCACCGCAGCCAGGATACCGATGATCGCAACCACGATCATCAGTTCGATCAACGTAAAGCCTTTTTGTAGCCGTTTCATACGATACCCCTTGTCCCGTTGGAAAATTTTGACCAGCATCGATGCCTGGCCTGTACCTGTAGGAGCAATCGCCGTGCCAGCCGCCAGGTGTCCGGGAACGACCCGAAAAGGCGGAATAAGTCACGTTAGGGCGCGATTTGATCTATCGAATCGTCCGACGCGCGATTCGCCGCTGCTCATTTCCGTCCGCGACTGCCAATTTCGGTCACCCGCGAGCGCAACCTAGGTCTGGTAGCCGGGGATGCGCGATTCATCCACCTCGTCTATCTGCTCCTTGTCGAGGAATATCTCGGCATAGCGCTGATAGACCTTGTTGCGCACGAAGATGTCGAACAGATCGGGGTCGACGTGGCCGCCCAGCTTGAAGCGGCCCAGGATCTCGAGCGACTCCGACAGCGTCTTGCCCCGCTTGTAGGGGCGGTCCTTGGCGGTCAGGGCCTCGAAAATGTCGGCGATGCCCATCACGCGCGCCTGGATCGACATCTGATCGCGCGTCAGGCCCTTGGGGTAGCCTTTGCCGTCCATGCGCTCGTGGTGCCCGCCGGCATATTCCGGAACGTTCTTGAGGTGCTTCGGCCAGGGCAGCGACTCGAGCATCCTGATCGTCGCCACGATGTGGTGATTGATCACCTGGCGCTCCTCGGCGGTGAGCGTACCCGAACGGATGGTCAGGTTCTTCAGCTCGTCCTCGGTCAGGAAGTTCGCCTCGTGGCCGGCGCTGTCGGTCCAGCGGTAGCGCGCGATCCTGCGCACGTGCTCGATGTCCTCCTCGCGCATGGCTTCGCCGCCGATGTTGCACGCACGCAGAAAGGAGCGGTCCTCGTTGAGCTGGCGCACGCGGTCGCGGTGGCGAGCCTCGCCCGCCTCGAACTCGACCCGCGGCGCCGAGCGTGCCGTCAGCTCCGCCTGCGTTTTCAAGCGCGCGATCTCGGCGTCGCGCTTGAGCACCTCGAAGCGCGTCTCGACCAGATGGATGCGATCGAATATCGTCTCCAGCTTGGTCGCCTTGTCGACCACGTGCACCGGGGTGGTCACCTTGCCGCAATCGTGCAACAGGCCGGCGATCTTCAGCTCGTAGCGGTCCTTCTCGCTCATGCTGAAGCCGGCCAGCGGCCCGTCCTTCGCTTCGGTGGCCGCTTCGGCGAGCATCATGGTCAGAATCGGCACGCGCTGGCAATGCCCGCCGGTGTAGGGCGACTTCTCGTCGATCGCGGAGTTGATCAGGTTGATGAACGACTCGAAAAGCTCCTCGAGCTGGTTGATCAGCATCCGGTTGGTGAGCGCGATCGCGGCCTGCGAGGCAAGCGACTCGGCCAGGCGCTGGTCCGAGGAGGAAAAGGAAATGATCTCGCCGGAAATCGGATCGTGCGCGTTGATCAGCTGCAGGACGCCGATGATTTCGTTGTCGTGGTTTCGCATCGGCACCGTGAGAAACGACTTCGAGCGGTAGCCGGTCTTGCTGTCAAACGCGCGGGTACCGGAAAAGTCGAAACCTTCCGCGGTGTACGCATCCGGGATGTTGACCGTCTTCCCGGTAAGCGCCACGTAGGCCGCGATCATGCTGTGGTTCGGCTTGCCTTCCTTGTAGAGCTGGATCGGATAGAAGGGCACCGCGCTGCCGGTCGTGCCGCCCAGGTAATACTTGAGCGACGAGGTGCGCATGATCTCGAACCGCAGCGTCCGGTCGTCGGCGACGCGGTACAGCGTCCCGCCGTCCGCGCGCGTGATCGACTTGGCGGCGGTCAGGATCGTTTCCAGCAAACGGTTGATGTCGCGCTCGGCCGAGAGCGACGCGCCGATCGCGTTCAGCTGCTCGAGACGCTGGACGACGTCGTCCGCGGGCGTCATGCCGTCCCCGCTGAAGCTCAAGACCTGAGTGTTGTCGAGGGTTTGGCTCATCAGCGGAGGCACCGCGTCACTTGATGCAGACGGTGCGCACTTCCTTCATGTGCGTAAGGCCCATCAGCACCTTCTCGATGCCGTCCTGCTTCAGGGTTCGCATGCCTTCTTCGAGGCAGAGCGCGAGCATCTCCGCCACCCGCGCGTGCTCCTGGATCGCCTTCTTCATGCGGTCGGTTGCGATCAGCAGCTCGTGCAGTCCGAGCCGGCCCTTCATGCCCGACCCGCCGCAGGTATCGCAGCCTACCGGCCGGTAGAGCGTGAGCTGCCCCTTTTCGTTGCCGTAGTTCTTGACCCACTCCTTGTATACGGCCTCCACGGCCCCCTTCGCGTCTTTCTTGAAGGGCTCGGTGCTCATCAGCTCTTCGCAGTACTCGTTCAGCAGCGACTTGATCTCCACCGCCTCGGGCGTGTAGGCCTGCTTGCATTTCGCGCACAGGCGCCTGGCCAGACGCTGCGCAAGCACCCCCAACAGGGCGTCCGCGAAATTGAACGGATCCATTCCCATGTCGAGCAGACGGATGATCGATTCCGGCGCCGAGTTGGTGTGCAAGGTGGCGAACACGAGGTGACCGGTGAGCGAAGCCTCGATCCCGGTCGACGTGGTCTCCTTGTCGCGCATCTCGCCGACCATAATGATGTCCGGGTCGGCGCGCAGGAAGGCCTTCATCATGGTCGCGAAGTCCATCCCCGCCTTCTTGTTCACCTGGCACTGGCGCAGGCCCTTTTGCGTGATCTCGACCGGGTCCTCGGCGGTCCAGATCTTGGTGTCTGGCGTGTTCAGCGAGCCGAGCACCGAATGCAGCGTGGTCGTCTTGCCCGAGCCCGTGGGACCGCAGACGAAGAACAGGCCGTACGGCTTTGCGACCGTCTTCTTGAGCTTCTCCAGGTTCTTCTGCGTCAGCCCCAGCTTGTCGATCGGGATCGGCTCGCCCGCCGCCAGGATACGCATGACGATGTCCTCGACCCCCCCGGCGGTGGGGATCGTGGCCACCCTCAGCTCAATGTCGAGCGGGCCGAACTTCTTGAACTTGATCTTGCCGTCCTGGGGGCGCCTCTTCTCGGAGATGTCCAGGTCGCACATGATCTTGAGGCGCGCCACGATGGCGTTGCGGTAGCTCGCCGGCACCTCGATGTAGGGCCCGAGCGCACCGTCCTTACGGAACCGGATCTCGGTCTTCGCCTTGCCCGGATAGGGCTCGATATGGATGTCCGAAGCGCCCTGGTGGTAGGCGTCGATGATGACCTTGTTGACCAGCTTGACCAGCTCGTTGTCCGCCGCGGCCGAGACATCGTCCGCGCCGCTTTCGCCGTCGATGGCCTCGTCCTCCATGCCGGAGAGCAGGTCGTCGATGTCTCCGCTATCCACGGCCTCCTGGCCGTAGAACTGGTTGACCGTGTCCTTGAACTCTTTCTGCGTCGTGACCTTGTAGATGATCCTCGCTTTCGGGAACACGTTCGACGCGATGCGCGAGTTGCGCACCCGCTCCGGGTCGAGGCACAGCACCACCAGCCCGTCCTTGGTGTCGTCCACCGGCAGCCACTGGTTGGCCTGGACGTATTCGCGCTTGAGGTTCCTCAGCAGGTCCATCGGCTTGATGCGATCCCCCTTGAACGGCTCGTAGGGAACGCCGAAGAACTTCGACAGCGCCTGCCCGATGGCAGGCAGCTTGACCTGGAACTCTTCTACCAGCACGGTTTCGACGTCGACCGCCTTCTTGCGCGCCTGGCGCGACGCCAGGTCGAACTCGCCGGCGGACAGCACCGCGTCGGAGATCAGGTAGTCGTACTTCGTCTTGACCAGCTGCGGCTTCTGGCGCTGACGGAACGCGATCGCCAGCGTCTGCGTAAGCTCCGCCACGCCCTCCTCGGTCAGCACGCCGAACGGCATCCCGGCCTTGCTGTTGATGATCTGGATGACGCCGATCAGCTCGCTGCTGCCCTGCTCCAGAATCGGCGCCACCAGCATCTGCTTGGTGCGATAGCCGGTGCGCTTGTCGACCTCCTGCAGGAAGCGCAGGTTCGGGTTGATCGCCCTGAGTTCGCCTTCGTCGTAAACGTCCTTGATGTTAATCGTCTTCTTGGCCAGAGCGACGTAACCGGCGACGGAATGCTCGGCGATCGGCAGCTTGAGGTCCTTGAACGAATTCAGGCCCGTCTTGACCTTCGAAATGATCGCCTGCTTGTCCTCCCCGAGGATGTAGATCGTCAGCCTGTCGGCGTTGAACAAGGCGCAAATATCCGCGCTCACCTCCAGAATGATCTCGTCCACGTTGCTCGTGGCGTGGATCTTGTTGGTGACCGCCTGCAGCTGCTTCTGCAACGCCAGACGCGCGTTGACGTCCGTCTGCGACGCAGCTTGTTGGCTGAGTACAGCGCTCATTTCGGACCTCCGATCAGGGGCTATCCTAGCTCCTGGACATCAAACATTCAACAGCAATCCCCATGATTTTCAACAAGCTTTTGTGCGTTTAGTCGCGCTTCTCGGCGCCCCAGAGCCCGCCTTCGAGCAGCCATACCTGGAATCCCTGCTGCGCGAAGAGGAACGCCGCCGCGGCGCTGCGCCGCCCGCTCTGGCAATAGACGACGTAATCGCGCGAGCGCTCGAGCAGCGCGAACATGTTGCGCACTTCCGACAGCGGCACGTTGATCGCGCCCGGCAGCTTGTCGTACTGGTATTCGGACGGGTAGCGCACGTCGAGCCACACCGCGCCCCCGCGCACCCGCTCGCGCGCCTGCTCGAATCGCAGGCGGCGCAGCAGCGGCTCGCGCAGCAGCTGGTCGAAATCGACCTTGCCGAGCTTGAGCAGATCTCCGTCGATGCTCGCCACCACGGTGGCGTTGCGCTTTGCCTCCGACACGAGCGCTTCCTCGCCGAAAGCGTCGAAGGGCTTGAGCTCGGCGAGCACCACCTTGACTCCGCCGATCGTTCGCTCCACCTGGAAGCGCCCGGCGGCAATGACGTAGTAGCTGTCGCCTTCGTCGCCCTCGCGGATCACCACCTCGCCGCGGCGCACCTTGATCCGTTCGAACCGGTTAATCAGCTCGTCGATATGCGCCGCGGGCAGCTGCGCGAACGCGCCGCCGCGCAGCGCCGCGCTCGCTATCGCGGTCGCCGACTCCTGGTTGCCGGTTGCCGCGGCCGCGACCCCGTCCCAGGTCGCGAGGATGTCCAGCATGTCGCTGTCGACCACGAGCAGCTCGACGTCGGTGATGGCCTTGGTGCGCACGAGCGGCGCGTCGCGCCGGTTGATCGCGGGGCGGGCGTCTTGCGTGCCGCCGACGACCACCATCGTGCCGCCTTTGTCATACACGAGCAGCATTTCCCCTTGCAGCAGGAATACCGACTGTGCCCCGGGCCGATGGGCCGCGAGCGGGTCGGCGCCGCGCGCGGCGCGCTCGAGCGTCGCCACCGCCGCGAGCTCGTTCAGCCTGTCCGCCGAGAGCGTGTCGAGCGGCGTCAGGCGGGAGAGCTGCTCCGCTGTGACCCTGTGCAGGCGTGAGCCGGCGCTGTTCATGGGCGTCAGAACTCGAACACCTGATTGTTCTGCAGCATGCGCGGGTGGAACTCGCCCGCGCACTCCTCCACCTCCTGCATCGTCAGCTCGATCTCGCCCGGCTTGAGGTGCGTAATGTAGATCTCGGGACTGCGCTCGAGCTTGGCCAGCTCGTCGGCCAGGGTCTCGGGGCAAAGGTGTTTGGACACCGCCGCGAGCTGCCGCTCCTTGTTGGAGAACGCAGTCTCGACGATCAGATACTTCAGATTCTGGATCCGGTTGACGAGCCTCCACAGCGCGTCGTTCGGCCCCGTGTCGCCCGTGAACACCAGGCTCCCGGTGCCGCTGTCGAGATGAAAGCCGATCGCCGGCACCGTATGGTTCGCCGGCAGCGGCGTAATCTCCCGCTCGCCGATGGAAATCGTTTCGGCCAGCTCGATCTCCTGGTAGCGCATGAACGGTGCCTCGGGGCTCGGAATCTCGGCGAAATCGGGCCAGATCGCCCAGTTGAAGAGGTGGCTGCGCATGATCTCGATCGTGGCGCGCGTCGCGTAGACCGTGATGGGCCGGGCCCGCATCCCGCCCACTGTATCGACGATGAATGGAATGCTGGCGACGTGATCGAGATGCGAATGGGTGACGAAGATATGGTCCACCAGGGACAGCTCGGCGAGCGACAGGTCGCCCACGCCGGTTCCCGCGTCCAGCAGGATGTCGCTGTCGACCAGGAACGAGGTCGTGCGCAGGTGCCGCCCGCCGATGCCGCCGGAACAGCCAAGAACGCGCAGCCGCATCGCCTCGCCCCTCCTATTTCGTCGCGAACTTGGTCACGCCGTCCCAGCCGACTTCGGGCGGCTCGCGACGGTAGTGCTCGATGCGCTCGACGTAGACCTGGTATAGCTGGCACTCGGGACGCATGCGCTGCAGATTGTGCAGCGCGACTTCGGCCTGGTCCCAGTCCTGGGAACGGTAGTGCCTGAGGCACTGGTTCCACAGCCTGATCTCGTCCTGCATCGACTTGTCCACCTCGCTTTCCAGGCCGAGCGGCTCGAAGATCGCCACCGCCCCGTCCTTGCCCTTGACCCGCACCCGGTCGACCTCCCGGAAGACGATGTCCCTGATCGCCTTGCGCGTGTCCTCGCCCACGAGGACGCCGACGCCGTACTGCTTGGTGATGCCCTCCAGGCGCGATCCCAGATTAACCGGATCGCCCATGACCGTATAGGCCTTGCGCAGCTTGGAGCCCATGTCGCCCACCCGCATGCGGCCCGAGTTGACGCCGATGCCGATGTGGAACTCGGGCCAGCCCTTGGCGCGAAACTCCTGGTTGAGCGTCACGGCGCGCTGCTGCATCTGAAGGGCGGTGAGCACGCCGTTGCGGGTGTGAGCCGGGTCTTCCACCGGCGCACCCCAGAACGCCATGATCGCGTCGCCGATGTACTTGTCCAGCGTGCCGCGATTGCCGCGGATCACCAGCGACATCGAGGTGAGATAGTCGTTGATGTAGGCCGACAAGTCCTTCGCGCTCAGGCTCTCGGAGATGGTGGTGAACCCCCTCACGTCCGAGAACAGCACCGTGAGCACGTCCTCCTTGCCCTCCATGCTGTACTTCTCCGGATCCAGAGCCATCTTGTCGACCAGCTCGGGCGGCACGTACTGCCCGAACAGCTGGGTGAACTGGCGCCTGGAGCGCGACTCGACGAAATAGCCGTACGCCATGTTCATCGTGTAGAGCGCGACGATCATCAGCAGCGCGCTCGCGAGCGGCAGCACCATGTTGGCCTGCATCCAGATCGCGACGTCGAACGACGAGATGAGCGCGGCCGCGAGCAGCGTCGCGCCCGTCGCCCACAGCGCCGAGAGCATCGGGATCAGGACCGCAAGCACCACCCCGCCGAGCACCAGCAGCACGACCTCGGCGCCGAGCATGTACGGCGGCTTCTGCTTGATCTCGTGGTCGATCATGCCGGCGATCAGGTTGGCGTGGATCTCGACCCCCGGGTAGACGCTATCGACTGGCGTCGAGCGCAGGTCGAGCAGCCCGGGCGCGGTGGTCCCCACCAGCGCGATCTTGCCCTTGAGCGCGTCCGGCTTGACGCGATCGAACAGCACGTCGGCGAGCGATAGGTAGGGAAAGCTGTTCTTCCCGCCGCGGAAGGGAATCAGCGCGCTCGCGGTGTCGTCGACCGGAATCCGCACCCGGCCTACCTGCAGCCATTCCAGCCCGGCATAGCCCTTGTTGAGCATCGAATCCGGCGCGAAGCCCGGCTGCACCTTGGGAAACTTGCCGCCATCCTTGAGCGCGATCAGCGTGCGCAGCATCGCGAGCGACAGCGACTCGTAGTAGGCCCCGTCCAGCTCGGCGAGCATCGGCACCCTGCGCACCACGCCGTCGAAGTCCACCACCGGATTGAAGTGCCCCGCGGCGGCGGCGTTGTTCTGGAACTGCGGCAGGTTGCCGCCGTAGCCGACCCAGCTGGTGAAGCCGTTGTTGCGCCCGGAGAAGGTGCCCTTCGGCAGCACCGGCGCCGGGATGGCCCCCGTACGGCGCGCGTCTTTCTCGCTGTTGAAGTAATAGCCCAGCACCACCGGCCGGCCCTTGATCGCCTTCGCGAACAGCCCGTCGTTGTCCAGCCCGGGGCGCATGCGCGCGTAAAGCTCCTGGAACCCCGGCACCTGCTTGAGCTGGTTCTGCGCCAGTTCGTCCAGCGCGCGGATGCCCGACGAGTAGTCGGCCTCCGCGAACACGACGTCGAAGCCGAGCAGGGCCACGCCGTACTTGTCGAACAGCTTGTCGATCAGGCGCGCCATGATGTCGCGCGGCCAGGGCCAGCGCCCGACCTGCTGCAGGCTCTTCTCGTCGAAATCGAGGATCACGATGCGCGGGTCGACCGTGCCCGGCATGGTGAGCCGCATGCGCGCGTCGTAGATGATGTTGTCGAGCTGGGTGATCAGCGCGACGTTGTAGAAGCGCGCCGCGTGGCCCGCGAAGAACAGCATGATCGCCAGCCCGACGGCGATCCGAACGATATGCTGTTTCAAACGGCCTCCGGCGGTCGGGGGTTGGCCGTTGGAGGGCCGGGGCGAACACCGAGCGGACCCTGGCGGGTCAGCTCTTGACGAAGTACTCCATCTTGACGCCGGCGATCTCGATCACGTCGTGGTCCTTGAGCATGTGCGGCGCCGCGCCGATCGATTGCCCGTTGATGGTGGGCTGCTTGGCGCCCTCGACGTGCGTGATGAAGTAGCCCTGCGGACGGCGCGTCAGGACCGCGACCTGCACGCCAGGCTTGCCGAGCGTCGTCAGCGGTTTGGCAAGCTCGAGCTCCTTGCCCGCGTTGCCGCCCGACAGGATCTGGATCGCGCCGAGGATCTGCCCCGATTTTGCAGCCGCCGGGGCGGCCGGTGTCGCCGCAGGAGCCGGCGAGGTAGCCGTCGCGGCGAACGCCGCCGGACCCATTTCCTTTTCCGCAGCGCTCGCCGTGCCGGTGGAAGCGGCGCTCGCGGCCGCGTGCTGCGCCGCGCTCGCCCGCGCCGCCTCGGCCGCCTGCGGCTGGGCATGCGCGGCGCCGGCCATGGAGCGCGCCTGATCCTGCGCGGCCTTCATCGCGGAGGGCCGCAGCACCATGGTCTTCTCGAAATCGGCCGCCGTGGCGGCGGGCTGCTGGCCCGGCTCGGCGAGGTACTTCAGCTTGTACTTGCCCAGCTCGACGATGTCGTTGTTCTGCAGGAAGTGCTTCTTGACCGCGTTTCCGTTCACCAGCGTGCCGTTCGTGCTGCCCAGGTCTTCCAGGAACGAGTCGTTCAGGATCGTGACGATCACCGCGTGCTCGCCGCTGACCGCCAGATTGTCGATCTGAATGTCGTTGTGCGGCTTGCGGCCGATGGTGGTGCGCTCCTTCACCAAGGGGATCTCCTTGAGCACCAGCCCGTCCATGCTGAGTATCAGTTTCGCCATAGCTGACCCCTGGGGGTTATTTTAACCATGCAAAGAACTTGGCCATAACGCCGCGGGCGGCGGGGTACTCCCGCAGGATGCGTACGAGTATAACCGAAACGTTATCGCGCCCCCCGTTGTCGTTGGCCATCTGCACCAGCTGCTGAGCCGCCAGATCGAGGTTCGCGCCGAGCGCTTCGAGCGCCATGCCGATGTCCTCGTCGCTCACCATGTCGCACAGGCCGTCCGAGCACAGCAGGTAGATGTCGCCCGGCGCCGTGCGGTATTCACGGATCTCGGGCTCGACGCTCGGATCGATGCCGAGCGCCTTGGTGACGAGGTTCTTGTGCTGCGCGGTCTTCGCCTGCTCGGGCGTGATCAGCCCGGAATCGATCTGCTCCTGCAGCAGCGAGTGGTCGCGCGTGACCTGGGTCAGCGCGCCGTCGCGCATGCGGTACAGGCGCGAGTCGCCCAGATGCGCGACCATCACCCGGTTGTCGTAGAACAGGCAGGTCACCAGCGTGGTGCCCATTCCGGCGTACTGCGGCTGGCTCTCCGCCGCCCGATGGATCGAAGTATTCGCCTTCAGGATCTGCTCGCGCAGCAGTCTTTCAGCCTGCGGACGGCGCGTGAGCGGGTCGAGATCCTGCGGGTTCACGCTCGCCAGCGCCTGCGCCATTTCGGTGGTGATCACGGTGGTCGCCATTCCGCTCGCGACCTCGCCCGCGTTGTAGCCCCCCATACCGTCGGCAAGCACCACGATCCCGTGCGCCGCGTCGGAGGCGACCGCGTCCTCGTTGTGCGTGCGCACCACGCCGGGGTCGGTGCGGCTCACGATCTGGAGTTCGCGGCTCAGGTCCATGCGCCGCTCACAACTCGATGTCGACTGTCGGGCGGGCCAAAGCACCGGCGCCGGGGTCGATCTGCGGCTCGCTGAAGAACACCGTGTAGCCGATGACCTTGGCCTTCGCGGCCGCGAGCAGGTCGACCATCTTCGCGTGCACGTCGCGCGGCCGCGGCCAGCGGCCGATGTTGACGATGCTCGCGTCGTCGATCGCGATCACCGCGACCCGGTCCGAGGGGGTGCGCGAGGACGCCCGCACGCCCATGTCGTAGGCCTTGCGCTCCAGGCTCTGCAGCAGGTCGCTGCCGCCGGCGAATAACACCAGCAGCGCCACGACCAGGCCGAGGAACCAGTCAGACTTCCAGAAACCCGACTTCATGCGCTGGCGGCCCCCAAACAACCCCCATAAAACAAAAGCCTAATGCGCATTGTTGCAGTCGGATATAAGCTCCGTCAAATATTTAGGCGCGGCCGGCGCGGGGTAAGGTACCGAAGGGTCGCTAGCTGCCGAGCAGCATGCCGGCCTTGATCTGGCCGGCCCCCAGCAGGTCGGCCGCGGCGACCTTCTTGCCGTCGCCGAGCTTGGCCCGCAGGACCTCGATGCGGCCGCCCTGAGCGGTCACCTGGAAGCTGGTCGCGCCGGCCTCGACCACCTCGCCGACCTTGCCCTTGACCGCGCCGAAGGTGCGCACCGGGTGCTTCCCGGCATCGAAAATCTGCAGCTTCTGGCCATTCAGCGTGGTCCACGCCCCGGGTGCCGGGTTGCAGCCGCGGATCAGGTTGTAGACGAAGTCGATGTGGTTGTGCCAGTTGATCCGCGCCTCGGCCTCGCGGCACCATCCCTCGTAGCTGGCGTGCGCCTCGTCCTGCGCCGTCTCGCGGTGCTTGCCGGCGAGCACCAGGTCGGCCGCTTCGAGCATCGCGGCCACTCCCATCGGGAACAGGCGGTCGAAATACACCGTGCCGAGGGTGTCGTCGGCGCTTAGCGCGGTCTCTTTCTGCAGGATCACCGGGCCCTCGTCCAGGCCGTCGTTGGGGCGGAAGATCGTCAGCCCGGTCTTGGCGTCGCCGCGGATCAGCGGCCAGTTGATCGAGCTCGGGCCGCGGTACTTCGGCAGCAGCGAAGGGTGGAACTGGATCGTGCCGTGCTTGGGGATGGTGACGAAGTCCTGCGGCGCGAACTGCAGCACGTAGGCCATGACACCGAGCTCGGCGTTCAGGCCCTTGAGCGCGCTTTTCGCCTCGTCGCTCTTGAGAGAGGCGAACTGGAACAGCTTCACCCCTTTTTCCTGCGCCGCGACCTTGAGCACGTCGGGCCGCGCGCCGGGCTTCTCCGGTGCGCAGAACACGCCCGCCACCTGGTCGCCGCGCGCGAGGAAGGCCTCGAGCACCGCCTTGCCGAAATCCTGCTGGCCGATGATCGCGATCTTCATCACGCCGCCTTCTTGGGAGGCGCGGAGAATGCCCCAGCGCTTCTCAGTTCGGAAATTTTCTGTTTTTCATAACCAAGAACGTCATGCAGGATCTCGTCCGTGTGCTCGCCGAGCAGCGGCGAGCGCTTGATCACCGCGGGCGACTCCGAGAGCTTGATCGGCATGCCGACGTTGAACCACTTGCCGCGCTGCGGGTGGTCGAGCTCGACCCACATCTCGCGTCCGCGCACGTGCTCGTCGTTGGCCAGGTCCTGCGTGCTCATGATCGGCCCGCAAGGGACGTCGAGCGGATTGAGGATCGCCATGAGCTCGCGCTTGGTGTGCTTCTCGGCGAACTTGTTGATCAGCGTCCACATCAGCTGCTGGTTCTTGCGCCGCTCGCCGATCTTGGCGAAATGCGGGTCGCTCGCGAGGTCGGGCATGCCCAGGTCGGGCCCGATGCGCTTGGCGAGCGCGCCCCATACCGCTTCCTGCACCACGATGTAGAGCCAGTCGTTGGCCCCGTGCGGCTTGCAGTGGATCGCGTTGCCGAGCTGGCCGCCGCCCGAGTCGTTGCCCGCGCGCGGCACCTCTCCCATGCCCTGGTAGGTCGGCACCGAGTACTCGGACAGCTCGCCGCGCGCCAGGCGCTGGTGATCGCGGAACTTGACCCGGCACAGGTTCATCACGCCGTCCATCATGGCCACCTCGACGTACTGGCCCTTGCCGCTGCGGCGCGCCTGGTGCAGCGCGGCGAGCAGGCCGATCGCCAGGTGCAGGCCGGTGCCGGAATCGCCGATCTGCGCGCCGGTGACGAACGGCGGGCCGTCGGGCACGCCGGTGGTGCTCATCGAGCCGCCCATCGCCTGCGCAACGTTCTCGTAGGCCTTGAAGTCGGCGTAGGGACCGCTCGAGCCGAAGCCCTTGATCGAGCCCATCACGATCTTCGGATTGACCTCGCGGATCTTGTCCCAGCCGAAACCGAAGCGCTCGAGCACGCCGGGGCCGAAGTTCTCCATGATGATGTCGCACTTCTTGAGCAGGTCGGCAAACACCTGTTTGCCCTCGGCGCTCTTCATGTTCACGGTGATCGAGCGCTTGTTGCAGTTCAGCATCGTGAAGTAAAGGCTGTCGGCGTTCGGCACGTCGCGCAGCTGGCCGCGCGTCGCGTCGCCCTGCGGGTTCTCGAACTTGATCACGTCGGCGCCCATCCAGGCGAGCAGCTGCGAGCAGGTCGGGCCCGCCTGCACGTGGGTCATGTCGAGGATGCGAACGTCTTTCAAGGCTTGCATGCTGATCTCCAGGATCTCACTTTTTCTTGGCGCTCGGGTTCAGGTTCGTGATGCGGCCGCTCTCGGTGCCGGCACCCTCGTCGATGACGGCGTTGATCAGCGTCGGCCTGCGCGAGCGCACGGCTTCTTCCATTGCCTTGCGCAGCGCCTCCGGGGTGCTCGCGTGCACGCCCACGCCGCCGAAGGCCTCCATCAGCTTCTCGTAGCGCGCGTCCTTGACGAAAACCAGCGGCGCCGGATCGCGCCCGCCGCTGACGTTCGTCTCGTCGCCGCGGTAGACGCCGTTGTTGTTCAGGATCACCACGCACACCGGCAGGTTGTAGCGGCAGATGGTCTCCACTTCCATGCCGGAGAAGCCGAAGGCGCTGTCGCCCTCGATCGCGATCACCTGCTGCTTGCCGACCGCGGCCGCCGCCACCGCGAAGCCCATGCCGATGCCCATCACGCCCCAGGTGCCGACGTCGAGGCGCTTCCTCGGCTTGTACATGTCGACGATGCTGCGCGTGAAGTCGAGCGCATTGGCGCCCTCGTTGACCAGAATCGCGTCCGGGTTGGCTCTTACGATGTCGCGCACCACGTTCAGCGCGCTGTGGAAATTCATCGGCGAAGGGTTCTTCGCCAGCGTCTCCGCCATCTTGGCGACGTTCTTCGTCTTGCGCTCGGCGATCGCGCTGAGCCACTCCGCCGGCGGTTTCGGCCAGGCCGAACCGATGCCGGCAAGCAGGGCCGACACGCAGGAGCCGATGTCGCCCACCACCGGCGCCTCGATGCGCACGTTGCTGTCGGCCTCCTGCGGCGAGATGTCGACCTGGACGAACTTCTGCCCGCCCCAGTCCTTCGCGCTCTTGCCGCCCCAGGTCTTGCCCTTGCCGTGCGACAGCAGCCAGTTCAGGCGCGCACCGATCAGCATCACCACGTCCGCCGCGGGCAGCACGTAGGAGCGCGCCGCCGAAGCCGACTGCTCGTGCGTGTCGGGCAGCAGGCCCTTGGCCATCGACATCGGCAAATAGGGAATCCCCGTTTTTTCAATCAGATTTCTTATGTCGGAATCCGCTTGCGCATACGCGGCGCCCTTGCCGAGAATGATCAACGGTTTACTTGCGGAACGAAGCAGATCCAGAGCGCGCTTGACGGCGTCCGGGGCCGGGATCTGGCGCGGCGCCGGATCGACCACCTTGATCAGCGACCTGCGGCCGGCTTCCGCGTCGACGGACTGCGGAAACAGCTTGGCCGGCAGGTCGAGGTAGACCCCGCCCGGGCGCCCTGACAGCGCGGCGCGGATGGCGCGCGCGACGCCCACGCCGATGTCCTCTGCGTGCAGCACGCGGAAGGCCGCCTTGGCGAGCGGCTTGGCGATCGCCAGCTGGTCCATTTCCTCGTAGTCGCCCTGCTGCAGGTCGACGACCTCGCGCTCGCTCGAGCCGCTGATCAGGATCATCGGGAAGCAGTTGGTAGTGGCGTTGGCGAGCGCCGTCAGCCCGTTTAGGAATCCCGGCGCGGACACCGTCAGGCAGATGCCCGGCTTCTGGGTCATGAAGCCGGCGATCGACGCGGCGTAGCCGGCGTTCTGCTCGTGGCGGAAAGAGATCACTCGCATGCCGGCGGCCTGCGCCTTGCGGGTCAGGTCGGTGATGGGAATGCCGGGCAGGCCGAAGATCGTGTCGATGCCGTTCAGCTTGAGAGCCTCGATGACCAGGTGAAAGCCGTCGGTGACTTGCATCGCATTTGCGTCCGGCGTGACGTTCGGCTCGATTACGGTAGCGCCCATAATGATCTCCTGTGGTGCCGAGGTTGCGCCCTGCGCGAAGGTCGTTATGGTAGTGACAGGGGCGCCGGATCGCCCTTGACTGAGGTCAAGGGTTTCAATCGTCTAGAATGTCAGTTTTGCGGCACCGCCGCGGCGCGTCTTCGCGAATGGCAACTCTCGCCACCCATCCGCAGCGCAACACCATCCGGCTGCAGCTGCGCCAGAACCCGGTCCTGCAGGACATGAGCGCCCCGCAGTGGGACGAACTCGAGCCCCTGCTGGCGGTGGCGGAGTACCGCAAGGGCGACCTGCTGGTGCGCCAGGGCGACACCGAGATGGAGCAGTTCTTCATCCTCGACGGGATGCTCAAGCGCGTGGTCTCCAACGCCGAGGGGCGCGAGATGATCCTGCGCTTCGCCGGCGAGGCCGACATGGACACGTCCTACGCGGCCTGGCGGCTGGGCACGCCGATGCCCTACAGCATCGTCGCGGTGACCAAGGTGCGCGCGGTCGAGCTCGGGCTGCCGCAGTGGGTCGAATTCATGGAGCGCCATCCCGCGGTGATGTCGCGCTTCGAGCACGACGTCATGAAACTGATGTCCGAGGTGATGGCGCATACGATCACTCTCCACCTGCTCGACGCTCCCGGGCGCCTTTCCCGCTTCCAGCGCAAGCACGCCGAGCTCGCGGGCCGCATCCCGAAGAAGGAGCTGGCGGCCTACCTCAACCTCACGCCCGAGACGCTTTCGCGCCTGAAGCAGAAGCTCGCCCGGCGCTAGCGCAGCCTGCGGTACAGCCAGGCGATCGCCGGCCAGAACAGCATCACCATGCTGAGCGCCGAAATGCTCCCGACCAGTCCGTTCGACCAGAAGATGGAAAGGTCGCCTTGCGAGCCGAGCATCGCCTGGCGGAACGAGTTCTCGGTGCGCCCGCCCAGCACGATCGCCAGCACCATCGGCGCCAGCGGATAGTCCAGCTTCTTGAACAGGTAGCCGATGACGCCGAACATCACCATGAAGATGAGGTCGGCCGGCGCGTTCGACAGCGTATACGAGCCGATGCCGCAGATCACGATGATGATGGGAGCGATGATCGCGAACGGGATCTTCATGATGCTGGCCCAGAACGGCACGGTGGACAGCACGACGATCAGCCCCACCAGGTTGCCGAGGTAGATCGAGGCGATCAGGCCCCAGACGAAGTCCTTGTGCTCGACGAACAGCAGCGGCCCCGGATCCAGGCCCCAGATCAGCAGGCCGCCGAGCAGCACCGCGGCGGTGGGCGAGCCGGGAATGCCGAGCGTAAGCATCGGCAGCAGCGCGCTCGTGCCGGCGGCGTGGGCCGCGGTCTCCGGCGCCACCACGCCTTCCAGCATTCCGCTGCCGAACTTGCCGCCGTCCTTCGAAAAGCGCTTGGCCAGACCGTAGCTCATGAACGAGGCCGGGGTCGCGCCGCCGGGCGTGATGCCGAGCCAGATGCCGACCGCCGTGCCGCGGACGATGGTGACCCAGTATTGCGGCAGCTTCTTCCATGTCTGCCACACCACGAACGGGTTGATCTTGGCGCTCTGGCCCTCGAAATGCAGCCCCTTCTCGATCGTCACCAGGATCTCGCCGATGCCGAACAGGCCGATGACCGCGATCAGGAAGTGAAACCCGGTCAGCAGCGTCTCGGTGCCGAAGGTCAGGCGCAGGCCGCCGGTGATCTCGTCGGTGCCGACGCTGGCGAAGGCGAAGCCGAGCATCATGGCCGAGATGACCTTGAACGGCGATTGCCGCCCCATGCCGACGAAGCTGCAGAAGGTCAGCAGGTAGACCGAGAAGAATTCGGGCGGACCGAAAGCGAGCGCGAAGTTCGCCACGATCGGCGCGAGGAACGTCAGCACGATGGTCGCGATCAGCGCGCCGATGAAGGACGAGCTGAGCGAGGCCGTGAGCGCCTCGCCGGCGCGGCCCTGCTTGGCGAGCGGGTGGCCGTCGAAGGTCGTGGCCACCGACCACGGCTCGCCGGGAATGTTGAACAGGATGGCGCTGATGCAGCCGCCGAACAGGGCGCCCCAGTAGATCGCCGACAGCATGATGATGGCGGTGGTGGGCGGCATCGAGAACGTCAGCGGCAGCAGGATGGCGATCCCGTTCGCCCCGCCGACCCCGGGCAGGAAGCCGAGCAGGACGCCGAACAGGATGCCGAGCACCATGTACCCGATATTGGGAACCGTCAGCAGCACGTCGAAGCCGTGCAGCAGCGAAAGGAACGCGTCCAACTAGACCTCCTCCCCCAGGCCGGCGCGGCGCGCCGGCGTCAATAGCCGAGCCATGCCTCGAACGGGCCTTTCGGCAGCGGCACCAGGAACCAGATTTCGAACACGACGAACAGCACCACCGGCACCGCGATCGCCATCGGAAGCGCCTTGTACCAGCGATAGTGGCCGTGCCACATCATGAAGAAGCCGATGAACAGGGCCATCGAGATGTAGATCCCGATATAGATCGACAGCACGACGAATATCAGGGTCGGAATCAGGACCTGCAGCACCATCACCAGCTCGTGCTGCGCAATGAACATGCGCTCGCCGTCCTGCCGCCGCTGGAACAGGTGCTGCACCAGGGTGGCGCCGCTGGTGACGAACATGATCAGCGAGACATAGAACGGGAAATAGCCGGAATCGGGCCCCACGTCCTTGGCCCAGCCGGCGCCGAGGCGGTAGCTCGCGATCATCACCACCGCTGCGACGGCCATCAGAATCAGGGACACCACGATGTTCATGGTGCGGTTGGAAACGACGCCTTTTAGCGGAACTTCTTTGTCGTGGCCTTCAGCCATGGCGCGCAACACTCATAAGGAACAACAGGCAGCAAGCTGCGGGAAGCGCCTGTGCAGACGGCGCCCCCGCAAACCCGGGCAAGCGGCATTACTTGTGCAGGAAGCCGGCCTTCTCCATCAGCTTTTGATGAACCTCGGCCGCGTCCGACAGCCAGTCGTGGAACTTGGCGCCGGTCATGAAGCTTTGATTGAAGGCGCCCTTCTCCATGAACGCCTTCCATTCCGGCTCCGAGCGGACTTTCTCGAGCAGTTTCACGTAGTAGTCGACCGCATCCTGAGACACTCCCGGCGCCGTCATGATGCCGCGCAGCATCAGGTATTCGACGTCGAGCCCCTGCGACTTGCAGGTCGGGATTTCACCCCACGCCATGTCCTTCGTGATCTTGGCCGTATAGGGCATCGGCTTGGCGTCGAATACGCACAGCGGCCGCACGTTGCCGGCGCGCCAGTGCCCCACCGCCTCGATCGGATTGTTGACGCTCGAGTCGATGTGCCCGCCGACCAGTTGGGTGGCGACCGTGCCGCCGCCGTGATACGGCACGTAGGTAAACTTGACACCGGTCTGCTGCTCGATCGCGGCAGTGATGATCTGGTCTTCCTGCCTCGACCCGGTGCCGCCCATCTTGAACTTCCCCGGCTCCTTCTTGACCGCGGCGAGATATTCCTCCGAGGTCTTATAGGGCGTCTTCGAATTTACCCAGAACACGAACTCGTCGAGCGCCATCATCGCGATCGGCGTGTAGTCCTGCCAGCTGAAGGGCGAGCCGGTGGCAAGCGGCGTGGTGAACAGGTTGGACAGGGTGATGATGATCTTGTGCGGGTCGCCCTTGGCGTTCTTCACGTAGAGGAAGCCCTCGGCGCCGGAGCCGCCCTTCTTGCTGATCACGACCATCGAGGTCGGCATCAGCTTGTACTTGGTGACGATGCCCTGGATCAGCTGCGCCATCTGCCCCGCGCCGCCGCCGATGCCGGCCGGCACGATGAATTCGACGGTCTTGGTCGGCTTCCAGGCTTGCGCGGTCGCCGGCCACACCGTCACCACTGCCGCGGTGAGCGCGGCGCCCAATGCTCGGGTGAATGCTTTGTTCATGATCCCCTCCTCCTTCCTGGTTGGACTGCCAAGCTTCGCGATTGTCGATACAGCGCCCCTGCTTGCGCCTTGACTGCGGTCAAGAGTTTGGGTGCTCCGCCTGCACGGGGAGCCGCGACACGGCCTGCGAACGGCGGGCGAGCCACAATCCCAGCCCGACCACCAGCGCCGCGCCGGCCGCGCCGGCGGCCTTGTAGTCCGCCAGCCACGACGCGTTCGCCCCGACCCAGTCCTGTAGCGCCGGATCGTTCGCCATCAGTTCGCCCGCGATGTAGCCCAGCAACGCGCCCCCCAGGATGATGATAACCCGGAAGCGCTCCATCAGCCTGAGCATCATGGTGCTGCCGAAGATCACGATCGGGATCGAGATCGCCAGCCCCAGCACCAGCAGCGTGATCCTGGCGTGCGGCGGGCCTTCCTCGGCGGCCGCCGCGACCGCGATGACGTTGTCCAGGCTCATCACCAGGTCCGCCACCAGGATCGTCTTGATCGCCTGCAGCAGGCCTTGCGCGCCGTGGTTCGAGTCCTCGCCGTCCTCGGGCACCAGCAGCTTGACCCCGATCCACAGCAGCAGCAGCCCCCCGACCAGCTTGAGCCACGGCAGCTGCAGCAGCGCCATGGCGAAAATCGTGAGCAGCACCCGCATCGCGATCGCCGTCGCGCTGCCCCAGAACACCGCGCTGCCCTGCTGATGCGGCGGCAGCGAGCGCGCCGCGAGCGCGATCACCACCGCGTTGTCGCCCGACAGCAGCAGGTTGACCCATATGATCTCGCCCAGCGCCCTCCAGAAGGCAAGATCGGCGAACGATTCGAGCATTGTTCGCCGTGTACGGAGCTCAGAACAGGCCGACGACCTTGCCGTCGACGATGTCGATCTTGCTCGCCGAGGGCAGCTTGGGCAGGCCCGGCATGGTCATGACGTCGCCGCAGACCATGACGACGAACTCCGCGCCCGCGGCCAGGCGAACTTCGCGCACGTTGATCACGTGGTTCGAAGGCGCGCCGCGCTTCTGGGCGTCGGTCGAGAACGAGTACTGGGTCTTCGCCACGCACACCGGGTAGTGGCCGTAGCCCTCGTCCTGCAGCTTCTTGATCTGGTTGCGCACCTTGCTGTCGGCGGTGACTTCGGAAGCACGGTACACCTTCTGCGCGATCTTGCCGATCTTGTCCCACAGGCTGTCGGCGTCGTCGTAGACGAAGGTCGGCTTGGAGGGCTGGTCGCACATCGCGACCACCATCTTCGCCAGCTCGGCCGCGCCCTTGCCGCCGTCCGACCAGTGCGTCGCCAGCACCACCGCGACCCCGAGCTTGGCCATCCTGGACTTCACCAGCTCGATCTCGGCCGGGGTGTCGAAGTTGAAGCGGTTGATCGACACCACGCAGGGGATGCCGTACACGTTGTGCACGTTGTCGACGTGCCGCTCGAGGTTGACCAGCCCCTTCTCGAGCGCCGCGACGTTCTCCTTGTTGACCTCCTTGACGTCCACCCCGCCGTGATACTTGAGCGCGCGGAGGGTCGCCACGATCACCGCCGCGCTCGGGCGCAGCCCGGACTTGCGGCACTTGATGTCGAGGAACTTCTCGGCCCCGAGATCGGCGCCGAAGCCGGCCTCGGTCACCACGTAGTCGGCCAGCTTCATCGCCGACTGGGTCGCGATCACCGAGTTGCAGCCGTGCGCGATGTTGGCGAACGGGCCGCCGTGGATGAACGCCGGGTTGTTCTCCAGCGTCTGCACCAGGTTGGGCTTCAACGCGTCCTTGAGCAGCACCGTCATCGCGCCCTGCGCATTGAGGTCGCGCGCATAGACCGGCTTTTGCTCGCGCGTGTAGCCGATGACGATGTTGCCCAGCCGTTTCTTCAGGTCCTCGACCGAGGTCGCGAGGCAGAAAATCGCCATCACCTCGGAGGCGACCACGATGTCGAACCCGTCCTGGCGCGGGTAGCCGTTGCCCGGCCCGCCCAGCGCCACGGTGATGTCGCGCAGCGCGCGGTCGTTCATGTCGACCACGCGCTTCCAGGCGATGCGGCGCAGGTCGATGCCGAGCTCGTTGCCGTGATGGATGTGGTTGTCGATCAGCGCCGCGAGCAGGTTGTTGGCCAGCCCGATGGCGCCGAAATCGCCGGTGAAGTGCAGGTTGATGTCCTCCATCGGCACCACCTGGGCGTGGCCGCCGCCGGCCGCGCCGCCCTTCATCCCGAACACCGGCCCGAGCGAAGGCTCGCGCAGGCAGATCACCGCCTTCTTGCCGATGTGGTTGAGCGCGTCGCCCAGGCCCACGGTGGTGGTGGTCTTGCCTTCGCCCGCGGGCGTGGGCGTCATCGCCGTCACCAGGATCAGCTTGCCGTCCTTGCGCCCCTTGAGCGACTCGAGGTACTCGAACGAGATCTTGGCCTTGGTGTGGCCGTAGGGCTCGAGGTGATCCTCCGGAATGCCGAGCTTGTCGAGCGCGACCTTCGCGATGCGCTGCAGTTTCGCGCCCTGCGCGATTTCGATATCAGACGCCATGAATCATCGACTCCCTTGCGGTGGAATTCTTCTTTCGCTCAGCCGTAGACTCAACCGTACATCAGCTTGAGCGTGCCGCCCTTGCCGTAGCCCGGATCGCCCGGGCGCGCGCCGCCCTTGCTCACTTTCACCGCGCAGTACTTGAACTCCGGGATCTTGCCGAAGGGGTCGAGCACCGGGTTGGTGAGCAGGTTGGCTGCCGCCTCGTAGAACGCGAACGGGATGAACACCGCGCCGCGCGGCGTGCCGTCGTCGGCGCGCGCGTAGAGCGCGATCTCGCCCCGGCGCGAGGCGACCGTGATCACCTCGCCCGGCGCGGCGCCGAGCGCCTCGAGGTCGAGCGGATGCATCGAGGCCACCGGTTCGGGCTCGATCGCGTCCAGCACGCCCGAGCGGCGCGTCATCGCGCCGGTGTGCCAGTGCTCGAGCTGGCGGCCGGTGATCAGCACCATCGGGTAGTGGCGGTCCGGGCGCTCGTCGGCCGGGATCAGGTCGGCCGGGACGAACTTCGCCCTGCCGGTGGCGGTCGGGAAGTGGGTGCGGAACACCACCGGCTCGCCCGGGTCGCCCTCGTTCTCGCACGGGTAGACCACGCACGAGTCGCGCTCCAGGCGCTCCCAGGTGATGCCGGCGATGGAATTCATGCCCCGGCGCATTTCCTCGAATACATCGCGTGGTTTCTGGTACGACCAATCCAGGCCCAGTCTTTTTGCCAATTGCACGATGATCCAAAGATCCTCGCGCGCGTCGCCGGGCGAATCGATCGCCTTGCGCGCCAGCTGCACCATGCGGTCGGTGTTGGTGAAGCTGCCGTCCTTTTCCGGAAACGCGGTCGCCGGCAGCACCACGTCGGCCATGTACGCGGTCTCGGTGAGGAAGATGTCCTGCACCACCAGGTGCTCGAGCCCCGCCATCGCCTCGCGCGCGTGCGCCACGTCCGGGTCCGACATCGCCGGGTTCTCGCCCATGATGTACATGCCGCGGATCTTGCCCGCCTTGGCGGCGTTCATGATCTCGACCACGGTCAGGCCGGGCTTCGCGTCGAGCTTCGTGCCCCACAGCGCCTGGAAGCGCTTCTGCGCTTCGGGATTGTCGACCCGCTGGTAGTCCGGATACATCATCGGGATCAGGCCGGAGTCCGACGCCCCTTGCACGTTGTTCTGCCCGCGCAGCGGGTGCAGGCCGGTGCCCGGCCGCCCGACCTGGCCGGTCATCAGGGTGAGCGCGATCAGGCAGCGCGCGTTGTCGGTGCCGTGCACGTGCTGCGAGATGCCCATGCCCCACAGGATCATCGAGCCCTTCGAGGTCGCGAACATGCGCGCCACCTCGCGGATCGTCGGCGCCGGGATGCCGCACAGCGGCGCCATCTTCTCCGGCGAGTAGTCCTTCGCGTTTTCTTTCAGCGCCTCGAAGTTGCTGGTGCGCTGCTTGACGAAGTCCTTGTTGACCAGCCCTTCGTCGATGATGGTGTGGATCATCGCGTTCAGCAGCGCGACGTCCGTGTCGGGGTTGAACTGCAGGAAGTGCGTCGCGTGGCGCGCAAGCTCGGTGCGGCGCGGGTCGGCCACAATCAATTTAGTACCGCGCTGGGCGGCGTTCTTCATCCAGGTCGCCGCCACCGGGTGGTTCACGGTCGGGTTGGCGCCGATCAGGAACACCACCTCGGCCTTGAGCACGTCGCTGACCTGGTTCGACACCGCGCCCGAGCCCACGCCCTCAAGCAGCGCCGCGACCGACGAGGCGTGGCACAGGCGCGTGCAGTGGTCGACGTTGTTGGTGCCGAAGCCGGCGCGCACCAGCTTCTGGAACAGGTAGGCCTCTTCGTTGGAGCCCTTGGCCGAGCCGAAGCCGGCCAGCGCGTAGCGATCTTGATCTCTTATCTGTTTCAGTTTGTCAGCCGCAAAGTCGAGCGCCTCGTCCCAGGTCGCCTCGCGGAAGACCTCGGACCAGTTCGCCGGGTCGACCACGAAGTCGGCGCCCTTGGCGACGCCTTGCTTGCGGATCAGCGGCTTGGTCAGCCGGTGCGGATGGTGCGCGTAGTCGAAGCCGTAGCGCCCCTTGACGCACAGCCGGCCGTGGTTGGCCGGGCCGTCGCGCCCGGTGACGAAGCGGATCTTGTTGTCGCCCACGTGGTAGGTGAGCTGGCAGCCGACGCCGCAGAACGGGCACAGCGACTCGACCGTCTTGTCGACCTTCGCCAGCCCGGCTTCGCGCGCCGGCATCAGCGCGCTGGTGGGACAGGCCTGGACGCACTCGCCGCAGGCGACGCAGGTCGACTCGCCCATCGGGTCGTCGAAGTCGAACACGATCTTCGATTGCTCGCCGCGGAAGGCGTAGCCGATGACGTCGTTGACCTGCTCCTCGCGGCAGGCGCGCACGCAGCGGGTGCACTGGATGCAGGCATCCAGATTCACCGCGATCGCCGGGTGGGTGAGGTCCGCCGGCGGCTGCTTTCTCGCTTCGAACCTGGGCAGGCCCAGGTCGAGCTTGCGCGCCCACTGGTCGAGCTCGGAGTCGAGCCGGTATTCCTTCTCCGGCATGTCCGACAGCAGCAGCTCGAGCACCATCTTCTGCGAGGCGCGCGCGCGCGCCGAGTCGGTGATGACCTCCATCCCGGCCGTGGGGTAGCGGCAGCACGAGGGCGCGAGCACGCGCTCGCCCTTGATCTCGACCACGCAGGCGCGGCAGTTGCCGTCGGGCCGCAGGCCCGGCGCGTAGCAAAGGCGCGGGATCTCCACTCCGTGCCGCGCCGCGGTCTCGATGATCGGCTCGTCGGGGCGGCCGACGACCGTCTTGCCGTCGAGCTTGAACTCGATCGGCATGGTGGCGATTTGGTCGTTGCTGGCACGTTCCATCAGCTCACCTCGTGCGGAAAGAATTTCATCACGCTCAGCGCCGGGTTCGGCGCCGCCTGCCCCAGGCCGCAGATCGACGCGTCCATCATCGCCTGCGACAGCTCGCCGAGCAGCGCCTGGTCCCACTTGCGTTCGCCCATCAGCGCAAGCGCCTTGGCGGTGCCGACCCGGCACGGGGTGCACTGGCCGCAGGACTCGTCGCGGAAAAAGCGCATCAGGTTCTGCGCCGCCTGGCTCGCCTTGTCGCGCTCCGACAGCACCACGATCGCGGCCGAGCCGATGAAGCAGCCGTGCGCCTGCAATGTGTCGAAGTCGAGCGGCACGTCGGACAGACTCGCGGGCAGGATGCCGCCCGAGGCGCCGCCCGGCAGGTAGGCGTAGAGCTCGTGCCCGTCCTGCATCCCGCCGCAGTACTCCTCGATCAGCTCCCTGACCGTGATCCCGGCCGGCGCCAGGTGCACGCCGGGCTTTTTCACCCGGCCCGAGACCGAGAACGAGCGCAGCCCCTTCCGGCCGTGGCGGCCGTGCCCGGCGAACCACTTGGCGCCCTGCTCGACGATCTGGCGCACCCAGAGCACCGTTTCCATGTTGTGCTCGAGCGTGGGGTAGCCGAACAGCCCGACCTGCGCGACGTAGGGCGGGCGCAGGCGCGGCATGCCGCGCTTGCCCTCGATCGATTCGATCATCGCCGACTCCTCGCCGCAGATGTACGCCCCCGCGCCGCGGCGCAGGTGAATCGGCGGCAGCGCGCAGGGAGGTTTCGCTTTCAGCTTTTTCAGTTCATCTTCCAGAATTTTTCTGCAGCCCGCGTATTCATCCCGCAGATAAACATAAATTTCACCGACCCCCGCGCACCAGGCCGCGACCAGCATGCCTTCGAGGAAGCGGTGCGGGTCGCGCTCGAGAAACCAGCGGTCCTTGAAGGTGCCGGGCTCGCCCTCGTCGAGGTTGACCGCCATCAGGCGCGGTGCGGGCTCGGCCGCGACCAGGCGCCATTTGCGCCCGGCGGGAAATCCCGCGCCGCCCAGGCCCCTCAGGCCCGAGTCCTCCATGATCTTGGTGATCTCGTCGCGCGTGCGCTTGCCCGCCAGGCAGTCGGCGAGCAGGCCGTAGCCGCCGTTCTTGCGGTAGGCCTGGTAGTCGAAGTATTTGGTCTCGGGGCAGGTAAGCGACCTGCTCGCGACGGCCTGCGCAACGTTCTCCACGGTCGCATTGCCGACCGGGTTCTGGCCCACCACCGCGCACGGCGCCGCCTCGCAGCGCCCGACGCAGGGCGCGTGCACCACCCGCACCTCGGCCCCCAGCACCTCGGGCAGGCGGTGCAGCAGCTCGTGCGAACCCGCCAGCTCGCAGGCGATCGAGTCGCACACCCGCACCGTCACCGCCGCCGGCTTCGAGCCGTCCTTGACCACGTCGAAGTGGTGATAGAAGGTCGCCACCTCGTACACCTCCGCCAGCGCCATGCGCAGCTCCTGCGCCAGCGCCGCCAGGTGCGCCGCCGACAGCTGGCCGCAAGCATCCTGGATCCGGTGCAGATGCTCGATCAGCAGGTCGCGCCGGCGCGGCGCCTGGCCGAGGAGCTTCTTCACCTCCGCCAGGGCCCGCGGATCGACCGTGCGGCCCTTGAGCGTCGACCGGACCCCGCCTTTTCCCTTTCGCTTCACGCTGCTGCGCCTCCTTGGTTCGGGACCATTATCCGGCATGGGGTCGCCGCGAACGATTGACTGCGGTCAAGCCCGGGCAGGCGTCACTCCATATACTGGCGCGCGAAAGGACTTGCTTATATGACACCTGCGGCAAAGAAAATTCCCGCCACCCTTGTTCCCGGCGACGGCATCGGCCCCGAAATCGTCGCCGCGGTGGTCGAGATCCTGAAAGCCGCCGGCGAGCCCTTCGCCTGGGAGCGCCACGACGGCGGCATGAGCGCCATCAAGAAGCACGGCGACCCCCTGCCGCCCGGCCTGCTCGCCTCCATCCGCCGCACCGGCCTCGCCCTCAAGGGCCCCCTCACCACCCCGGTCGGCGGCGGCTTTCGCTCGGTCAACGTGCGCCTGCGCGAGGAATTCGGCCTGTTCGCCAACGTGCGCCCGGTGAAGAGCATCGTCCCCGGCGGACGTTTTGAGCACATCGACCTCGTCCTCATCCGCGAAAACGTCGAAGGCCTCTACCTCGCCTGGGAACACTACCTCGCCATCGGCAACGACCCGCAGGCCGTCGCCATCTCCTCCGGCGTCAACACCCGCGCCGGCGGCGAGCGCATCGCCCGGTTCGCCTTCGACTACGCGAAAAAGAACGGCCGCAAAAAAGTCACCATCGTCCACAAAGCCAACGTCCTCAAAGCCCTCACCGGCCTGTTTCTCGAAGCCAGCCGCGCCACCGGCGAGAAATACAAAAAGAAACTCAAGACCGACGACCGCATCGTCGACGCCTGCGCCATGCAACTCGTCCTCAACCCCTGGCAATTCGACGTCATCCTCACCACCAACCTGTTCGGCGACATCCTCTCCGACCTCATGGCCGGCCTCGTCGGCGGCCTCGGCATGGCCCCCGGCGCCAACATCGGCGACAAAGCCGCCATCTTCGAAGCCGTCCACGGCTCCGCCCCCGACATCGCCGGCAAAGGCATCGCCAACCCCCTCGCCCTCCTGCTGGCCGCCTGCCTCATGCTCGACCACGTCAACAAGAAACCCACCGCCGACCGCATCCGCCACGCCATCGACCGCGTCATCCGCGACGACGGCCTGCGCACCCCCGACCTCGGCGGCAAAGCCAAGACCAAAGACTTCACCCGCGCGGTCATTAAGCGCCTCAAGTAAGGACGCTGGGATAAATCTAGCGCCCCGGCGTACAGAGGTGGCCCCAAGAAATCGGACAGCGGGTTAAGTGAAGATTCTGCTCTAATT
>JADEYI010000748.1_pt1 | contig 36329 bp, 25 predicted proteins | sample 8542331 | NCBI WGS metagenome assembly JADEYI01 (sample SAMN16510988, study PRJNA670497) | mine drainage metagenome | isolation source: biofilm near Copperflume 1 | place: Germany: Marsberg coppermine Kilianstollen | collected 2018-02 | reverse complement strand
TCAGATCTGCTCTATCGCATCACCTCCAACTGTCTGGACGCACGAATGATCGAGGCTAGCAGCCCAGCACCACTACTGTCGCCACAGTGGAGCCCTCTCCGATCGAACAACAGCGCAGCCTGGTCACCGAGTTGCCTGGCCCGAACTCGAGGACGTTGCATGAGCGCCGCGTGGCCGCAGTGGCACCGGGCGTCGGCTCCACGCTGCCCGTCTACGTGCACGAGGCGTCCGGGGCCATCCTGGTGGACGTCGATGGCAATGCGCTGATCGATCTCGGAGCCGGGATCGCCGTGGTCAGCGTGGGCCATGCCGCCCCCGCCGTCGTCGGTGCGGTGAGCGAGCAGATGTCCCGCTTCGCCCATACCTGCTTCATGGTCAGTCCCTACGAGTCCTACGTGGCGGTGTGCGAGGCGCTGAACGAGCTCGCCCCCGGCGATCACCCCAAGCGGACGGCATTGTTCAGCTCGGGCGCCGAGGCCGTGGAGAATGCGGTCAAAGTGGCCAGGCACGCCACGGCCCGGCCGGCCGTGGTCGTCTTCGACCACGCCTATCACGGCCGCACCAACCTGACCATGGCGCTCACCGCCAAGAACATGCCCTACAAGGACAAGTTCGGTCCCTTTGCTCCCGAGATCTACCGGGTTCCCACCTCATATCCCTACCGGGATCCCGACGGGATGGGCGGCCCCGAAGCCGCAGCCCGCGCCCTCGAGCAGGTCGAGCGGACGGTCGGTGCCGACAACGTGGCCTGCATGCTCATCGAGCCGATCCAGGGCGAGGGCGGGTTCGTGGTGCCTGCGCCCGGCTTCCTGCCGGCCCTGGCCGCCTGGTGCCGGGACCACGGTGTGGTCTTTGCGGTCGATGAGATCCAGACCGGGTTCTGCCGCACCGGCGACTGGTTCGCCTGCGATGACGAAGGCGTGGTGCCCGATCTCCTGACGACGGCCAAGGCGCTGGGCGGGGGCATGCCCCTGGCCGCCGTGACCGGCCGCGCCGACCTGATGGACGCAGTCCACGTCGGTGGGCTGGGCGGCACCTACGGCGGCAACCCGGTGGCCTGCGCTGCTGCCCTCGCCGCCATGGACACCATGCGAACGCTCGACTTGGCCGGCGCGGCCCGTCGGATCGGCGGGACCATCGGCACCTGTTTGGAATCGCTCCAGGACAGGTTCCCGGCCATCGGTGACGTCCGTGGGCGCGGCGCCATGATGGCCATGGAGATCGTCCGGCCGGGCACACTCGTTCCGGACGCCGACGCCACCCGACGCATCATCCAATCGTGCCATCGGGCCGGGGTGGTGACCCTCTCCTGCGGCAGCGACGGCAACGTCATCCGCCTGCTCCCGCCGCTGGTCATCGACGGGGCCCTCCTGGCGGAAGGGCTGGGCGTCCTGGCCGCGTCGGTCGAGGAGGTGCTGTCCGCGCCCCAAGCGTGATCTTGCCGCGCAGAGCCTCGGCACCTCGACTGGGACCGAGCCGACCGTGACCAGGTGGAGCGCTCACCGGGGAGTGGGGAAGGGGTGCGGTCCGGAGCCGGATATCCCCGGCCGGTGTCCCAGGCCCGGTTGTCCACCTGACGAGTCATCGACTGCACGCCAGGGTGGACAGCGGATCCACCCTCAGATCCACCCCTGGGCTGATGCAACTCGGACTCCGATCTCAGACACTTGCTGTATGACTATTACCGATTACCTCATGAACATTGGCCTCATCGGCTTGGTCGTCCTCCAGATCCGGGGACACAAGGTGACTCGGGCCCGTCTGCTGTTCCCATTGGTGGCCACGGTCTTCGTGGCCACCCAGTTCCTCCATACCATCCCGACCGCCGGAAACGACCTGGTCCTGATCGTCGGCTTGGCATGCGTGGGCGTCGCCCTGGGGTTGGGAGCGGGGCTCGTGACCAATGTCCGCCTTGACGGGGTGAGCGCTTTCGCCAAGGCGGGCCTGGTGGCGGCTGTCTTGTGGGTCGCCGGCATCGGAGCCCGCATGGGCTTTGCCCTATGGGTGGGCCACGGCGGGCAGGCTGCGGTGACCCGCTTCAGCATTCTCCACCACATCACCTCCGGGACAGCCTGGGGTGCGGCGTTCGTCCTGATGGCCATGGCCGAGGTGGCGAGTCGGACCGGCGTCCTCTACCTCAAGGCTCGCCGCTCAGGTGCCGTCATCGAGCGCGGCGGACTGCTGAGGGCTCCGGTGGCGGCCTGAGCCTTGAAGACGCCGCGATCAGTGGTGGAGTGGGATCATGGGTCCGTGGGGCTGGCATCCCAACTTCGAGCCCAGCTGGGGACGAGAACAGAGCGCATGCTCAGTGCCGCCCGCCTGGTCGGACTGGCGGCACTCCTCTGGGCCACGGCGCACCAGCCACCACCGAACGGTGTAGCGGCCAACCACCCGATGAAGTGGGTCCTGATGACGGGCGCCGGGGTCGGCTGGATCGGCTGGATGGCCAGCCGTCGGCTTCGAGCCCCGGGGCTCATAACGTGGTGCTGCCTCGCCCTCCTGTCTGCTTCGGGGGGCGCTCTTTCGGCCTTCGCTCCCATCGCCATCACCTTCATGGCGGTGGCAGGGCTCGGTGCCGGGATTGCCTTCGAGGGCTTATCGGCGATGGGGGTGGGAGCGATCGGAGTCGGTGGGCTGGCGATGGCCACGTTGGTGGTGGGTGCTCCGGCTGTCATTGTCGCCGAGGGGTCGATCTCCGTGGTCGTCGGGCTGATGGTCGGTGCCAGCCGGCGCCAATACGTGGAACGGACACTCCAGGCCGAACAACTCCTGGCCGAGCGGGTCCGGGCTGATGCCGAGCGGGATCGGGCGGCAGCGTTGGCCGAACGCAACCGGATCGGACGCGAGGTGCACGACGTGCTGGCTCACTCCCTTGGGGCCCTCTCGGTTCAGCTGGACGCGGCCGACGCCCTTTTGGAGAACGGTGACGACGAGGCCCGGGCGCGACAGCTGGTCCAAGGGGCTCGCCGGCTCGCCGTACAGGGGTTGGAGGAGACGCGCCAGGCTGTGCATGCACTGCGCGACGCGCCGGTGGCTCTTGCCGAGCAACTGTCATCACTGGCGGCCCGCGACGGTGCCGAACTGACCGTGACCGGTGCGCCCCGTCCACTCACCGCCGATGCGGGACTGGCGCTCTATCGCGCCGCTCAGGAGGCGGTCACCAATGCCCGAAAGCATGCGCCCGGGGCTCCGGTGTCGATTCTCCTCGACTTCGACCCGCAGTCAACGAACCTCAGGGTCACCAACGGTCTCTGCCCTGACACCGACACCCCAACCGAACTGCAGACGACAGGGGGCGGATTCGGACTACAAGGCATGCGCGAGCGGATCGAACTGTTGGGTGGCCAGGTCGTCGCCGAACCTAGCGCGCTTGGATGGACCGTCCAGGTGGCGGTGCCGGTGTGAGAGTCGTCGTGGTCGACGACCAGACAGTCGTCCGCGAGGGCCTGGTCACTCTGCTGGAGACGCTGCCCGGGATCGAGGTTGTCGGGTCCGCTTCCGACGGTGAAGAGGCGGTTGATTTGGTCGCAGAAGTGTCCCCGGACGTCGTGTTGATGGACCTGCGCATGCCCCGGGTTGACGGGGTTGAGGCGACCAGGCGCATCCGCGCTGACCATCCTGGAACACAAGTGGTGGTGCTCACCACCTATGCCGACGACGAGTCCATCGTGGGGGCGCTGCGGGCGGGGGCGATCGGTTACATCACGAAGGACGCCGGCAGGGATCACATCGGCCGTGCCCTGGAAGCTGCCGCGTCAGGCCAAGCCGTCCTTGACCCGGCGGTCCAGGCACGACTCGTGGACGTGGCCGCCTTGACGCGAACCAGGGAAGGGGGAGGACCGCCCCCGGACGGGTTGACGGAGCGAGAGGCAGAGGTCCTTCGGCTGATCGCCACCGGGCGCTCAAATGCCGAGATCGGGAGGGACCTCTTCGTGAGCGAGGCCACAGTCAAGACCCATGTGAACCGCATTTTCGCGAAGACGGGCAGCAGGGACCGCTCTCAGGCAGTCGCCTACGCGCATCGTCGTGGTCTCGTCGGTTGACCTGTCGCGCCTTCCCCGATGTCGCGCAATACTCGCCCCTCACCCCAGGTTGTCGTCCGGCCGATCACCCAGGATGACCCTCAGGAACTGCGGAGGCGGCAAGTCCCTCAGGCAGCCCCTGGGAAGCCGAACGAAAGCTCCATATGTCGGTTCATTGCGGACCAGACGTTTCAGCGCTGTGGGTGGGGCAACGCGGCCTTGACCGACTCCAGACCGGCATCGAGGCACTGGAGCTCGAAGTCGGCATCGTGGGCCAGGTCCCGCACCCGTTGGCCGTTGATGTCGGCTGCCGAGGCCACCGCGGCGCGTTGGACATCCGCGGCCGCCTTCATCACCTCGGTGGCCTGGTTGGCCACCTCGACGGGCACCACCCCGGCCGACTCCACCCGGAGGACCTGATCGAGGCCGACGGCTGCGTCCTGCAGGCGGCGGCACAGCGAGGGCAGCGATGCGGTGGGTGCCCCGACCCTGGTGGCGGCGCGCACCGCGGCATCGGCCCGGTCGACCGAGCGCCACATCTGCTTGCGAACACGGCGTGCGGTCCACTGGTGCATGTGCTCGGACTCGGCAGTGACCCGAGGCCTCAGGTGGCCCGACCGGGTGGCATCCCACAGAGCGAGGGCACCGATGACCAGACCGTGCGAATGGAACGCCCGCCATTTGCGACGTCCAAAGCGCCAGAGGAGATAGCCGGCGAAGACAACGGCCGCCATTACGACGCCGAGGAACAGCAACACGCTTGCCATGATCGGCACCCATATCGAAGCGCTCATAGCCTCAGTCTACGCGGCGCCAGGGCCCGTCAACGGCAGCTCGCCGGGCTGCGCAGCGCAGCCGGTGCAGGCGGGGGAATGCGCCTGCAGGGCGTCTCGGTCAGGCCGGGGGCTCGAGCAGGAGGTCCGGCAAGCGGTCCACGGACTCGGGAGGGACGCCGGCGGCGACCGCCCAGGCCCGGCCTCCCCCGAACCGGTCGTGGAGCCCGGTGAGGAAGCGCTGCATCGACTGCGCCTGCACCTCGAACCGGTAGGCCGGCACCCTGGCCATTCTCTCCGCCACGGCGGGATCGTCCCGGTAGCGCCCGAGGATCAGCTCCATTCGGTCGGCGGTGATGACGTAGTCGGCCACGATCAGATCGGGGTCCACCCCCACGATGTCCAGCACCAGCGCGGCCAGCACGCCGGTGCGATCCTTACCGGCGGCGCAGTGGAAGACGAGCGGGAGGTTGGCCGGCTCGGCAACCAGGGTGAGGGCATCGACCAGGGCCTGGCGGCCCCCATCGAGGTACCAGAGGTAGCGCTCGCCTAGTTCCTCACCCGGCGCGGTCGGGGCGCCCATGACCTCGCCGTCTCCTTCCGTGATGACCGAGAGGTGCCGGAAGGCAATCGGCTCCGATTCCAGCATTCCCCGTCCGGTGGCGGCGAGCTCGCGCCGTGTCCGCAGATCGACGATGGTGGCCAGACCCAGTGATCGGAGCAACTCGACGTCCGCATCGGTGAGGTCATGCAGTGTGTCGCTCCGGTACAGCCTCCCCCAGCGGGTCGCCCTGCCGCTGCTGCTCCGGTAGCCGCCGAGGTCCCGGAAGTTGAAGGCTCCGGCCAGGGGGACGAGGCGTTCACGTGGGTTCACGTCACCATCATGGCCGAGCGTGATCGCACGGCCACCACAGCCTCGTCGATGGACCGACCTCCCGGGGCCGGCATGCCGGGTGCGGAGGTGACCCCGTTTGGCGTCGCATGCCCCCCATCGGCGACAATGGGACGGCCATCGGCGAGGATGGTCTGGCTGGCCTGATGGAGCGTGCCGGCCCGATACAAGGAGCGTCGCCGAGCCCTCGCGGGGACGGTCACGAACCACCGAGCTCGACTGTGAGGAGTCCCCCAAATGAAGGCTCTTGCCTCCTGGTGTGTCCGCCATCGTGTGGTCGTGGTGCTGTTGTGGCTGGCGGCCCTGCTCGGCACCGGCGTTCTCTCCCAGTCGGTCGGCTCGGCCTACTCGAACAGCTTCTCGTTGCCCAACACCGAGTCGACCCAGGCCCTGTCCCTGCTGCAGCAGGCGGCGCCGAAGGTGGCGGGTGACCGAGAACAGATCGTGTTCCATACCTCCAACGGGGCCAAGGTCACCGACCCGGAGGTGCAGGCCACGATCACCACCATGCTGGACGAGGTGGCCAAGGTTCCCCACGTCTCCAGCATCACCTCCCCCTACGGCCCCGGTGGCTCCACCCAGATCAGCGCCAACGGCACCACCGGATTCGCCACGGTGACCTTCGATCGACAGGAGCAGTACATCTCCACCGCGGTGGCCAAGCAGTTCGTGGCCGCTGCCCAGACGGCCAACCGCGCTCCCAATCTGCAGGTGGCGGTGGCCGGTCAGGTGGCGGAGTCAGCCAACCGCGTCTCGTTCGGTGGCACGCTGCCCGGGGTCATCCTGGCCGGGGTGGTCCTACTGCTGGTGTTCGGCTCGGTCTTTGCCATGGCCCTCCCCCTGGTGTCGGCCCTTGCCTCCCTGGGCACGGCCATCGGTCTCATCGGGCTGCTCAGCCACGGGGTCAAGATGCCCCAGTTCTCCCCCACCCTTGTCCTGCTGATCGGGCTCGGTGTCGGCGTCGACTACGCCCTGTTCATCGTGACCCGGCACCGGCAAGGTCTGATCGCCGGAAGCGATGTCGAGTCTTCGATCGTCAATGCGGTCAACACCTCCGGTCGGGCGGTCCTGTTCGCCGGCATCATCGTCTGCATCGCCCTTCTGGGCATGTTCGCCCTCGGGGTCTCCTTCCTCTACGGGCTGGCCATCGCTGCCGCACTCGGCGTGCTACTGACCATGGTGGCGGCGCTGACCCTGTTGCCGGCGCTCCTGGGATTCATCGGCCCCCGGGTGTTGAGCAGGCGCCAGAAGAAGGAATTGGCCACCACCGGTCCGAGAGTGGTGGGCACGGGAACCAAGGGATTCTGGCCCAAGTGGGCCGCGTTCATCGAGGAGCGGCCGATCCTTCCGGCGGTGGTAGCCCTGGTGGTGGTCGTCCTGGTGGCACTGCCCTTCTTCTCGCTCAGACTGGGGTCATCCGACCAGGGCAACGATCCCGTCGGGACGACCACCCGGCAGGCCTACGACCTCCTGGCCTCGGGATTCGGGCCCGGATTCAACGGACCCCTCTTGCTGGTGACCCAGAGCCCGGCGCAGGCCGACGCCCAGGCACTCGACCGGCTGGCCGCGGCGGTCACGGCGCAGCCCGGTGTGGCCAAGGTGGTTGCTCCCGTATCGCTGCCGGCCAAGAACGGCAATCAGGTATCCCTCATCACGGTGTACCCGACGACCGCCCCTCAGGACGTCGCCACCACCAATCTGATCGACCACCTCCGACAACAGACCATCCCTGCAGCCATCGCCGGCACCAGTGTCAGGGCCTACGTGGGTGGCAACACGGCCATCTTCGTGGACTTCGCCCGAGTGCTCTCGTCGAAACTCCCGCTGTTCATCGGCCTGGTCGTCGTGCTCTCCTTCCTGTTGCTGACGATGGTGTTCCGCAGCATCATCATCCCGCTGACCGCCGCGGCCATGAACCTGCTCTCCATCGGAGCCGCGTTCGGGGTGCTGGTGGCGGTCTTCCAGTGGGGTTGGCTGGGATCGGTCTTCCAGGTGAACCGAGCCGGACCGATCGAGGCCTTCCTGCCCGTCATGCTGTTCGCCATCCTGTTCGGTCTGTCCATGGACTACGAGGTCTTCCTGATCAGCCGGATCCACGAGGAGTGGCTCAAATCCGACGACAACAACGCCGCGGTGCGGAAGGGGCTGGCCTCGACGGGCAAGACCATCACCGCAGCAGCGCTGATCATGATCCTGGTGTTCGGATCGTTCATGCTGGGAGGTCTGCGGGTGATCAAGGAGTTCGGCTTGGGGCTGGCCGCCGGCATCCTGATCGACGCCCTGGTCATTCGCATGGCCATCGTCCCGTCGGTGATGTTCCTGATCGGGAGGGCCAACTGGTGGTTCCCCTCCTGGCTCGACCGGATCCTGCCCCATCTGGGCGTCGAACCGGATCTGCCCCCGTCCGTCGAAGAGCCCGAAGGCCCTGCCGCCCCGGCGGAGCCGGTGCGGGTCTGATCCCGTCCGGGCCGGCGCTCGCCCTGGCCTCCTTGACAACCGGGGTGGGACGAGTCTTAGCTTCAGAGGCGATCAGACAACCGAGCACTGGGGGACCGAGCATGCCCGACTTCGTCATGACCATCGGGGGGGACACGGTGCCGGCGGCGGAGTCGTTCGGTGTGGTCAACCCGGCCAACGGCGAGGACTTCGCCCACGCCCCGGAGTGCAGCCCCAAACAACTGGATGCGGCGTTCGACGCCGCCTCCAAGGCCCAGCGGGACTGGAAGTCGGACGAGGCCGCCCGGCGGGCGGCCCTCCTGAGCATGGCCGACGTGCTCCTGGCCTCCGCAGGTGAGTTGGCGCCGGTGCTCACCGCCGAGCAGGGCAAGCCGCTGGCCGATGCCAACATCGAGGTCTTCGCCTCGGCCATCTGGTGCCAGTACTTCGCCAACCTCGAAACACCTCCCCAGGTCATCCAGGACGATGCCGAGGCGCGGGTCGAAGTGGTGCGTCGCCCGGTCGGCGTGGTGGCTGCCATCACCCCGTGGAACTTCCCGCTCACCCTGGCCTTCTGGAAGATCGCCCCGGCGCTCCTGGCCGGCAACACGCTGGTGCTCAAGCCCTCCCCCTTCACCCCCCTCACCACCCTGAAGGCGGCCGAGCTCCTGCGCGACGCCCTGCCCCCGGGCGTGCTCAACGTGGTCAGTGGAGGCGACCAACTCGGCGCGTGGATGACCGGCCATCCGGTGCCGCGCAAGATCAGCTTCACCGGCTCCATCGAGACGGGCAAGAAGGTGGCGCTGTCGGCGGCCCCCGACCTCAAGCGGGTCACCCTCGAGCTCGGCGGCAACGATCCGGCCATCGTGTTGGACGACGCCGATCCGGCCGTGGTGAGCAGAGGCATCTTCGCGGCTGCCTTCAACAACAACGGGCAGGTGTGCTCGGCCATCAAGCGCGTCTACGTACCCGAATCCATGTACGACGACGTGGTCGACGGCCTGGCCGCACAGGCTTCGGCGGTCAAGGTGGGCGACGGGACCGAAGCGGACACCAAACTGGGGCCGATCAACAATCGCCCGCAGTTCGAGCGGGTGCAGGAGTTGGTCGGCGATGCCTTGTCCCACGGGGCCCGGGCCGTCACCGGCGGGCATGCCATGGATCGGGCCGGCTACTTCTTCGAGCCGACCATCCTGTCCGGGCTGTCGGACGGGACCCGCATCGTCGACGAGGAGCAGTTCGGGCCGGCTCTGCCGGTGATCCCCTACCGGGACGTCGACGACGTCGTCGAGCGGGCCAACGCCACCCATTTCGGACTGTCGGGATCGGTGTGGGGCACCGACGCCGATCGGGCCACCGAGGTCGCCGGTCAACTCGAGTGCGGCACGGCATGGGTCAACACCCATCTGGCCCTTGCGCCACAACAGCCCTTCGGCGGCTTCAAGTGGAGCGGGGTCGGGGTCGAGAACGGGCCCTGGGGCCTGGCCGAGTTCAGTGAGATCCAGGTGGTCCACCGGTCCAAGGGCACTGACGGGCTCAACATCTCGACCGCCGGGCTCGTCTCGTAGGCATCCGCCGCCGGACTCGTCTCGGAGTCGACACCTCGGCCGGGATGTCATCGAGCGAACGGGCTCGCCCAGTCATTCGATAGTCTAACTATGTGACTCTCAAAGAAAGCCGCCCAGACGCGGCGCCGGACGAGTGCCGGACCCTGGGTCGGACCGCGGCGTGGTTGGCCAAGCAGGTGGAGCTCGGCCTGGCCTCGGTGGATCTCTCCCTGCCCCAGTACCGGGTGCTGGGCTTCCTCGACGGGAGCCCGGCCGTCTCCTCCGACCTGGCCGAGCGCCTGGCGGTGCGCCCCCCCAGCGTGACCGCGGTAGTCGACGGGCTGGTCGCCCGCGGCCTGGTCGAGCGCCGGGATGTCGTGGCCGATCGTCGCCAGGTCGACCACGTGCTCACCCGAACCGGCCGGCGGGCCCTCGACGACGCCGATGCGGCGGTCTCCGCCCGGCTGCGTGACATCGCCTCGTGCCTGGGCGATGACCTCGAGTCCGAGCGGGCCTTCGGCGGCCTGCTGGCGTGGAGGAAGGCCCTCCGCGCCTACCGGCTGGCCCAGGGGACGGCCCGGTGAAGGCCCCTACCCTCCGGCCAAGGCGCACCGAGCCACCGGAGCAGGGCACCGAGTTCGTCCCCATCGCCGAGGAGGCCCGCAACGAGGCCCCGCGGGCGACCATCGACCCGGACCGATCGCTCCGCTGGCTGCGGCGGGCCCTGCCGGTGATGAAGGCCCACAAGGGCATCTTCATCACGTCGCTGACGCTGTCCTTCATTGGCCTGGTGCTGCAGGTCCAGATCCCCAACCTGCTGCAGCAGGCCATCGGCAACTCGATCACCCACCACACCGTCCCCCTCAGCCACTACGTGTGGTGGATCGTCGGGCTCGGCCTCGTCGGGGCCGTCATGGGCTACATCGCCCGGCTCCTCCTCTTCGAGACCGCCTACGACATCGAGTACGACCTGCGCAACATCATCTACGAGCACCTGACCCGCATGTCCTTCTCCTTCTACGACCGGGTGCAGTCGGGTCAGTTGATCTCGCGGGCCAATTCGGACATCCGCTCGGTCCAGATGTACATGACCTTCGCCCCGCTGATCATGGTGCAGTGTTCCATCGCCGTCGTGGCCTTCATCTTCATGCTCACCATCAACGTGCCCCTGGCCTTCATCGCCATGGCCACCACGCCCTTCGTGTACATCACCGGCGTCAGGATGCGGAGATCGATGTTCCCGGTGTCCTGGATCATCCAGGCCCGGCTGGCCGAGGTGGCCACCATCGTCGACGAGAACGTCAACGGGGTCCGGGTGGTCAAGTCCTTCGCCGCCGAGCAGCAGCAGCTGCGGGCCCTCTCCGGCGCGGCCGACAAGGTCCAGTGGGGCTACATCAAAGACGCCGACCTCCGCGCCCGTTTCACTCCCCTGGTCCAGAACCTCCCCCAGCTCGGGTTGGTTCTGGTCCTGCTGTTCGGCGGCTACATGGTCATCCACGGACAGCTGGGGATCGGCGCCATCCTGGCCTTCAACGCCTACCTCTTGATGCTCCAGGCACCCTTCATGATGCTCGGGATGCTGATCATGATGGGACAGCGGGCCGCCGCCTCGGCCGAGCGCATCTACGACATCATCGACGAGGAGCCGACGGTCACCGACAAGCCCGACGCCGTCGACCTGACCGACTGCAAGGGCGATGTCCGGTTCAGCCACGTCGACTTCGTTTACGACAGCGAGGCCGAGCGCCTGGTGCTCGCCGACTTCGACCTGCACATCGACCCAGGGGAAACGGTGGCGCTGGTCGGGCGCACCGGGGCCGGCAAGTCGACCGTGGCCCGTCTGTTGAACCGCTTCTACGACGTGCGGCACGGATCGATCCAGATCGACGGTCACGACGTCCGCGACCTCACCCTGTCCAGCCTGCGGGCCAATATCGGCGTGGTGCTCGACGAGCCCTTCCTGTTCTCGGTGTCGGTGCGAGACAACATCGCCTACGGCAAGCCGTCCGCCACCTTCGACGAGGTGGAGGCCGCGGCCCGGGCCGCCGGGGCCCATGAGTTCATCACACACCTGGAGAACGGCTACGACACGGTGGTGGGCGAGCGCGGCTACACGCTGTCCGGCGGTCAACGGCAGCGCATCGCCATCGCCCGCACCCTGCTGGTCAATCCGCCCATCATGGTGCTCGACGACGCCACCAGCGCCATCGACGTCCAGGTCGAACAGATGATCCACGCCAGCCTGCGGGTGCAGATGCTGGGCCGCACCACCCTGATCATCGCTCACCGGCTGTCGACCATCGCCCTGGCCGACCGGGTGGTCCTTCTCGATCAGCAGAAGGTGGTCGCCGACGGGACCCACGCCGAGCTACTCGAGTCCACCCCCCTCTACGCCGAAGTGTTGGCCCAGGCGGCCGAGTTCGAGCGGGACGCCGACCTGGAGGGCTCCGACGCCGACGTCGTGGGCCCAGACGAGGACGGCAGGGGGCTGGCGGACCTCCTCGAGTCGGCGCGAGGCGGTGCCCACCGATGAGCTGGGGCGGCGGCATGGCCGGAGGATTCGGTGGGGCACCTGGCGGGTTCGGGCGTCCGGCCGCGCCCGGTCTGCCCTTTGCCGGCATCCCTCCCGAGCTCCAGGTGGGCGTGGACCGGCTGCTGGCCTCGGAGCCCGAGTACGCCGAGCCCGACATCGTCTTCGAACAGAACGGCTCCGAGCGGGAGCTCCGCCGCCTGACCCTGTGGCGTCTGCTCACCAAGTACCCGGGGATGCTGACCGTGGCCGGGTTGCTGGTCGTGGTGATCTCGATTGCCTCCCAGACCGGGCCCAAGCTGACCGAGATCGCCATCAACGACGGCATGACGCCCGGTCACGAGCACTTCGCCGTCGTGGTGGCCGTGGCGGTGGCCTATCTGGTCTTCATCGTGATCACCTCGCTGGCCCAACGCTTTCAGGTGCAGGTCACCGGTCGGTTGGCGGCCTGGGTGATGAACGACCTCCGGGTCAAGGTCTTCGCCCACCTGCAACGCCTGTCCCTCGGATTCTTCACCGAGGAGAAGGCGGGCGTGGTCATGAGCCGGATGACCAGCGACATCGAGAACCTCCAGCAGCTCCTACAGGACGGACTCTCCCAACTGGCCATCCAGGCACTGACCATGGTGGTCATCACCGGTGTCCTGTTCGCCACCGATGTCCGGCTGGCCGCCATCACCGTCCTGTTGATCGTCCCGGCGTTGGTGGTGGCCTCGCTGTGGTTCAAGCGCGCCTCGGAGCGCGGGTACGACCGGGTCCGCGACGGCATCGCCAACGTGCTGGCCGACCTGTCCGAGAGTCTCCACGGTGTGCGCATCGTGACCGCCCACAACCGTCAGCGTCAGAACGTGATCCATCATCGCAATGTGGTGGGCGACTACCGGGACGCCAACAACTACACCGCCCACGTCAGTTCGGCCTACACCACCGGCACCCAGTTGCTCGGTGTCCTCGGCCAGGCGGTGCTGCTGGCCGTGGGTGGTGCCATGGTGCTGCACCACACGCTGTCCATCGGGGCCCTGGTGGCGTTCTTCTTGTACCTCAACCGCTTCTTCCAGCCCATCCAGCTGCTGGTCCAGCAGTACAACACCTACCAGCAGGGCCAGGCCTCGGTGAACAAGCTCCGTGACCTGGTGGACACCGTGCCCTCGGTGACGGAGGCGGCCGATGCCGTCGAGCTGCCCCCGATCAACGGCGAGATCACCTTCGACCATCTGTCCTTCGGCTACGACCCCGGCCGGCTGGTCATCGAGGACGTCAATCTCGTCGTGGCCGCCGGTGAGACGGTGGCCTTCGTCGGTGCCACCGGGGCCGGCAAGTCCACCCTGGCCAAGCTGGTCACCCGCTTCTACGATCCGACCGCGGGTCGGGTCCTCATCGACGGCCACGACCTCCGGGGCGTGACCCTGCACTCGCTGCGCAGCCAACTCGGCGTGGTGCCCCAGGAGCCGTTCCTGTTCGCCGGGACCATCGGTGACAACATCGCCTTCGCCCGACCCGACGCCACCGACGAGGAGATCCACGAGGCCATCGACCGGGTCGGCCTCACGGACGTGGTCGAGCGCATGGCCGACGGGCTGGACACCGTGGTCCATGAGCGCGGCCAGACCTTGTCCTCCGGTGAGCGCCAGCTCATCGCCCTGGCCCGTGCCTTCCTGGCCCACCCCCGGGTGCTGGTGCTGGACGAGGCCACCTCCAACCTCGACCTGCAATCCGAGACCAAGATCGAGACCGCCCTCGACGCCCTGCTCGAGAACCGCACCGCCATCCTGATCGCCCACCGCCTTTCGACGGCTCAGAGGGCCGACCGCATCGCCGTGGTCGACGAGGGTCGCATCATCGAGGTCGGGTCACACGCCGAGCTCGTGGCGGCGAACGGTCGCTACGCCCAGATGTACGCCACCTGGGTGCGGCAGTCCGAGGGGTCCGAACACGCCCCGAGTGGGACGGCGACCGGCTGAGCGTCGAATCCGGGCCGGCCACCGCGGCCAGCGACTCGGAGGGCCGGTAGGTTCGCGACCGACGGCCGTCGCCGGCCCGGCCGCCGTAGGCAACTCATTCCAACCGTCCCGATCGGAGCTCCCACCATGCACATCGGCGTCGTCCTGCCCCAGACCGAGATCGGACCCGACGTCGGTGGGGTACGCGCCTATGGCGAGCGGGTGGAGGCCCTGGGCTTTCACCATGTGGTGGCCTACGACCACGTGGTCGGGGCCGACCCTGCCGTGCACACCGGGTGGGACGGTCCCTACGACATCGACACCCAGTTCCACGAGCCCTTCGTGACCTTCGGCTTCTTGGCCGCCTGCACGTCCCTCGAGCTGGTCACCGGCATCACCATCCTCCCCCAGCGGCCCACCGCCCTGGTCGCCAAGCAGGCCGCCGAAGTCGACCTGCTCACCGGGGGCCGGTTCCGGCTGGGCGTGGGCCTCGGGTGGAACGCCGTCGAGTACGACACCCTGGGGCAGGACTTCTCCACCCGGGGTCGACGCATGGAGGAGCAGGTGGGGCTGCTCCGGTCGCTGTGGACGACCCGATCGGTGACCATGCGGGGTCAGTTCGATCAGGTGGTCGGGGTCGGGATCGCCCCCCTGCCCATCCAGCGACCGATCCCCATCTGGTTCGGGGGGGCCACGCCGGCGGCGTTCCGGCGGGCCGGGCGGCTGGCCGACGGGTGGCTGCCCATGATGCAGCCCGGTTCCCGGCTGGACGAGGCCCTGGCCCAGGTGGCCGAGGGCGCGGGTGAGGCAGGCCGGGACCCGGCCACCATCGGCATGGAGGGTCGGCTCGACTGGCGCGGCGACCCGGACGAGGTGGTCCGGCGGGCCGAGCGATGGCGGGAGGCCGGCGCCTCCCACCTCTCCATCAACACCATGCGCGCCGGATTGGCCACCGTGGACGACCACCTCGAGGCGCTGGGCCGGGTGGCGGAGGGACTGGCCCTCGGCTAAGGCCGGGGCATCCTCCGGCGTCCCGTGCTGCTCAGGCCACCACCGGCACCGTAGACAGCCCGCCCGGATTCAGTCGAAGCGGGGGTAGCGGTGCGCCCAAGGGTCGGCCTGTTCGAGCTGGGAGGCGACCCGCACCAGCAGCGCTTCGCGCCACGGTCCGGCCACGATCTGGATCCCCACCGGCAGTCCCGAGGCACTCACGTGCAGAGGCAGGCTGATCGCCGGCTGCCCGGTGATGTTGAAGATGGCGGTGAAGGCGGCCATGGCCACGATGTCCATCACGGGGGCGCCGGCCCCGGCATGCACCTCCTCCAGGAGCCCGACCTTCGGCGGCTCGACGGTCATGGTCGGCGTGACCAGCAGGTCGAACTCGTCATCGAAGCGCGTCACGATGGCCCGGGTCAGGCGGTGCAGGTCGGCGAGGGAACGGACGAAGGCGAGACTGTCGACGGCCTCACCGGCGGCATACCCGGCCCGATTGTGCGGCTCGACCTTCGACCAGTCGATGCCGTCCACCTCTCCCAACCCCGAGTTCACCACGTTGAGGAAGGAAGCCAGCCCGACCGGATCGAAGACATCGGCGTCCAACCTCCACACATGGTGACCCGACGCTTCGAGCAGGCGGCCCACGTGCTCCACCGCGGCGGCGGGCTCGTCGGCGACCGGCAGACCCAGGGCGGACACGGTACACAGCGCCACCCGGAGCAGGCCCGGGTCGACTCCCACCTCCTCGAGATAGGGACGCTCGGGGGCCGGTGCGTTCCACCAGGCATGGGGATCCGGGGCGCTGATGACGTCGAGCAGTGCGGCGGTGTCGGCGACCGTCCGGCTGAGGGCCCCCTCGGTGGCCATACCCTGCCATCCGGGCACGGACGAGGCCACCCGGCCCCGGCTGGGCTTGAGACCGACCAGCCCACAACACGACGCCGGGATCCGGATCGACCCACCCCCGTCGCTGGCGTGGGCAACGGCGAACATCCCCGCGGCCACGGCAGCCCCCGCCCCTCCGCTCGAACCTCCGGATGTGTGCGACGTGTCCCACGGATTGCGGGTGGAGCCGAACCGACTGTTCTCGGTGACGGTGATCGAGCCGAACTCGGGTGTGTTGGTCCGTCCGGTGAGAATGAAGCCGGCCGCCCTGAAGGCGTCGGCGATGGGCTCCGTGACGGTGCTGAGTTCGTCCGAAGCACCGAGGGAACCAAAGGTCAGTGGCTGTCCGGCCACAGGTAGGAGGTCCTTGATCGGCAGGGGCACCCCGGCGAAGGGTGGAAGCTCCCCGGTCCCGCGGCCGATCCTGTCCCCCAGGGCCTTGGCTTCGGCCCGGGCGTCCTCGTCGTTGCGCCAGATGACGGCGTTGAGCGCCGGGTTTCGGGCATCAACCCGCGACAGGCAGGCATCGAGCACCTCGACAGGACTCACCTCCTGGGACCGGATGGCGGAGGCGACGTCCAGTGCCGATGCGTGTTCGTCCATTCGTGCAGGCTAGACAGTGCAGCTTGACGCTGCCTCTCCCTCCTCCCTCTCAGCTCGCGGAGCCCGCCCTCAGGACGGCCAGAGGCGGCCGCGCAATCCGGAGGCGCGGGCCACCGGTCGCTCGATGGCGGTGCGGAGGGAGGCTTCGCTGCTGACCACCGTCACCTGCTCTTTGGCCCTGGTCACCGCGGTGTAGAGCAGCTCGCGGGTGAGAATGGGCGACGTGGGCGGGGGCAAGGACACCACGGCATGGGGGAACTCGGACCCCTGGCTCTTGTGAATGGTCATCGCCCACCAGGTCTCGACCTGGTCGAGTCGCGAGGGCGCCAGGTAGCGAAGGCCGTCCCCGGTCATGAAAGCCACCATGGTCTCGCCGTGGTTGGTGGTCACCACGCCGACATCGCCGTTGAAGACGCCGTTGAGCTGATCGTTGGCGGTGACCATGATGGGCCGTCCGGCCTGCCATCGGTGTGACCGGCTGACGGCGGGAACGGCGTCAGCGACGGCGGCCTCGATCCGGCTGCTCCAGTCATGGAGGCCCATCGGGCCGCGCCGGATGGCGGCCAATACCTTGATGCGCTGGGCGGCGGCGAGGGCGGCACCGGCGTCACCACGAACGGCCGCAGCCGCCACCTCGATGCCCGCGGCCACCACCGACTGCTCCAGCATCGCCAGGCCGTCGGCATCATCGTCCCTGACCCAAGCCGTGTCGGCTCGCCCGCCACCCAGCAGATCGAGCGCGGCGTCGGCGTCGCCGATGCGGATGGCCTCGGCCAGTGCGGCGATGCCCGAACCTTCGGCGAAGCGGTGCATCCGCCTGAGCACGGTGACCCGACCGGACAGGACGGAGGCTCCGGCCGGCGAGGGCCCGCCCGCCGGCTCGTGGTCCCCCGGTTGCCCGGCGTCGTCGCCCGGGCCGACGAGGTCTGCCATCACCGTTCCCGCTTCGATACTGGACAACTGAAATGGATCGCCTACCAACACGAGCTGCGCGTCGGGCCGCACCGCGTCGAGCAGTTTGGCCATCAAAGGCAGCGAGACCATGGAGGTCTCATCGACGATCACCAGGTCGTGGGGCAGAGGATGCTGGCGGTCGTGTCGAAAGGGGGTCCCCGGGCGCCACCCGAGCAACCGGTGGATCGTCAACGCCCCCGATCCGGTGAGCCGGGTGGCCAGATCGGCCCCGATGAGGCCGGAGCCGGTCAAAGCCGAGACTTCGGCGGCGACGGCCTCGGCCATGCGAACAGCGGCCTTTCCGGTGGGAGCGGCCAGTGCTGCCTTCAGGTCGCGGCCTTCGGCCGAGGCGGTCAGATGGGCTGCGGCCAGGACCCGCGCCACGGTATGCGTCTTGCCGGTGCCCGGGCCGCCGGCGATGATGGAGATCCCGTCGCTCAACGACCGGCGGGCAGCGAGTCGCTGCCGGTCCCCGGGATCGGCACGGTCGGGGCCGAAGAGGTCGTCGATCACCTGGTCGGAAAGCGCGTCGGCCAGCGTGGGGGCGAGGGGGTTCCGTTGGGACCGCACTCGTCCGGCCCGGCGGAGCAGGTCGGCGGCCACCGCCAACTCGTAGTGCCAGTAGCGCTGCAGGTACACCCGCATCCCATCCCAGACCAGCGGCCGCACCCGCTCGGGGGAGTCGCGGGGGGACGACACGACGCCGGACTCGGACAGCGTTCGGCCCCATGCCTCGACCGAGGGCCAGGGCAGGACTAAGGAATCCCCGTCCTCCTCGAAGGCAACGACCTGGCGAGCCACCTCGTCCAACTCCATGCACACGTGGCCGAACCGCGGGGCCCGGGCGGCAACCGCCAGCGCCAGGAGGACCTCGTCGGTCACGCCGGGCTCCAGACGCGCCACGGTGGCGGCCAGGTGGACCTCGGAGGGACCGAATACTCCGGCTTGGACAAAGGGGGCGAGCACGGCGACCGCCTCGGGAACGGCGACGTCCGCGACGGGTGTCCGCCCGGCCGTTGTGGCGGCCGTCACCGGTGGCCCCCGAGGGCCAGTTGACCGTCGAGGAGGTCACTGAGCCCGGCCACCAGGGCCGGTGGCACCGCCCAGGAGAAGACCCCGTGGGGCCGGCCACTGCTCACCTCGACCAGGGGACCGGTCATGCCCCGCAGGAACAGATAGGCGACCCCCCCGAGGTGCCGGTCCGGTGCGTAGTCGGGCAGCCGCCAGCGCAGGTAGCGATGGAGGGCCACCGAATAGAGGACGGCCTGCAGCGGATAGTCGTGCTGGGCCATGGCCTGGGCGAGGCGCCCCGGGTGGTAGTCGCCGGGTCCGGGGACGCGACCCCAGGGTGTCAGCTGGTTCGTCTTGTAGTCCGCCACGACGAACCTGTCGTCCCCCCTTCGGCTGCGCATCCTCATGATGAGGTCGATCGACCCGGTGAGATGCCCGGACAGGTCCACATCGATCACACCGCCAGCCAGATCGGTGGCCCAGGGGCGCAGCGGGTCCCCGTCGTCGAGATGGTCCACCATCATTGCGCCCACGTCCCGTATGTGGGCCGAGCCGCCGGCCTGGGCCAGGCGCAGCTCGAAGGACATCTCGTTGAGCCGGTTGGCGGGGACGACGTCGACCAGCGCAAGGCCGTCGCACAGGGGACCGAGCGGCGAGTTGAGTGCCGCCCGGAGGCCGTCGACGAGCAGGGAACGCCCGGTGGCCGCGTTTGCCGAGTCCGTCGCCGTCCCGGACTCGGGTTCGAAGGTACCGGCGGGCGGCGCGAGGTCAACGGCGCGCCTCGCCAGCTGCCGGTCGATCCCTTCGGCCAGCGACGCCCCTAGGTCGGTGGCGGCGAAGTCGACGTCCTCCAGAACGGCGTGCACGAGGGTTCCGAAGGAAGTCCCGGCCGGCAGCCAGGCCAGCGGTCCGATCCCACCGGGCGGATGCGGGTCGGAGGATTCAGCAACCTCGGGACCAGCACCCAGGCCCTCGGCAGCCCGGTCGCTGGCCTCGCCCCGGTCTTCGGGCTCGTCGTGGGCGCCCGCGTCGGACTGGGAGTCGTCGTAGGGATCGGAGACATCCGCCGAGGTGTGCTGGGTGATGGTGGAGAACGACCATCGGTGTGCGGACCGGTCCAGGGACGCATCGAAGGGGAGGAAATGGAGTGGGAGGGGTTCCGTTCCTCGGTTTCGGTCGACCCATCGCTCGGGGGCCGCAGTGGCGGGAGCGTCGACGGCGCCGACCTCGATCGTGCCTCCTGCCCGACGCACCAGCGGCTCGAGTGAGGCCACCGCGTCTCCGTCAGGGGGGATCGACACCGTCCTCCTCCCGTACCGATCGGGATCGATCACTCCGTCGACCCGGGCGAACAGGACGCTGGCCAATGCCGTCTTCTCGCTGTTGTATGAGTTCGCCCACCACACGATGGCGTGATGCTGGGCCCGGGTCAGCGCAACATAGAGCAGCCGCAGCTGTTCGCCCATGGCGTCTTCCGCCGCCCAATCGGCTCGCATCTTCGCACTCGCCTTGTCGGGCCAGGCCTGAGCGCCGGTGAGGTCCACGGTCCGGTGGCCGCTGTCCCTGTCCACATAGGTCACCGGCCCGCCACCCCTGGGGGGTCGCCACAGAGAGGGGAGGCAGACGACGGGAAACTCCTGCCCCTTGGCCATCCAGATGGTCATGACCTGGACGGCTTCGTCCTCGGATTCGATGCGGCGGGCGGTCACGCTCCCCTCCATGTCGGCATCGGCCTCGGTCTCCGGTTCGGCATCGAGAAAGGCCAGCATCCGGGCCACACTGGTCAACCCGCCGGGGGTGGCTCCGTAGAACAGTTCGGCCAGGTGATCGAGGTCCGTCAAGTGACGATCGCCGTCCGGGGCGCGCAGCACCCGGGGAACCACGCCGCTCTCCGTCCACACCCGGGCCAGGACGTCAGCGGCGCTGTGGGCGGCCAGCATGTCCGACCAGGTACGGAGTTGGTCCTGCCAGACGTCCAGCTGCGGCTCCGATGCCGACGCCACCTGCTCAGCCCGCCACCCGACGAACCACGAGAGGGCAAACGTGCGGACGCGTCGGGCGTCCGAAGGCCGGTCCATGGCATGGAGCAGGTACCGCATCTGCTCGGCGGCCGGCGACTGCAGCACGCTGTCCCCGCTGGCCAACACGGCGGGCACGCCGTGGCCCAACAGCGCCGCCTGCACCTCCTCACCCTGTGCCCTCGTGCCCACCAGAACGGCGACGTCCGACGGACGCACCGGCCGCGGCTCGGAGCCCTCCCCGGCCACGGGGATCCGGACACCATCGAGGAGCCTACGGACGGCGACGACCAGGTCATCGTTGACAGCCAGAGCGGCGGGGCCGGTCTGGACACGGGCCGACCGCGCGTAACGCTCGATTCGCGGGCCGACCGCCAGGCGAAGCGACAGCGCGGGGAGCGGCTCACCCCCCGCACCGTGAAGGCTTCGGTGCCGGTTCGGTTCCGCCGGCTCCACCGGGACGAAGGGGATCCCCTCGTCACCGAACGTGGCCCGTTCGAACAGGGCGGACAACGAGGTCAGCAGCGCACCGTCCGACCTCCAGTTGGTGACCAGTGACCGGCGCTGCGCGCCCGATCCCTCAGAGATGGCCCGCAGGTAGGTATGGATGTCCGCGCCCCTGAAGCCGTAGATGGCCTGTTTGGGGTCACCCACCAGCACCAACGTCGTGCCCCCGTCGCTCTGTCCGAACAGTGTGGAGAAGATGCCCCACTGCACCGAGTCGGTGTCCTGGAACTCGTCGATCAGAGCCACTTTGAAGCGGCTCCGCACCGCATCGATCACCGCGGCGGACGTGGGGCCATCGAGCGCACTGCGCAACTGGGTCAACAGGTCGTCGAAGCTGACCGTGCCGCGACGGCGCCGGCGTTCCGCCACCTCGTCCACCGACCACACCACGAGATCGCGCAGTTGTCGTTGGGCCGGCGTCACGCCGTCATCGTCGGCTGTCGGCACGATCCGCACGTCGGGTCGGCCGACCAGCTGCTCGCAGATCGACCGGAGATCGGTCAACGAGGGCAGATCCTCGGTTGGGATGTCCCGCACCGCCGCCCCGATGAGTGCATCGGCGCAGGTCTCGGCGATCAGGTCACGGGTGTCGTCCACGAGCCGGGCATCGCCGTCGACATCGGGTGAGACCCCGAGGGCCCCACGGACCTGGGCGGCGAATCCGTGGATGGTGGTGATGGTGGCCGCGTCGAACTCGACGATCGCCCGGCGCACCCGATCGAGGCGGCTCGGACGATCCGCAGCCACCAGGTAGGCGAGGAGTTCTTCTCCGGGCTTGACCGGTCGTTGGCCGGCGAGGCACTCGGCCGCCACAATCAGTTGATCGCGGACCCTGGCCCGGAGCTCGCCCGTGGCGGCGCGGGTGAAGGTGACGATCAGCAGTTCGGCGGCTTGGATGCGCCCCTCGGCGATGAACCGCGTGGCCAGGGCAGCCAGGGCGAACGTCTTTCCGGTTCCGGCGCTGGCCTCGATGGCCAAGGTTCCTTCGGGGAGGGGGCCGGTGAACGAGAACGGGACCGTGCCACGGGCCGTCACGCCGGCTCACTCAGCTGCTCGGCGGGCGCCTCCTCGGCGGGCGCCCCGAACTCCTTGGTCGAACCTTCCACTGCAGCCCAGAGATAGCGGGCGAATCGAGCCACACGTCCGGCGCTCCCGGGCGGATCACCCGGTCGCGCCAGCCAGGACATCACCGTGTCGAAGTCGGGATGGCCAAAGGTCAAGGTGACGGCCTCATCGTCACCGTCACCGAGTCCGCCAAAGGTGCGCCACAGCTTGCGGCTCTGCCTCCCACAGTGGACCTCGTAGGAGAAGCTCGGGAAGAGAGGAAGAGGTTCGGTCATGCCCCGCCGGTAGCAGTCGACGGCCAGGGCCAGGCACGCTTTGGCGCTGGACTCCCTGGCCTCGGCGTCTGCCGATGGAACCAGGTCGGCAACGGCCACGGTGTTCGACGAGCCTCTCCCCGTGACGACCGAACGCCATGGCACCGCCGGGTCGGTCCCGACCAAGGCCATGAGGTCGAGCCACGCCGCCACCCGGTGGAGGGGTTTGCAACGGGAGTAGAGCACCCGGGCCGGCCCCGGTGTGTCCGGATTGAGCTGGAGAGGGACGGATCCGACGATGCGGGTGCCGTCGGCCAGGGTGACCTTGATGTCGAAATCGGTCGCCGGTGCGTGGCTAACGCCATGTCGATCGGCGGTGGCGACCAGCGCCTCCACCGTTGCCATCACCCCGGCGAGGGCCGTGTCCTCCAGGGTTCCGGGGGGCAGGGTACCGAGCCTCCGCTCCACCTCGCGCCACGCGGCAAGCGGGGTCCCCGCCATCCGTGCCCTGAGGAGCCTGTCGCCCACACGCCATCCGTCGAGCCCGCTGAGCTCCATCGGCAGGAGCACCGAGACCTCTTCCTCCGAATCGGGCAGGCGCGCCTCGAGCCGTTGGGTCAGGAATGCCTTGGCGGGGTTCCTGAAGAACGTCTGCAGATCGCTGAGTTCGATGACGGTGGCCCCGATCGGATCGAGCGGGGCACTCAAGAAGGGTGCCGCGTTGGGCACCCTGGCCCGCCTGGCCTCGGCTCCCAGGAAGTCAGTGCGATCAAAGCCCCACGGCCTGTCGTCGTCCAGCGCTCCGACCTCGAAGCATCGGTCGTCGAACGGCTGGCGGGGATGGCTGACCTCGAGATGGGCGGTGAAGTCGTGGCGCTGGTCGGGCTCCACCAGGGCCATGGCTGCGTCGAACAATTCTGCGGCCACTACAGCCCGTGGGACCTCTTGGTTGGTCCTGACGTCGTGTCCGTCTCGCATGACGAGGAGGTGGTCCCCGGCGGCCAGAACCGCGTGGAGCAGCGATTGTCGGGCCTCGCCGCGGGGATCGCGATCCCCGATCCGGGGAGCGGCAGCGGACAGGTCGTCGCCGGCCGCCGGTGGGATGTTGAAGGCCCACTGGTCCATCCCGAGGAGGCAGACCACGCGGTACGGAATCCACTGCAGCGGGGTCATCGACGTGACGGTGATCCCGCCGCGGAAGAAGTCCGGGCGGCCCACCATCGAGTCGAGCCGCTCGTCGAGCAACCGCCGGACGTCCGTGAACGTGAGAAGGAGGGGCGATGGTCCGCTCTCCTTGGCGGCGACACCGGTGACGTCGGCGAACATCGTGTGGAGCGCCTCGACCTGCCATTCAAAGCCGCGCGAGGCGGCGAACAGCGCGTCGGCGGCGTGGCCGAGTCGCTCCAACCATGCCTCGATCGGCTTCGCCTCGGTGGCCTGGCGGGCCAGGTCACCCAGATGCCATATGGCCTCGGCCAACCTTCCGGCCGTCTCGACGTCCGTGCCTTCGACACCGAACGGCGCGACATCCCCAACACCCAGGGTGAGGTCGCCGTCATCGATGGCCGAGCCGAGCAGGAGCCGATCGAGGGCGGCCTGCCAGGTGTTGGTGACGACGGAGGCCGGTAGGTCAAACGTCGCCCGGTGGCCGGGGTCCATGCCCCATCGGACATTGGTGGCCCGGGCCCACTCGCCGATGGTGGCGAGATCCTCGTCATCGAATCGGAACCGCTCCCTGACCGGACCCGAGGAGAGAAAGTCCAGCACGGCCGATGCCTCGAAGCGCCCGGTGACCAATTCCAACAGTTGCGTGGTCGCCCTCACCACCGGATTGGAGCTGCGAATCGACTGATCTGCGATCCGGTACCGGAGCGAGGGCGCCTCCGAGCGTCCTCCCGAACCGGGGACCGGCGACGAGTCTGACGCCGGCGGCTCCGCCGACGGTCCGAAGACGGCCTCGACAACCGGGGCGAATCGATCGAGAGCAGGGCAGAGCACGATGATGTCGTCCTCGGTGAGACCGGGCTGGGAGGCAAGCAGGTGGAGGATGGCGTCTCGCAGTACCTCGACCTGTCGGGTGGGCCCGTAGCAGGCGTGGAACCGGATGGAACGGTCTGCCGGGTCGAACGCCAGCAACGCGCCGGGCTCGGCATTGACCCGGATGTCGTGCTGCAGCCGCCCGAGGACGGTAGAGACATCCGCCGTTGGTGCTTCCTCGACCTGCGCCTTCGGCATGCCCCCGGCCTGTGCGTCAGCCAACAGCAGCGCCGTCTCCCGGTGCAGGCGTCCCCACGACCTGAGCAGTGACGGCCCGACCAGAGCGGCAGTCGGATCGCTGGCCCGCGACCTGGTCCGCCCGCGAGGTGGGCGAAGGCTCAAGCGAACAAGGTCACCGCCGTCGAAATGGGAGGGCTCGAGCATGAACAGGTGCACGTCGCGCTGCTCGGCCAGCGCTCCGACCAACTCGAGGAAGTCGCCACCGGGCAGGAGCGTGAAACCGAACAGCATGAGCCGACTAGGGAGATCGAGCCCCACGGCACCCCGCCCAAGGCGATCGAGGAGGTCGGGCCACCGTTCGGGAGGGCTCGGCTCCCCTACTGCCTGGCGCACCAGCGTCCAGAGGTGCGGCTGCCAGGCGGCATGGTCGGCAATCCGGCGACCGGCGCCGTCGGTGCGCTCACCGGCGGCCCAGGCGCGGATCATGTCCGGACGATGGAGATGGTACCGATCGAAGAGATCGGCGACCCGGCGGGCGTTGGCGTAGCGCGACGCCCCGGGAGCCAGGTCGAGAAAGGGCGACAAAACGGGGTCATCGGCGTTGCGGTCCGCCACGCCCAACACCGACCACACCAACCCCTGGATGCTCCATGGATCGGCGTCCTCGGGTTCGCGGTCGGCCGCAAGCACGTCGGTGCGCAGCGTCCCGGGGTAGGCACGCACGATGTTGGCGGCCACGCCGTCCCGGCATCCGGGACCTGAGGACCCCAGGTGGGCGGCCAGTTCAAGGGTGACCCAGCGTCGCATCCCGTCCGAAGGCACGGCCAGCCACTCCGGCGTCATCGGATCGGCCGGATCGGAAGCCAGCAGGTGAGCAAGGCGGGCGACCAGGGGGCGGGCATGGCCCGCCGAGTACAGGTGCATCATCGTTACGGACCCTACTCATGGGGTGTCATGACCAGGGATGACTTCCCTCCTGGGTATCAGCCCCTCCGGAGCCGAGAGGTGGTAGCAAATGATCAAGCATGTGCCCTTTTCGGGCACGAGGAACCCACAGGGGGAACCATGGGATACCTGTCGGCGGCAACGTACAACTACAACACCCACACGAGTGGAGCGGGCGTGCTGGTGCTCGTGCTGTTGGCTGTGGCCTTCTACATCGTGACAGCTCTCGGGACCTATGGGGCCTACAAGAAGGCCGGTAGTTACGGCGAGCCCGCCTGGTCGGCCTTTGTGCCCATCTACAACTTCATCATCCTCCTGCGGATCGCCGGCAGACCAAAAACGTGGGCATGGTTCCTGTTGATGATTATCGTCCCCTACTTGGGTTCGTTGGCGTTCTTCGTCGTCTACATCATCGTGGCCAACGACATCTCGAAGAGCTTCGGGCACGGAGGAGGCTTTACGGTCGGCCTCGTTCTGTTGGGCCCTATCTTCTGGTACATCCTGTGGTTGGGCTCGAGCACGTACCGCGGTCCCGCGGCCCTGGGCGCATCAGGCGGCGGCTACGGCGGTGGCTATCCGCCACAGCCCGGCTATCCGCCACAGCAGACCGGTTACCCGCCACAGCCGCCCGGTTACCCGCCACAGCAGCCCGGCTACCCGCCACAGCAGCCCGGCTACCCGCCGGCGGGACAGCCGCCTCCTCCGATGTCGACGTATCCGCCACAGCCGCCCGGCTACCCGCCGGCGGGACAGCCGCCTCCTCCGATGTCGACGTATCCGCCACAGCCGCCACCAGCCCCGCCTGGCCAGGCGCCGCCTCCGCCCCCGTCCAGCGAGGAGCCGCCGCCTCCGCCCGGCCAGATGCCGCCGCCTCAGTAGGTCGATTCGCAGACCGGGAGCATTCCGTCGGGTCCGCAACGCCGGTCACCGGTGCCCTCCGACCGGACCCCAAATAGCGGGAGCGGAGTTACGTCGCCAATGCTCAGCGCAGGCCGGCGGGGATGGTGTCCAGCGTCCTGAGTATGGCTTCGGCCAAGGCCCGGGCCGACGACGGATCGAGCTCGAGCGCCACCCGGGCACTCGCGCCACGGGATGGGTTGATCAGATCGACGTTCAACGTGTGGTCCGCGGTGGCATGGACGGGGTGGTCGAAGTAGACAGTGGCGTCGGACACCGGGAACCAACCCTCGGCGCCCTTTCCACTTCCCTCCACGTTCAGCGTGGTCGTCTGATAGGTGCACATGGCAATCTCCGCTCAGTTGGTGCTCAGGGTACGGCCGAAGAACTCCCAAATCCGCTGCCAGCCGTCGCGGGCGGCCTCCGGTCGGTAGCTGGTGCGGTCCGTGTTGAAGAACGCGTGCCCGGCTCCCTCATACATGTGGAACTCGTACTCCTTGCCGGCATCAGTGAGCGCCTGCTCGAGCACGGCGACCTCGTCCGGTGACGGATACTGGTCCTCGGCGCCAAAGAGCCCGAGCAGCGGGCAGGACAGATTCTTGGCCAGATGGACGATGGGCTCCACGCTGATCGGCAGTCCCTCGGGAGGCGGGGCCACCACGAATGCCCCGTAGCAGTCGACTGCGGCATCGATGCTGAGGCTGCAGGCGGCCAGAAATGACTGACGGCCGCCCGAGCAGTAGCCGATGGTGGCGATCTTGCCGTTGGACGAGCCGAACGACCGGAGATAGGAGGCAGCACCGTCGATGTCCCCCACCAGCCGATCGTCGGGAACCCCACCCCCGGCGCGGGCGGCGGCCGCGGCATCGTCGGGGCTGGCGCCGGGGGCCTCACGGAAGTAGAGATTCGGGCAGATGGCGAGGTAGCCATAAGCGGCGAACCTTCTGGTGATCTCCTTGGCGGCCTCGTCGTAGCCGGGCATGTGGTGGATGACCACTACCCCACCGGTGGGAGTCCCGTCGAGGCTCTGCGCCAGGTACGCCTCGATCGGATCACCTTGGTAACCGGTGATCTGCACGGTCTCGGCCCTCATCGCATCGCTCATCGGTGGTCTGCCTCCTGTGGTTGGTCTCGGTTGCACGCCCCCTGTGACGCGGTCTGGTCGCCACGTGACGACCGACCGTGCCGATGCGCGCCACGGGTGCTATTGGCCGAGCTCGTCGCGAAGCTCCCGCAACCGGACGGCCTTGGCCGCCCGCTCGTTCCGGAATGCGCCGATCCGGGCCAGTGTGTCCTCGAGGCGCTCGAGGAGTCTGTCATTGGCCTCGATGGCCTCGTCGACGAGCTCCCGGCGACGAGGTGGTGACGCGTCACCCCACCGGTACTCGGACCGCAGCTGGTCCAGCACGTCGATGTCCTCGGTGTCCAGCACCACCCGCACTTCGGCCAGCGAGAATCCCAACAGCTCCTGGAGGTCGCGAATCCTGATGGCCCGGGCCATGTCCGGCTGGGTGTAGAGCCGCTCCCCTCGGCCCCGATAACTGCTCGGGCTGATCAGGCCCAGCTCTTCCCAGTACCGAAGGGTGCGGGTCGTCAGCCCGGTCAGCTTGGCCACTTCGCCGATGCGCAGGACCACGGGCGCTGGCCTGGTGGCGGTGTTCCGCACCATCATCCGGCCTCCACTTGGGCGATCGAGTTGCTGGAAACATCGTCAGACGAGACGGGCGCTGACGAGACGCGTGCGCCAGTCTGGCTCTCGCCGGCAAACTCGGGCTCGGGCTCGGGCTCGGAGTAGACATAGCGCCCGCCCCGGAGCCAGGACGCCCCCGCGGCCAGCAGGCTGGCCACGACGGCGAAGTCGAAGGCGGCGCGAAGCCCAGCCTGGAACGGGGCGCTGATCAGTCCCGGGAAGAACCGCCGACCGGTGAGCACGTTCTGCTGGGCCAGCGGGAGCTGGCTCAGTGCATGGGGCCCGATCAGGTGCTGGACCGGGTCGTAACCGAGGAACGCAGCAAACAGGGTGGACACCGGAGAGAGGTGGGCGGCGCGGCTGGCCACCTCGGGCGGTACGCCATGGGCGGTCAGCCCATGGAGCAGGTTCTGGGGAAGGGACGACATCAATCCGATGATCATGAGAGTGAAGAAGATCCCGATGGACAGGACCTGGGCGGAGTTCTGAAAGGTGGTGTTCATTCCCGAGCCGGCTCCCCGATGCTGGGGAGGGAGGCTGTTCATCACGCCAGCCCGGTTGGACGAACCGAACGATGCCATGGTGAGACCCGTGAACAGGAGCAGCAGGCCGAACACCCAGTACGGGAAGTCGACTGGCAGCAGCTCCAACAGAGCGAAGGAAATGGCGGTGCCGATCATGCCGCCGGTGGCAAACGGGCGGGCTCCGAAGCGGTCGGACAGGATTCCCGACACCGGGCCGGAGATGAGGAATCCGAGTGTGAGCGGCAGCATGGCGATCCCGGCCCACAGCGGGGTCACGCTGAAGGCATACCCGTGCAGGGGCAACCAGATCCCCTGGAGCCAGATGATCAGCATGAACATCAATCCACCGCGGCTGAGAGCAGCTAGGAAGCTGGCCACCACGCCGCTCGTGAAGGCCCGGATCTTGAACAGCGGGAGGCGGAACATGGGCTCGGGAACCTTGGTTTCGATGACGCAGAAGGCGATCAGCAGCACGACCCCGAGGACGAGGGACGAGATGACCATGGGGTTGGTCCACCCCATGGTGTGGTGTCCGTACGGCTCGATCCCATAGGTGATCCCCACCATCACCAAGACGAGGCCGAGGGCGAACGTGATATTCCCGGGCCAGTCGATGCGGGCAGGACGGCGCTGGCCCGTCTCGCGCAGCTTGATGTAGCCGAACACGGTGGCGAACAGCCCGATGGGCACCGACACCAGGAAGATGAGCCGCCAGTTGATCGGAGCCAGCACGCCTCCGAGCACCAGTCCGATGAAGGTCCCGCTGAAGGCGGCGGCCTGGTTCACTCCGAGCGCCATACCGCGCTGGTTGTCGGGGAAGACATCGGTCAGGATTGCCGCTGAGTTGGCCATGAGCATGGCGGCCCCGACCCCTTGGAAGATGCGCATGGTGATCAACCAGATTCCAGCCGCGTGGCCTGTCATCCAGGTGATGCTCAACAGCAGCGAGAAGAAGGTGAAGACGGCGAAACCCAGGTTGTAGGTGCGTACCCGGCCGTAGATGTCCCCCAAACGGCCCAGGCTGACCACCAGCACGCTCGTGACCACCAGGAATCCAAGGATCATCCACAGCAGGTAGAACGTGTTGCCCGGCTGAAGCGGATCGATGCCGATTCCCCGGAAGATGTCAGGAAGGGCGATCAGCACGATGGAACCGTCGATCGTCGCCATCAGCATGCCCAGGGTGGAGATGAACAGCGCCATCCACTTGTAGTTGTCGGTAACCCCGGACGGCGACCCGTTGGTCCCGGATCCCACGCCTGCCGACTTCACGTGTTGGAGTAGGACCATCGATCACCCGGAGTGGCCGCCATTGACAAGAACGTGAACTTATCTTAACGCACACGTCAATGGTCGGTTGCGTGCGGACGGCTCGGTGGACCCGGTGATGATGCCCCTGGCCGGGAAGAGGGAACCACGATGAAACACCGTTCTCGCGGTCGGGTGGTTTATCGTCTGCCCGAGGAGGGCGACACATGAAGTCAAGGCTGTCGGCCCTGTGCACGCTGGGCGCGATGGGGATGGTCCTGGCGGGATGCAGTACGTCTCTGCTTGGGACCAGCACGCCGACTCCGGTGCCCGCCGCCCCCATCGGCTCGACGACCACCGCACCCCTGAACGGCGAGGTGGCGGTGGCCTTCCCCGTGGTCGCGTGCAACAGCAGCTCAGGTGACTCCCTCGGGGACCAGGGGTGGAGGCCACCCATCCTGCTCGCACCGATCCCCACCGCGCTGGTGGGCAAGGTCGAGTTCTACTCCGATGGGGTCCATACCCTGTTGGGCCCGACCAATTGGAGCTGTGCCCGAGCCAGCCCCGACCAGTCCGGGAAGGGACTGGTCGTCTACCCCTCCAACGATCCCAGTCCACCGGTGTCTGGCCCGCCTGCCCCGGGTACGGAGGGAATCTTCGCCACCTTCGACACCACCGGACGCACCAAGGGGATCGCCTTGGTCTGTCCGTTCTTCACCATCCCGATGTGGCAGCAACAAGAGGTGTCGTGCCCGAACAAGCCCGCTGGTGAAGTGACCTCAATGCCGACCCCCGATGTGGCGTCCGTACTCGACCCCGCCGGTGTCGCCGGCTCCCTCGTCGCCTCCGGCGGAGTGCATCAGGTCACCGGCACCGTCATCTTCCCGCAGGTGGTGCCGGCGGTAATGGACGGATCCAGCGTGAACGTCGCCGCCGAGACCTGCTCTCTCACCGATGCCACTCTGTGCCCCACGGTGCTCTCCGACTTCGAGGTGAGGGAGTTCCCCGTGCCCGCGAGCTCAGGTGGATAAGCCCTGCACACCGACCCGATTCGCCCGCCTGAGGGTCGCTTTTTCCCACGCCCCGACACCAACCGAACACCCTCTGCGAGAGCTTGTTGACTCCCCTGCACCCGAACCTTAGGTTCACAACAGACCTCGCAGGGTTCAGCCTGGCGACGTTTGGTCGCCGTCCACCAGGAGGATCTCAGTCGAGCTGGGGTTGACGAGTGATATCGAATCCGACGTGCCGTCCAGGGCCGTGGATACTAAACGGAGGCAGGCCGTGACGAACGAGGGCACATCGGATCAGTACGGCGAGAGCCCTCAGGGTTCCCCTCCGACAGACCCAGGACCGCGTTCCCGATCGGATCGCCTTCTTCGACGGCCCGCCGGCAGTGGGAGCGCCGTCAACGGCCGACAGGGCACGCCCGGCGACACCCTGACGCTGGACGGCCAGGGTGTCTCTGCCATGGCGACCACCGATGTGGGAGCGCACCAACGTCGCGCCCGCGCCAGCCGATTGCAGCGGGTGGCCATGGTGCTCGCTCCGATCGCCACCCTCCTCATCCTGCGGGACCTATTCGCCCCCGGAACCTCCTTCCCGACGCCCCACTTTCCGGCCTCGCTGCAGCCGATGCTGCCCGCCATCGTCCTCATCACCGTGCTGGTGCTGGTCATGGTCGTCCCACTGCTTGCCGCTGGGCGCTCACCGCACATCCTCTACCGCCCGGACGAGCTCAAGGTGAGCTTCGCGGACGTGCGCGGCTCGGAGACACTGGTCGAGGAGGTCACCAAGACCCTCAACCTGTTCCTCGCCCATCGCAGGTTCGCCGAACAGATGGGTGGGTCGCCCCGCAAGGCGATCCTGTTCGAGGGCCCTCCCGGCACCGGTAAGACCTACATGGCCAAGGCGATGGCCGCCGAGGCCGGCGTGCCGTTCCTCTTCGTGTCCTCGTCCGCCTTCCAGTCCATGTTCTACGGCCAGACCAACCGGAAGATCCGGGCCTACTTCAAAGCACTGCGCCGCCACGCCCGGCGTGAGGGTGGGGCCATCGGGTTCATCGAGGAGCTCGATGCCATCGGCGGCACCCGCGGCAACGGTCAGCGCCACGGCGAGGGTATCCCCGGCGTTGTCAACGAGCTCCTGATCCAGCTCCAGTCCTTCGAGCAGACACCGTTTTCTCTCCGGTTGAAGGGCCTGTTCATCGACGCCGTCAACACCTGGTTGCCGGCCCATAGACGCCTGCACAAACCGGTGCACGTGCCGGCCAACATCCTGGTGATCGGGGCGACCAACCGGGCCGACGACCTGGACCCGGCGCTGCTCCGTCCGGGCCGCTTCGACCGCAACATCTACTTCGGGTTGCCCAGCCGCTCCGGACGGCGCGACATCATCGACTACTACCTGGGGAGGAAGGCGCACGAGCCGGAGCTGGATGAACCGGCCAAGAGGGAGACCTTGGCCGCGCTGACCGCCGGCTACTCGCCGGTGATGATCGAGCACCTCATGGATGAGTCACTAGTCTGGGCCCTGCGGCGGGGGGCCAACCAGCTCTCGTGGAATGACCTCCAGCACGCCAAGATGACCGAGGAGATCGGCCTGGCCCAGCCCGTCGAGTACACCGAGGCTGAGCAGCGGACCATCGCCACCCACGAGGCCGGGCATGCCACAGTGGCGTGGCTGGTGGGCAAGGGGCGAAAGCTCGAGGTGCTGACCATCGTCAAGCGCCGGGAAGCGCTCGGACTCCTCAGTCACTCCGAGGAGGAGGAGCGCTTCACCAAGACGAAATCCGAGATGCGGGCTCTCATTGACATCGCCTTCGGCGGCATGGTGGCCGAGGAGCTCTTCTTCGGGGAATCGTCCTCGGGGGTGGCGGGAGATCTGCAGGCGGCCACGGTCAACGCGTGTCAGATGATCGGACTGCTGGGGATGGGCGCCACACTGGTGTCGTCTGCCGCCATGGAATACCCCGCCGGGGGCATCGTCTCCAAGGTCCTCTCGACCGATGAGGGCCGGGCCGAGGTCGAGGACCTGTTGGCGGCGTCCAAGGCATCGGTGACCCAGATGGTCGACGAGCATCGACACGTGGTCGAAGGCCTGCGGGATGCGCTCCTCCAGCGACAGGAGCTCATCGGCGACGACATCCTGGCCGTGATCAGGGAATCACAGCCCTCGCTCGCAGCCGCCGGCCTTCTGGACCCGTTCGCCCGGCCGAGTGCCGGGGCCGGGGAGTTGCGAATGCCCGACCTGGGTCCTGCCCCCTCCGGACACGCAGAATGAGTCAGACCACGTCCTGAGGTCGGCCATTCTCCACGCAGTTGCGGCAACGACCTCGGAAGACCACTTCCACCGGGTCGTTTCCGTCAAGGGTCGCTTCCGTCAAGGCAGGGGTGCGGATCTCCCGTCGGTCACTGCCTACCAAAGGGCGTTCCAATCCTCTGGGGAGAGCCAGCCCACGGGACCATCGCCCTCGCGTGGGACCGGCAACGAGTCGACGTCGATCCAGGTGGGTTGCTCGAATCCGGCTTGCTTCCAGTGGCGCAGCGGTACCGACTTCCAGTCGCGGCTCTTGACACCGCCCTCCGAGTAGCCGGGACGAACCAGGAGGTGGGTCGGGGTCCCCGCCACCACTACGCATCGCCGCGACTTCCCCTCGAGGTCAGGTTGGGACGGGTCAACGGAATCGAACGGCACCCAGGCGAATACCACTCCGGTGGCCCAGGGGTCGTTCCGATCGAACTCCTCCTCCTGGGCCGGTGTCAGCACGGCGCGCCGGGTCAATCGAGGAGCTGCGCTGCTCGCCGGCACCGCGGGCCCCAGGGGATCGGCATCGGAGCGGGAGGCCGCCTGCGAGCGATCAACCTTCTTTGCCCGGCGGACCTGCTCTCCGGCCTTGCGCGCCACCTCCATCTTCTTCCGGCGTTCGTCGGCGTCCTTCTGCTTCTTCAATCGCCGGGCCTCTCGCTGTTCGGGGGTGATGGCGCTCTTCCCCCGGGAGCCAGGCTTTGGCGTGGGCACGGCAATACCGAATGCGGCCCAACCGGTGAGTCCGAAGCGCGCATCGGTGGCCGCCATGTCGAAGCAGAGATCGGAGGCGGGCATGTCGCCGCACGCCACTGAGGCCAGCATGACTCCGATGGTCACGTCCGAGAAGGAGTCCCCGACGTCATCGAGTGCCTCCTCGAGCTGTGCTCTGGTGGGGTCCTCGGAGTGATCACCCAGGGCCCCGATGGTTCGGGTCAAGCAGGCATCGGAGATCAACGCGGCCAGGAAGGGAAGGGCCGCCCGGTACTGGGGCTTGTCGACCACAGCGACCGGGTCGCGGTGCTTGCCCAGTGCGTTGAGGGCATTGCCGACTGCCTTGGGGGTCTGCGGCCGCGCCTCGGAGGAGCGGGCCAGCGCAGACTTCACCTCGTCCCTCCCCACCTTGGCAACCGCCGCCCGCAGCATCGTCATTCGGTCGCTTTCGGTGATGCCTCCCTCCATCTGCTCCTCCTTCCGCTCTCGGGCCGTTCCCGGGTGATACGGCGCAAGGCTGCTCATCATCGCAGAGCCGGTCGCCCCATCGGACCGACAATTTGGCGATGTCGCCTCGCCACCCCACCCGGACCGCCGGGCTGACCGTTACGGCAGGGTGGGACGCGGGTTGGCTGACCTCAGAAGGGTGCCTTGGCCCCAAAATGGTCGTGGAGCACGGTGCGGGCTGCGTACACGCCGCACATCCCGTGCACCCCTCCCCCGGGAGGCGTGGAGGCCGAGCCCAGGTACACGCCCTTGAGCGGTGTCCGGTAGGGGTTCCATCGGACCGTCGGACGAGCAATGGTCTGGCCCAGGCTGACAGCGCCACCGCCGATGTCGCCGCCGACATAGTTCGGATTGTGCTCTTCCTCCTGAGCTGCGGTACGCGTCGATCGGGCCAGAATCAATTCCGGGAAACCCGGGGCGAACCGCTCGATCTGGGCCTCGATTGCCGCCGCCATGTCCACGGTCGATCCCGAAGGGACATGGCAGTAGCCCCACAGGGTCTCTTGGTCACCGGGTGCCCGGCCGGGGTCCGCCACCCCGGGTTGCACCACGATGCAGTAGGGACGATCCGGGTGCCGACCGGCATGCACGTCGGCTTCGCTGGCCGCCACCTCGTCGAACGTACCCCCCAGGTGGAGGGTCCCGGCCCGCCGACAGGCTTCTGCACTCCATGGGACCGGGCCCGACAGCGCCCAGTCCACCTTGCACACACCCGGCCCGTAGCGGAATCGGTCCAGCGCCCTCCGATAGCGTTCCGGCAGGTCAGCGCCGGCCATGGCCACCAGTCCCTTGGGAGCGGTATCCAGCACCACCGCCGTGGATGGAGGGAGTTCGGACAGGGACCGGACCCAGTGACCGGTTGCGATCGTGCCGCCGAGCCTCTCCAACTCGGCCACCAGCGCATCGGCGATCGTCGAACTTCCCCCGGCCACCACCGGCCACCCCACCGAGTGGGCGGTCATGGTGAGGAGCAATCCGAACGCCCCCGTGAGCGGTGCGCTCAACGGAGCCATGGAGTGGGCTGACACCCCCGCCAGCAAGGCGCGGGCCTCGTCGGTTTCGAACCGTCGCGCCAGACGGCGGGCGGGAAGCAGTCCCGGAAGCCCGAATCGGGCCAGGGCCACCGGGTGGGCCGGTACCGACCGCAAGGGGGCCAGCACCTGGTCGGCGATCTCCCGGGAGCGCGCCACCAGCGGCCCCATGAGTCGCCGGTAGGCGGCTCCATCGCGGCCCAAGGAAGCCGCGGTGTCGTCCAGCGACCGGAGCACCGCGCCCACTCTCCCCCCGTCGAGCGGATGGGCGAACGGGACCGCCGGTTGGAGCAGCGAATGACGGAGACCGTCGAATGCCGGCTGACGGAAGAAAGGGGACGCCAGCACCAGGGGGTGGACGGCGGAGCAGACGTCGTGGCGAAAGCCGGGCAAGGTCAACGACTCGGTGCGGCAACCCCCGCCCGGGACGTCGGCGCCTTCGATCACAGAAACGGAGACACCGGCGGTGGCCAGGGTGATGGCGGCAGCCAGCCCATTGGGCCCCGACCCCACCACCACCACATCGACCGAGCTCATGGCATGACCACACAGCGGGCGGATGGCATCTCCGCAGTCTTACCCGGGGGCACCAACCCGCTCCGAGTGCGTGCCGGTCGGCGACAGAGGCCGGCACCACAGGCCCTGCTCAGGCCCGGGGCGGCCCCGTCGGGCTCACTGAGCACCGAGGCGCGATCAAAGGTCGATGGCAGGAATGGGCGCCATAACCCTTCAGGACCGCGGAAGATCGGACGACAATTTGGTGTTAGGGTCCCCGCCAAGTTAGTGCGCGCGTAGTATGGTGGGGGTGTGGAGGTCA
>JADEYI010000747.1_pt1 | contig 36340 bp, 23 predicted proteins | sample 8542331 | NCBI WGS metagenome assembly JADEYI01 (sample SAMN16510988, study PRJNA670497) | mine drainage metagenome | isolation source: biofilm near Copperflume 1 | place: Germany: Marsberg coppermine Kilianstollen | collected 2018-02 | reverse complement strand
GTCCACTACCCCTCGCCGATCCACAAACAGCGCGCCTACTCCGCCCTCGGCCTCAACGGGGCGCTGCCGGTGACCGAGGCCGTCGCGCCGCGCATCCTCTCGCTGCCGATGTTTCCGGAGATGACGCGCGATCAAGTCGGAGCCGTGGCATCGGCGCTCGAGGCGGCGCTGCGCGAGCGCGCCGCAGCCGTCCGATGAGCGCGAGTCCAGACGCCACCGGCGCCCGCATCGTCTTCATCGGCGGGCGCGCGCACGGGTTCCAGTTGCTGGAGCGACTGCTGGAGCGGGGCGAGCGGATCGAGCGCATCTTCGCGCTCGAAGAGGACGAGCACGAACCGCTGCGCTTCGACCACCGGATGGAGGCCCTCGCCTCGCGGGCGGGCGTGTCCTGTGCGATCCGCAAGCGTCTCACGCGCGGCGACATCGAGCAGCTCGTGGCTCTCGCGCCGGACATGATCATCGTGCTGGGGTGGCGGACGATCCTGCCGCCGTCCGTGATCCACGCGTCGCGCCTGGGATGCTTCGGCGTGCACGACTCGCTGCTGCCGCGATACCGCGGCTTCGCCCCGACGAACTGGTCCGTCATCAACCGCGAGGCGGCAACCGGCGTGACGCTCTGGCGCCTGAACGAAGAAGTCGACGCGGGCGAGATCGTTGCCCAGCGCGAGATCGCGATCGGATCCTGCGACACTGCCGCCGACATCTACGCGCGCGTGACGGACGCATCGGTCGCGCTCGTGCTCGAGCACCTGCCGTCGATCGTCGCGGGCACCGCGCCCCTCGTCGCGCAAGACGACGCCCGGGCGACGTACGCGTGCGCCCGCACACCGGAGGACGGGCTGATCGACTGGCGGCAGTCGAGCGGGGAGATCGCGGCGCTCGTGCGCGCGCTGACGCGCCCGTACCCGGGCGCATACACCTACCTCGACGGCCGGCTGCTGCGCGTCTGGTCGGCGCGGGCGCTGGTGCCATCTCCGGCGTACGTGGGCCGAATCGCCGGCCGCGTCGCAAAGCTGCACCGCGGCGCGGGCGTCGAAGTGCTGTGCGGCAGCGGCTCGCTGATGCTCGAAGAGGTGCAGGCGGAGGACGCGGCACCGGGCCGGGCAGACGAGCTCATCCGCTCGGTACGCATCACGCTCGGACCCACGTACCAGGAGTTGTACCGGCGGCTGGCATCAGTCGAAGGGGAACTGGCGCGGCTGCGCGCCACGGTCGAACGCGGACAATCCATGGGAGTACATGCATGAAGGCGGACGTGAGCGGCGCGAAGATCCTGGTGACCGGCGGCGCGGGATTCGTCGGCTCGCACATCGTCGACCAGGCGCTGGAGGCGGGCGCGGCGCACGTGACGGTCATCGACGACTTTGTGCGGGGGCGGCATGAGAACCTCGCCGGAGCCGTTGCGACGGGCCGCGTAGAGGTGATCGATGACGACATCTGCGACGCTGCGCTGGTCGACCGCCTGACCGAGGGCTGCGACCTGGTCTTCCACCAGGCGGCGCTCCGCATCACGCAATGCGCCGAGGAGCCCGTGCGCGCCGTGCAGGTGATGATCAACGGCACGCAACATGTGCTGCAGGCCGCGGTGAAGCATCGCGTCAAGAAGCTCATCGCGGCTTCCAGCGCGTCGGTCTACGGCGAGCCGAGCTACCTGCCCATGGACGAGGCGCACCCGTTCAACAACCGTACGCTGTACGGCGCCGCCAAGATTGCGAACGAGCAGATCCTCCGCGCCTACGCGGAGATGTATGGCCTGAACTACGTGGCGTTGCGCTACTTCAACATCTACGGGCCCCGCATGGACATCTTCGGCGTATACACCGAGGTGCTCGCCCGCTGGCTCGACCGCATCGATGCGGGCGAGGCGCCGGTCATCTTCGGCGATGGGACGCAGTCGATGGACCTGGTGTACGTTGGAGACGTCGCCCGGGCAAACATCCTGGCCGCGCGGTCCGGTGCGACGGACGACGTGTTCAACGTCGGCACGGGGACAGAGACGACACTGCGCCAGCTCTGCGACACGCTGCTGCGGCTGTTCGGGCGCCAGGACCTGGTGCCGCGCCACGAGCCGGAGCGCAAGGTCAACCCTGTGCGGCGCCGGCGCGCATCGCTCGACCGCGTGCGGGCTGCCATCGGGTACGAACCGGAGACGGATCTCGATGCCGGGCTGCTGGCCGTCATCGAATGGCGGAGGCAAGCGCTGTGCACACCGTAAGCATGCACGTCCCGCTCACGCAGCCGGTGCTGGGGCCAGAAGAAGAGCAGGCCGTCATCGACGTGTTGCGCTCCGGCTGGCTCGTGCAGGGCGCGCGCGTCGCCGAATTCGAGCGGCGCGTCGCCGAGTACTGCGGCGCGGCGCATGCGGTCGCGACGACGAGCTGCACGACTGCCTTGCATCTGGCGCTGGAGACGCTGGCGCTACAGCCCGGCGATGAGGTGATCATGCCGAGCTTCACGTTCGTCGCCTCAGCGAACGCGATCATCCACGCCGGCGGTATCCCGCGCGTCGTGGACGTCGAAGCCGACACCTGGAACATCGACCCCGGAAAGGCGGAGGCGGCGATTAACCGCCGCACGCGCGGGATCCTGCCGGTCGACCAGTTCGGACTCGCGGCGGACCTCCAGGCCATCACCCGGATCGCCGGGCTCCACCGCCTGCGCGTCGTCGAAGACGCAGCGCCCGCCCTTGGCGCCAGCATCGAGCGCGAGCGCGTCGGGGCGATCAGCGAGGTTACGTGTTTCAGCTTTCACCCGCGGAAGACGATCACCACCGCGGAGGGCGGCATGCTCGTCACCGACTCGGACCGGGTGGCCGAGCGCGCACGGCTGATGCGCTCACACGCCGCGTCGACGTCGGATCTGGCGCGCCACCACGCGGAGGACGTGCTCATCGAGGAGTACCCGGAGGCCGGGTTCAACTTCCGCATGAGCGACGTCCACGCGGCGATCGGCCTGGCGCAGCTCGACCGCCTGGATTGGCTCATCGCGCGGCGGCGGGAGCTGGCGGCCGCCTACGACCGGGCATTCGCGCCGATCGAGAGCGTGCAGGTGCCTGGCAGCCGCGCCGGATTCCTGCACACCTATCAGTCGTATTGCATCGTCCTCACGGACGCGTCGCCGGTGAATCGGGCAGACGCGATGCGGCGGCTGAAGGAGCAAGGGATCACAACGCGGCGCGGATGCATGGCGGTGCATCTGGAACCGTACTTCGTCAAGCGATTCGGGCTCACGCGCCTGCCCGAGGCCGAGCGGCTCGCCGCGAGGACCATCGCGCTGCCGCTCTTCCCGACGATGACCGACGAGCAGCAGTCGTACGTCATCGACCGGGTCTGGGAGCTGCTGCACTAGTTAGAGACTTCGGGCCGGGACGCGGGATGCATGGCCAACCGGCGGTCGAGCGCGCCTCTGTCTGTACGCTAACATACTCGTATCAAGAGGATCATTGCCGCGTCTGCGTCAATCTTCCAAGCCCCTTCTCAACCTGCCTTGAACGTGCCATCGACGGCTTCTCAACAGGCGCCGTCTAGTCTGTTCCCAATGGCTGACCAGCTCATCGCCGCCGTAGCCGTGACGGACGCTCAACCGCGCCTCCTGGACGCACGGCCATACGCGGCCGCGACGACGAGCCAGTCCGGCACGGCCCGGGTTGTCCAGAACGTGATCGCGCTGCTGTCAGGTCAGGTCCTCACCTGGCTCGCGACCTCGATCATCGTGTTCGCGCTGCCGCGTTACCTGGGCGACACGAATCTCGGGAAGCTGACGTTCGCGTGGGGCTTCACGGGCATCTTTGGCGCCCTCATCGGCTTCGGCACGCCCATCTGGCTGACGCGGGCGATCGCCCGCGACCCGGAGGCGGCACCACACCTCGCGTTCAACGCTCTGCTGACGCGGGTGCCGATCATCGTCGTCGCATTCGCGGCGTCGGTGATGATGCTGCACGTCCTCAGATACCCGGCATCCACACGCACAGTGGTGTACATCGCGATGGCGTGGACGGCGGTATCGCAGTGCAGCGCGATCGTCGCGGCAGCGCTCCAAGGATTGGAGCGCATGACACTGCTCGCCGCGATGGGGGTGGTGGAGAAAGTATTGATCGTGATCTTCGGCGTCGGCTCGCTCGCGTTCCTCGGAGCGGGGCTGAACACGTGGGCGCTTGTCGTCTTCGGCGCCGGGATCGTCTCGATGCTCGTGCTGGCGGGCTACTTCTGGCGGGTCGCCGGGCTCTCGATGCGGATCGACCCGCCCCTTTGGCGCACGCTCTTTGCGGGAAGCGCGCCGTTCCTGGCATGGGGCGTCGCGATGACCATTTACGGCGGCATCGACGTGACGATGCTGTCGCTGTTCAGCGGCGACAAAGTGGTGGGCTGGTATGGCGCGGCGTACCGCTTCGTGGGTATTCCCGCGTTCATCCCGTTTGCGCTGACGACAGCGCTCCTGCCGAGCCTCTCGCGGTCCATCGGCACGCAGTCGGACCGGATGGCGGGGCGGGTGCTGGAGATCGCCGTCGTGTTGACGCTGCCGATCGCGCTGTTCCTGCTGGTGGGCGCGGGGCCGACGATCCACTTCTTCCGCTACTCGCCGGGGTTCGACCACTCGATCGTGCTGCTCCAGATCCTGTCCCTTCACGTGCCCCTGGTGGCGATCAGCATGATCGCGGGTACGCTCCTCATCGCCCGCAATCGCGAACGCGCGTGGCTTGCCGTGAGCGTGGGGGCGGCGGTCCTCAACCCCCTCCTCAACCTGATCGCCATCCCATACTTCCAGCACCTCGACGGGAACGGTGCGGTCGGCGCCGCGATCACGACGGTAATGACGGAAGCGATGGTGGTCGCCGGCGCCCTCTGGCTCCTGCGCCGGGGCACGTTCACGCGCTCGAACGCCATCGTGTGCGCCCGCGCGCTGGCGGCCGGCGTACCGATGGCCGTCGCGATGTGGTTCGCGGTGCCGCACGGCCTGATCCCTGTCATCGTCTCGGGCGGGCTGAGCTACGTCGTGGCCGCGCTCGTCTTCCGCGCGGTCCGCATCAGCGATCTGCGCGAGTTACCGGCGCTCGTGCGTTCGAAGGGGGATGCGGCGGCATGAGCCTGCTCAGCAGGGCATGGAGGAGGCTGCGTCAGCACTCGCCATTCGAGTTCGCGTTCGGCTTGTTGCTGGCGCGCCACTTCACATCGGCGGGGCTGACGATCGTGCGCCCTGGCTTTCCCAAGCCGCGCGCCATCAACCGCGGCGGCACGATCGAGACGGGAAACTGCGCCTTCTTCCCCGGGGTGCGGCTTGAAGTGCTAAAGGGCGGACGAATCGTCATCGGCGGCGGCACATACCTGAACCGAAACACGGAAGTGGTGTCCGCGAGAGAGGTCCGGATCGGTCGTAACTGCAAGATTGCCTGGGACGTTGTGATCATGGACACCGACCAGCACCCGGTCGGCGGCATCGACCGGAGCGCACCGATCTGGATCGGGGACGACGTCTGGATCGGCTGCCGGGCAATCATCCTCAAGGGCGTACACATCGGCCACGGCGCGGTGGTCGGCGCGGGCGCCGTGGTGACGAAAGATGTGCCGGCCGGCGCCTGCGTCACGGGCCCGGCCGCAGCCGTCGTGGGCGGATACCCGCGGGCGCTGTTCGGCGAAGCAGGTGTCACGGGCCCCGAGCTCGCTGACGAACGGGCGGTGTGACACCGAGAGGAGCGGGGCGTGCGCGATAGGAGATCCCGATACGCGCGGGCTCGCGTTTGCTACAGAGGCGTTGGGAGAGGCCGGTGAACGGTATGAAGAGGTCAAGCATCATCCGTAGTGTGACGCTTGCGGCCGCCATCGCGGTCCTGCTCGCGGCCGGCGGGCTGTGGCATGCGCAAAGCAGCAAGGCGATCACGTCGTCGGTGACGTTCGGCTACCCCAACGCGACCGGGGTCAACGATGACGCTGATTTCGGCTACATCAACGGGTCGCCGGGCGTCCTGTCGACGGCCGGGACGCTCTCGAGCCTCTCCGTATTCGTCGGCTCGACGCCGGGCAGCGCGCACATCCGCCTCGCCCTGTACACGAACAACGGCTCCGGCGACCCAGGGACGCTCATTACACAGACGGCCGAGGCCGTCGCGGTGCCCGGGTGGAACAGCCTTGCCGTCCCCGGCGGGATCTCGCTCTCGGTGGGCACGTACTGGATCGTCGCGCAAACCGACAACGCGGCGACGGTGTACAGGGTGACCTCGGGCCTGCCGTCGGGGAACTTCGTCGGCTGGGCGCCACAAGTCTACGGGGTGTTTCCGGGCGCGATCAGCGGCTGGCAAAAGTTCGGGGGCCAGTCCTTCGACATTTACGGCACCGTCGCGGTCGTCCCGGACACGACACCGCCGGTGATCAGCAACGTCCAGGTGGCCAGCATCACGGACTCGAGCGCGGTGGTGTCGTGGACGACCAACGAGCCGAGCACGAGCCAGGTCACGTACGGCACGACCACCAGCTACGGGTCGTTCGCCCCCGCGTTGCCGAACCCCGCTTTGCAGCTCACGCACTCGCAGGCGCTTTCCGGCCTTGCGGCGCTCACGGCGTATCACTTCGCCGTCATGAGTGCGGACGCATCGAACAACCTCGCTACATCGACCGACTTCAGCTTCACCACCGCGGCGAACCCGTGTAGCGCTCCCATCACGCAGCCCATCGTCTGTGAGAACAGCAAGCCGGGCAACCCGCCGAGCGAGTGGGACGTGAACGGCGCCGGCGACCCGAGCATCCAGGGGTTCGCCACGAACATCAGCGTCAACAGGGGCACGACGGTCAACTTCAAGATCAACACGCCGGCGACCGCGTACCGGCTGGACATCTACCGCATGGGCTATTACGGCGGGATGGGCGCGCGCAAGATCGCGACGCTGCTGCCTTCGGCGGCGCTGCCGCAGTCGCAGCCCGCCTGTCTATCAGATGCGACAACAGGTCTCTATGACTGCGGGAACTGGGGTGTCTCCGCCTCGTGGGCGGTGCCGGCCAACGCCGTCTCTGGCATCTACTTCGCGAAGCTCGTGCGCACCGACGGCACGACGGGCGCGAGCCACATCGTCTTCGTCGTGCGCGACGACTCGAGCCACTCAGACATCCTGTTCCAGACGTCCGATGCAACGTGGCAGGCGTACAACAGCTACGGCGGCAAGAGCCTGTACGTCGGTTCACCGAGCCGCGCAACCAAGGTCAGCTACAACCGGCCGTTCAACACCCGCACCGGCGACGGCGTTGGGGGGCCACAGGACTTCGTGTTCAACGCGGAGTACCCGATGGTGCGCTGGCTCGAGGCGAGCGGCTACGACGTCAGTTACTTCACGGACGTCGACAGCGACCGCAACGGCGCGCTTATCCGGCAGCACAAGGTCTTCATGTCGGTGGGCCACGACGAGTACTGGTCCGGCAACCAGCGGGCCAACGTCGAGGCGGCGCGCGGCGCGGGCGTCAATCTGGCGTTTTTCAGCGGCAATGAGGCGGCGTGGAAGACCCGGTGGGAAAACAGCATCGACGCGTCCGGCACGCCGTACCGCACCCTTGTCACGTACAAGGAGCCCGCGGTACGCGACCCGATGGACCCGCCGACGTGGACGGGCGCCTGGCGCGACCCGCTCGGCGGCCCTCCCGCCGACGGCAACCGGCCCGAGAACGCGCTGACCGGCACGATCTCGAGCGTCGACTGCTGCACGTACGCGATCACCGTGCCAGCGGAGTTCTCGAAGCTGCGCTTCTGGCGTAACACGAGCATCGCGACGCTCACCCCCGGCAGTACGGCGACGCTACCCCAGGGCACCCTCGGGTACGAGTGGGACGAGGACATCGACAACGGCGCGCGTCCCGCGGGCCTCATCGACATGTCCTCGACGACCCAGAGCGTGAGCTCGTACACGCCGATGCCGGGCGGCCCCTCGGGGCCGGGCACGGCGACGCACAAACTGACCCTGTATCGTGCGCCGGGCGGCGCGCTGGTATTCGGCGCCGGCACCGTGCAGTGGTCGTGGGGCCTCGACGCCAACCACGACGGGCTGGGTGGACCAGCGGACGTGCGGATGCAACAGGCGACCGTCAACCTGCTCGCCGACATGCGCGCGCAGCCAGCGACGCTCGCGCCGAACCTGATCCCGGCGAGTGCATCGACCGACACGACGCCGCCGACATCGACGATCAGCTCGCCGGCCAATGGCGCCACGATCCAGACCGGCCTGCCGGTCACCATCAATGGCACGGCGACCGACGCCGGGGGTGGCGTCGTGGGCGGTATGGAAGTCTCGGTCGACGGCGGAGCGACCTGGCACCCCGCGACGGGCCAGGGAAGCTGGTCGTACAACTTCACGCCCGCCTCTACGGGCTCGGTCACGATCAAGAGCCGCGCTGTCGATGACAGCGGCAACCTCGAGACACCCGGTGCCGGCGTGACCGTCACGGCCGGCGGCGGCTCACTTGCGACATTCGGCCTGACGGCATCGACCGGCATCGACGATACCCTGGACTTCGGCTACGTCAACGGGTCGCCGGGTACGCTCGCCAGCACGGGCACGCTACAGAGCCTCTCGGTGTACGTCGGCTCGACACCGCCGAACGCGCACATCCGTGTCGCGGTCTACACGAACAACGCCTCGGGCAACCCCGGTACGCTCGTCGCGCAGACGGGCGAGGCCGTCGCCGTACAGGGCTGGAACACCCTGCCCGTGGCCGGCGGCCCCACGCTCGCGTCCGGGACGTACTGGATACTCGCCCAGACCGACAACCTGGGGACGGTCTACCGGTACACGACGGGCCTGCCGCCGTCGGCGGCCGTCGGCTGGGCGCCCCAGGCGTACGGCGCCTTCCTTCCGACGATCAGCGGCTTCACGACGCAGGCGGGTCAGGCCTTCAGCATGTTCGGCACCGTCAGCACGACGCCACCGCCGACGAGCACACCGACGAGCACCGCGACCAATACGACGACGCCGACGGCGACCGTGACGCCGGGCGGCCCGACGCTGACGCCGACGGCCACACCGACGGCGACGAGCACGCCGACGGCGACCAGCACGGCGCCCGCGCTCGCGACGTTTGGGCTGACCGCTTCGACCGGCATCGACGACACCTCGGACTTCGGCTACGTGAACGGGTCACCGGGCACGCTCGTCAGCGCGGGTACGCTTCAGAGCCTCTCGCTATACGTGGGTTCGACGCCGCCGAACGCGCACATCCGCATCGCCCTGTATACGAATAACGGCTCCGGCAACCCGGGCGCGCTCCTGGCGCAGACGGGCGAGGCCGTCGCCGTACAGGGCTGGAACACCCTGCCGGTGCCCGGCGGTCCCGCGCTGGCCCCGGCGACGTACTGGATCCTCGCCCAGACCGACAACGTCGGCACTGTCTACCGGTACACGACCGGCCTGTCACCCTCGAATGCCGTGGGGTGGGCGCCACAGGCCTACGGGCCGTTCCCGCCGGCCGTCAGCGGCTTCGCGAAGCAGGTGGGCCAGGCGTTCGATATGTACGGCACCGTCTCGATGGGTCCGGCGGGGGCGCCGACCGCGACGCCGACGGCCACCGCGACGGCGACGCCCATCGGACCATCGCCAACGCCGACGAACACGCCGAACCCGGCCATCCCGGCGAATCCGATCCTCGTGGTCGTGAACGCCGCAGCGCCGAACAAGCTCGGCCCGTACCTGACGGAGATCCTCAAGGCCGAGGGGTTCAACGAGACGCAGCAAATCGACATCTCACAGGTGAGCCTGTCGTTCTTGCAGTCGTTCGACGTCGTGCTGCTGGCCGAGACGCCATTGACGGCCTCGCAGGCGTCGATGCTCAACACGTACGTGACCGGCGGCGGCAACCTCATCGCCATGAAGCCGGATCCGCAGCTCAACGCGACGCTCGGCATCACAGCGGCCGGCACCACGACGAGCGACGGCTACATCAAGGTCGATACAACGAAGTCGCCGGGCACCGGGATCTACGCCAGCACGATGCAGTTCCACGGCACCGCGAACAACTATGCGTTGAGCGGCGCGACATCGGCCGCGACGATCTACGCCGACGCTGTGACGGCGACGTCGTTCCCGGCGCTGACCATCGCGAACAACGGGACGGGCCGCGCCGCTGCGTTCGCCTTCGACGTCGCGAAGAGCATCGCATACACGCGGCAGGGCAACCCTGCGTACGCCGGTCTGGAGCGCGACGGTCAGGCGGGCATCCGCGCGTCCGACATGTTCGTGGGCTACCTCGACCTGTCGAAGCTGGCTGTCCCACAGGCCGACGAGCAGTCGCGTCTGCTCGCGAACACCATCGTCGAGCTCACCAAGACCAGAAAGCCGCTGCCTCGCCTCTGGTACCTCCCGGGCCAGAGCAAGGCGGTCTACCTGCCCACGGACGATCAGGACGACGGCCCGGCCACAACGATCGACCAGATGGCGGCAGCAGCCGAGTCGTTCGGCGGGCACATGACCATCTACACGACGGACGGCTGCACTCAGTGTCCGACGAATACGGACCCCGTGACGCTGGCGTGGGTCAACGCGTGGCGGTCGCGAGGGCATTCGGTCGGCGCGCATGTCGATGACGCGGCGAACGCGACGAACCCGACAGCAGCGAACATGACGGCCGCGGAGCAGCTTGGGATTAACGGCTTCCTGACCGCTTTCGGGCCGCCGATCTCGCAGACGGTCCGCAACCACTGGGTGGTGTGGGTCGGCTGGGGCCAGCAAGGCGCGCTGGAGACGGCGCAGGGCATCTATCTCGACAACAACTACTACACGTGGGGGAACTGGCTCGGCGCGAACCCGGTCGGCTACATGACGGGCTCCGCGCTGCCGATGCTGATCTTCGACGACCAGTCGAACCCGACACGCACGTACGGCATGCTCACGGAGGTCACGGACGAAGTCGACGGCGCGAACATCGGACCGGACGTCGCGCAACTGTTCGACGCGGCGCAGGGCCCGCAGGGGTTCTATGGCGCGATCGTGGGGAACGTCCATGCGTACCGCACCGACGCGGTGTCGCTCCTGACCGACACGCTGACAGCAGCGAGCGTACGCGGCGTCCCCATCTGGAACTCGGACCGCTTCCTGCAGTTCACCCAGATGCGGCACAACGCCACGATCTCGAACGTGACATGGGCGAGCCCTACCCTCACGTTCAAGTACGCGGCGAGCGGCAGTGGCGATCCGATCTCCGTGATGGTTCCGGCGAACTTCAACGGCTCGCCGATCGCCGCCGTGCAGGTCAACGGCTCGCCGGCGACGTATACGGTGCAGACCATCAAGGGCGTGGACTACGCCTTTGTGACGGTGAACGCCGGCACGTCGAACTTCAGCGCGACATACACGATCGACACGACGCCGCCGGTCATCTCCGGCGTGCAGGTGTCGGACGTCACGAACACCAGTGCCGTCGTGTCGTGGACGACCAACGAGCTGTCGGACAGCAGGGTGAGCTACGGGGTGTCGCCGGCGACGAATCTGACGGTTGCCGACCCGACGCTCGTGACGCAGCACAGCATGACGCTGAGTGGTCTGACGCCGAACACCGGGTACAGCTACTTCGTCTCATCGAGCGACGCGGCCCACAACGCGGCATCCTCGGCGACGGCAACGTTCACCACGGCGCAGGCGTCGCTCACGCAGACGACGTATGCGGACTTCGCCGCGGGGACGGGCACGAACATCAACGTGACCGAGGATCGTGGCGGCGAAGTGCGCCTGGCCGCAGAGCTGTACGACGCGTTCAACGGCACGACGCTCGGCGCCGGCTGGACATCGACCCCATGGAGCGCGGGCGGCGCGGCGACGGAGGCAGCGGGAACGCTGACCGTCGACGGGACGGACGTGGCCTCGACCGCGACGTTCGGGTCCGGCCGTGACCTGGAAGGCACGCTGACGTTTGGCGCGACGCCATTCGAGCACTTCGGGCTTGCGACCGACCTCAACGGCACATCGACATCGAGCTGGGCGCTGTTCAGCACGATGGGCACATCGAACACGCTCTTCGCCCGCACGATGCTCAACGGTGTAGAAGAGACGGTCAACCTCGGAGCCGCGTACATCGGCTCGCCGCACATCTACCGGATCAGCTGGCAGTCGAGCGGGGTGCAGTACTTCATCGATGGGACGCTGGTGGCGAGCAGCGCATCGGTGCTGTCGGCGCCCATGGCGGTGCACCTGTCGGAGTTTGCTCCGGGCGGTGTGGCGCTCGTTGCCAACTGGGTGCGCATCAACCGCTATCCGGTCGCCACTGGTACGTTCGTGTCGAGCGCGATCGACCTCACAGCGACCCGAGCGTTCGACACGCTCTCGTGGGCCGGGAGCTTCCCGGCGGGAACGAGCGTCAGCTTTCAGACGCGCAGTTCGATCGACGGGACAAGCTGGACCGCGTGGTCGGCGCCGATCACGACGACCGGCAGCGCCATCACGAGCCCGAACGCGCGCTTCATCCAGTACCAGGTCGCGCTGACGAGCAACTCCCCGACCCTCACGCCGTCGGTCGACGCGGTCACCATCAACTACCACAGCGCCAGCAGCGTAACCCCGCCTGTGATCTCGAGCATCGCGGCAGCGCCGGGCAACACGTCGGCGGTGATCACGTGGACGACCGACAAGCCGTCGACCTCGCTCGTCAACTACGGCACCACAACGAGCTACGGGCTGTCGGCATCCAACGCGACGCTCACGACGTCGCACGCGGTGACGATCACGGGGCTGGCAGCGCTGACGACGTATCACTTCCAGGTGCGCAGCACGGACAGCTTCAACAACACGGCGGTGTCGGCGGATCAGTCGTTCTCGACCGTCGGACAGATCGTGCAGACGACGACGGCTGACTTCGGCGCCGGCACGAAGGCCGGGACGGACATCACGGAGGACTCCGGCGGCGAGGTGCGCCTGGCACCCGCGCTGAACGACCTCTTCGACGGTACGTCACTCAGTCCGGTCTGGGCGGTCGTGCCCTGGGCAGCGGGCGGTGCCGTCAGCGTCGGCGGCGGCTCGGCAGCGGTCAACGGCGCACACATGTCGTCGACGGCAACCTTCGGCACCGGCAACTCGATCGAGGCGCGGGCGACCTTCGGGGCGGCACCGTTCACGCACCTTGGCGTCGCGACCGACCTCAACGGCACACCGACCTCGGACTGGGCGCTCTTCAGCAGCGGCAGCACAACCGATACCTTGTTCGCGCGCACGATGCTCAACGGCGTCGACTCAGCGGTGTCGCTCGGGACGGGCTTCGTCGGCGCGCCGCACGTGTACCGCATCGCCTGGAGTGCGAGCGGCGTGCAGTTCTTCATCGACGGCACGCTCGTCGCGTCGAACACGACCTCGATCCCCGCGCCCATGGCGGCGCAAGCGTCCGAGTTCGGCGTTGGCGGCCCGTCACTGTCCGTCGACTGGTACCGGGTGTCCACCTACTCGACCGCGGGCGGGACGTTCGTGTCGAACGCGATGGATGCGGGCACCCCGGTGAACTTCACGACGCTCAGTTGGACCGCCCTCGCGCCGGCGGGCGCGGGCGTCGCATTTGCGACGCGCACGTCGAACGACGGCACGACCTGGTCGGCGTGGCAGGCGGTAGCGAGCAGCGGCGCCGCCATCGCCAGCCCTGCCGGGCGGTTCATCCAGTACCGGGCGACGTTCTCGACGACGAACACGCAGCAGACTGCGGTCGTCCTCGATGTCACGGTCTCGTATACCAGCACGCTGGTCAGCGCCTGGGCGAATCCTGGCTTCATACCATACGCCGCGGCGTTCGCGGGCTTCGGCACCACGGCCCCACCGCACGGGTCAGCCTGTGCAGGATCGGTGCCATGTGATCTGTCCGCGTGGCTCGATGCGGCTGGCAGCGACCTCCTGGCATCGTCCGCGCTGGCCGTCTCCGATGCCACGGCCGACCTGCGAGTGACGAGCACATGACCGCGGGCGAGGGCACCAGCGGCAGCATGGGCTCAGTGAGGGCGGGCCGCCGTCCCCGGATCGGCTTCGTCATGGAGCAGGCCCTCGGCCACATTGCCTACACGATGAACTTGCGTACGGCACTCGCCGGGCGGGATGACGTTGACGCCGTCTGGCTCGACGTGCCGTTCGCGCTCGACGGCATCGGTCACCTGCCCCTCCTCCGGTCGAACTGGACGCTGCGGGGCAGCATCCGCGCCCGCCGTCTGATCGCCCGTGCGCACCGGGAGCGGCCCCTCGATGCGCTGTTCATCCACACGCAAACGATCGGCCTGTTCGCAGGCAGCTACATGCGCCGGATCCCGACGCTACTCTCGCTCGATGCCACGCCCCGAAACATCGACGAGCTCGCGGCTACGTACCAGCATGCGGTGGGCAACGCGGCCGTCGAGCGGCTCAAGCAGACGCTTCAGACGCGCGTCATCCGTCGGGCGCAGGCGTACACCGCATGGTCCGCATGGGCCAAACAATCACTCGTCGAGGACTACGGTGTCGATGCATCGCGCGTGACGGTCGTCCACCCGGGCGTGAACGTGTCGGCCTTCCCGCGCAGGGACGATGCCGGGCGACAGGATCGGCAACGCACGAGGCTGCTGTTCGTGGGTGGCGATCTCGGACGCAAGGGCGGCGATCTGCTGATCGAGACGTACCGGCGCCACCTGGCGGATTCGTGCGAGCTCCACCTCGTCACCGGCGACGATGTAACGGCCGGCGACGGCGTCTACGTGCATCGCGGCGTACGGCCGTACTCGCCGGAACTGCTGCGGCTCTACCAGGAGTCCGACGTGTTCGTCCTGCCGACGCGCGGCGACTGTCTGGCGGTCGTGCTGGGCGAAGCCATGGCGTCGTCGCTTCCGATCGTCACGACGCGAGTTGGCGGCCACGTTGAGGCCGTCGAGGACGGCGAGAGCGGCTTCCTGATCGACGTCGACGACGGGGCGGCGCTCCGCGACCGGATCGAGCGCCTCGCCGGCGACCCGGCGCTGCGGCGCCGGATGGGGCGGCGGGCGCGCGCCATCGGGGAAGCGCGCTTCAACATGGCGACAGGGGCCTCGACGCTGTGCGATCTCCTCGTCCGGCTGGCCACCGGCGACCCCGACGCGGGGACGGTCGAGGCCGGCCGGGAGCGGCCAGTACGGGAGGGCGTAGCATGACGCGCAGCCTCGTCACCGGCGGCGCCGGATTCATCGGCTCGCACCTCGCAGCGCGGCTGCTGCGGCAGGGGGACGACGTGCGCGTGCTCGACAACCTGAGGCGGGGCTCGCGCGAGGCGCTGATGCGGCGCGGCGGCGCCGGCCAGATCGAGCTCATCGAGGGCGACGTGCGCGACCCGGCCACGCTACGAGCGGCGGCGGCCGGGTGCACGCGGATCTTCCACCTGGCAGCGCAGTCCAATGTCATCGGTGCATTGGACGACCCGGAGTACAGCTTTACGACGAACGTCGGCGGCACATTCAACGTGCTGCGCTGCGCCGTCGATCTCCACACTGACCGCGTCGTGTTCACGTCATCCCGCGAGGTGTATGGCGAGGCGTTGTACGTGCCGGTCGACGAGGATCACCCGTTGCGCGCAAAGAATCCGTACGGCGCCAGCAAGCTTGCCGGCGAGGCATATTGCCGCACGTTCGCCCACTGCTACGATCTCGACGTCGCAATCGTCCGCCTCGCGAACGTCTATGGCGCCGGCGATAGCGAGCGGGTGATCCCGCTCTGGCTGGATCGCGCGGCGGCCGGCGAACCGCTGCAGGTCTTCGGCGGCGATCAAGTGCTTGACTTTGTCTGGGTCGATACCGTGGTGGACGCGCTCGTGGTGGCCGGCGACCGCGGGATCGATGCGCCGACAAACATTGGCAGCGGGACGGGCACACCGATCCTGGAGCTGGCGCAGCGCGTACTGGATGCAACCGGGTCGAAGGCCGCCGTCGTGCGGGTGGCGCCGCGCAACGCCGAGGTGAGCCGCTTCGTCGCTGACGTCTCGCGCATGCGTGCGCTCGGCATCGCGCCCGACGCCGACCCGCTGGCGCACCTCGCAGAGCTGGCCGCCCCGCCGGCCGCTGCCGCTCGAACATGAGACCGCGTACGCTGCTCGTGATCGGCGACAGGATCGACGCGCGCGCGGCATCCGACACGCCACGGCGCGACTTCGACGTGCTGGCCGAGCGGCTGAGCGCCGATGTGCTGCATGCGGGCGCGCTCGACGGCGCCGGGGGGCGCACCAGAAGCGGGTTCGCGCTGGCGCGGCTGGCGGCGGCGCGAGCCGGCGCGTACGACGCCGTCTATTGCGACAGCGAGCACATCGGCATACCGCTGGCGTTTCTCCTGCGCGGGGCGCGCCCGGCGCCGCGGCTGACGGTGCTGGCGCACTACCTGACGCCGTTCAAGAAGCGCGCGCTCATCCGCCTGTTGCGCGTGACCCGTCGCATCGACTGCCTCGTGGTCCACTCAGCGGCGCAGGCGCACCGGGCGCGCTCGATCGGCTTTGGCGTCGCGCAGGTGGCTCTCGTCCCCTACCAGGTCGATGCGACATTCTGGCAGCCGCAGCCGCGCGAGGAGACATGCATCGTCAGCGCCGGCCAGGAGTTCCGTGACTACCTGACGCTCATGCGTGCCGTCGAAGGGCGCGCGATCGACGTACAGGTCGCGGCCGGCAGCCACTGGTCCAGCCGGCGGGCAACGTTTTCAGAGGCGGATGTCCCCACGAACGTGACGATTGCGCGGCGTTCTTATGTCGAGCTGCGCGACCTGTACGCGTCCGCCCGATTCGTGGTCGTGCCGCTGCTCGATGTCGACTTTCAGGCGGGCATCATCACGATCCTCGAGGCGATGGCGATGGGCAAGTGCGTGGTGGTCAGCCGCACGCGGGGCCAGCGGGGCGTCGTCGCCGGTCCGCTGATGCGAGGCGACGAGCTCACGGACATCGGCGAGCACGGCTGGCCGGAAGCCACCGGCATCTATGTCCCGCCGGGCGATGCCGCTTCGCTGCGCGACGCGATCGAGTACCTGCTCGCCGAACCGGAGCGCGCGCGGGCCATGGGCGCCGCCGGGCGGCGGCAGGTCGAGGCAGGGTTCACCGTCGAGCAATTCGGCGAGCGCCTGGCGAGGTTGATCATGCCGGACGTGCAATCGGCGTCGGTATCGAGGGGTGCGGCATCATGACCGTGGCTGCCGAAGTGTTGCTGTGGGCGCTGCTCGCGCCCCTGGCCGGCGCGAGCGTGTACCTGGGTGCTCTTGCGATGCTGGCGCTGGTGCCGGGCCGGCGGGCCGTCGCGCGGGCGGCGGCGCTGCGGCGCTTCGCGGTGGTCGTGCCCGCCCACAACGAGGCGCGCACGCTGCCGGCGCTACTGCGGAGCCTGAGCGAGGCGGACTATCCAGCAGCGCTGGTGCGCATCTTGGTGGTCGCGGACAACTGCGACGATGCGACGGCCGCCGTCGCCCGCAGCCTGGGCGCCGACGCGTACGAGCGTCGCGATACCACGGCGGTCGGCAAGGGCTTTGCGCTTGCGTTCGGCCTCGCGCAGCTCGACACCTGGCATGAGGCGGTCGTGTTCGTCGATGCCGACTGCACGGTGTCCCCGAACCTCTTCCGCGCGTTCAACGACCGGCTCGCAGCCGGGGCGGGCGTGATCCAGGCGTACTACACGATGCGGATCGCGGGGCCGTCGTCCACGCGCCTCGTGCGCGAGTTGGCGCTCGCGCTCGTCCACCGGGTGCGCCCGCTCGGCAAGCGCTGGTTTGGCGGCAGCGCCGGCCTCAAGGGCTCCGGCATGTGCTTCAGCCGGCACGCGCTCGACCGCACGGGCTGGACGGCGTCCGGGCTCGCGGAGGACGTCGAGCAGCACATCCGGCTCGTGCGGCAGGGGGTGGCGGTCGCGTTCGCGCCCGAGGCCGTGGTGACCGGCGAGAGCCCTGCGGCGCTGCGGGACGCTTCCGGCCAGCATCGACGCTGGGAAGCGGGGCGCCTGGCTGCCGCTCGGCGCGAGGGCCTGCCGCTGCTGCTCTCGGCGCTGCGCCATCGTTCGTCGCTCCAGTTGGATGCGGCCATCGAGCTGCTGGTGCCGCCGGTGTCGGTGCTCGGCGTCGCCGTGCCGGCGCTGCTCGCCGCCGCGCTGGTGCTGGGCTCCCCCGTGCTGGCCGTGGCCGCCTCCGCCGGGGTAGCAGCGCTCGCCCTCTACCTGCTATCCGGGATCCTGCTCGTGCGTCCGAGCGCGCGCGAACTCGCGCTGTGCACAATCGCGCTTCCGGGGTACATGCTCTGGAAGCTGTGGCTCTACGCGCGGGCCGCGACGAGCAGGGCCGGCCGGTGGGAACGGACGGAGCGGGCCGAGCGCGACGGGCCCGTCGGCGTCCGGGGTCGGGCCGCCGGCTCATCCGTAGCGACTCGCGGCACGCGGCGCGTCGGCGCGCTATCCGATCCACGCAGACGAAAAAACAACGGGGGGATCGTGGATCCCCCCCGTTCTCGTCTCGTATCCGTCCGCGGCGATTACCCGCCCGGGGTGACGACCTCTAGGCCACGCGGCACGTCGGAGCCACCCGAAACGACACTGTAGCTACAGCTAATGTCGCTGACGTTTACCGGCGTCCCGGCGGGCAGCCGCACGGTCCAGGTGATCCAGTTGTAATCCTGGCGCTGCCCCACCGACTGCGCCGCGACTCCCTTGACGGTGCAACTGGTCGCGGAGTAGGCGTTGAAGACGACGTCTTCGGAGCCGGCAGGCGTCAGGCTGTTCGTCGGCAGGACGGGCCCGTCGAAGGCGAAGTTGTCCCAGTGGAACTGCTGCGCCGCGACGGTGCATTGATCCAGGATGCCGTTCGGCCAGACCTCGGGCGGTGCGCCGCCTGTACCGTCCTTGCACGGGTTGTAGCTGGCCTGCTGGAAGTACACGTACGCACGGTCGAAGCCGATGTCCGGGATGCTGCTGTCGTACACCGTGGCGCCGTTCACCTGCACGGTCAGGTGCGTGCGGCTGACGTAGACATCAACGTGGTCGCGGACGTTGTCAAAGCCGGTCGGGAACGGTGCGGACGTGGCGATGTTTCCGAAGCAATAGCCGCTGCCGCAGCCGCCATTCTTGTTCTCCGTGACAACGATATGATCGCCATCGGGGCCCGCCTTGAACCAGATGTCGAGCGCGTTTGCCGGGTACACCTTGCTGTTCCCGCCGGTCGAGCCGGAACGGTCATCGGTGCCGCGCTTGGTGAGCTCGGGCGAGAGCGTGACGCGCACGTAGCGACGGAGAGATGTCTTCGTGTCCACGTCGAGATGGATGTGCCCGGTGCGGCCAGCGAAGTCGAACGGCTGCTTCAAGCGGATGAGCGCGTCACCGAAGTTCGAGTCCGCCATCGCCGTCATGAAGTGCTCGTACGCGGTAAACCCATACATGCCCGGCATCATGGGTACCGTGCCGTCGATGCAGCACGGGACCGCCGCGTTGGATCCCGGCCCGGAGTCGGGGTCGTACTGGGGGCCGGTCGTGCTCAGCGCATCGAAGCTGTACGGGTCACCCGGCATGGGAAACATCGTGTGCGTCGTGGTCTGCTTGGTACGGAAATCGTCGCAGAAGCCGCCGATCCAGCGGTCACAGAAGAAGTAGTCGAAGCCGTTCCCCGTCGAGGAGCCACACTGGCTCTGTCCGCTGGGGTCGAGCTTCGTGGCGCAGACGGTCTGCTCGAACGTGCCGGACGGCGTCGTGGTCGGCGTGGACGCCGGCGTCGGCGGCGTGGTGGGCGCGGGCTTCGGCGTCGGAGTCGCGGTCGGGACGATGATGGGCGTGATGGTCTCGCCCGGCGGGATCCGCACCGGCGGCGCTACCGGCGTCCCGACACCCAGGGTCGGAGCGTTCGTGGTGACCGTGCCGTACATGCTGAATGACTGGGCGCCGTAGGCGACCCAGCCGGCGGCGGTCTGAGGGAATGCCCCGTACGGCTGTGCGGCCCATCCGACGGCGTTCGCCGACGGAAGGGCGGTGGCCATGCGATAGACAGTGCCGGGGTCATCGGTCTGCGCGACGATCCAGTAGGCGCCGACGGAGACAGCGGGCGTCGCGGTCGTCGGCAGCGTGTTCCAGCCAAGATGCGCGGACGCCGCGCCCGTCTGGGCGAGCAGCAAGCCGGGCATGCCGGACACATCGCTGTACAACGCGAGGCGGATGCGCGCCGTGCCAGTTGTGGAGCCGACGTACACCGACAGGCTGTTGATGCTGCCGCTCGTGGGCAAGCTTGCCAGGGAGCCGTTCAGGTAGCCCCAGTCCGACGAGTCGTTGAACCCCGCCGCCGAGGTCCGCCCGAACGGCACCGCAACCACCGTCGCCGTCGGCGGGGGCACTGCGGTCCCTGTAGGCGTGGGGGCCGTCGTGGAGGTAGCGGTCGGCAGGGGCGCCGGCGTCGCCGTGGGCGCTGGCGTCATGGTCGCCGTCCCCGCCGGTGCGGTCGCAGTCGCCGGGCGCGTCGGCGCGCTCGTCGGCGACTGCTGCGGCGGCGGCGTGGCGGAAGGCGCGGACTGCGTTGCGGTGGGGGCCGCCGGCGTGGCGGTGGGCACGGCGTTCGTTGCCGTCGCCGAAGGCTGGGCGGAGGCGGGCGGAGGCACACGGACGATGTTCGCGTGCGCAGCTTCCCACGGGGTAAACGTGCTCCAATCGATCTGGAGCTGGTCGCTCGTGTTCTGCCACTTGTAGCTCCACGCCCACAGGCCGGCGTAGCCGTTCGCCAGGATCTGGTCCAACTGCGGCCCCGCGCCGCCTGACGGCGTGTGAATCTCGCCGACGACAATAGGCCGGTCGAGGCCGAGGGCAGGCGCGCTCTGCGTCAGCGGCGACCAGGTGGTCGTCCCGAGATCGGGGTCGTTGGTCGTCGAACAGCAGTCCATCCACGGGTAGTAGTGGGTCTGATAGAAGTCCAGATTCAGAGCGGGGAGCCCCTTTTTCGCGGCGAAGGCGTTGGTCCAGACCTTGTTCCACTTGAGAGCAGCCGAGCCGATGGTCACCTGATCCTGGGTGTACAGGTGGATGATCTGGGAGGCGCTGCTGGCAAAGCTCCAGAACTGCGCCATGGTCACCGGGACATAGCCGCTGTTGACGGCCGGCGACGGCAGGTCAGAGATCCCCCACTCCGGCTCATTCATCAGCTCCCACGACAGGATCATGGGATCCTGCGCGTACGTCTTCGCGAGGGGCCGGATGACGTTGTTCACGAGCGCGGCGCGCTTCACGGGGTCAGCGAAGGCGTCGGTGTGCCCGCCCATCTGCACGCCGCCGTAGTTCGAGGGCTGCGCCAGCATGCTGACGTCGAATAACACGAGGTCCAGGTAGATGTTGTTCTGCTTCGCCAGCGCAAGAGCCTGGTTCAAGTCGGCGTAGACGGAGGTCTGGACACCGACGGGCGTACCATCCGGTGCGAAGTTGATTCCCGCGCGCCCATCGGCGAAGACCCACCATCGCGCCACGTGGACGCCTTTCGCCTTCATATCGGCGAAGTCCGCCGCGTAGCTGCCGCCGGCATGGACGCCGTACGAGCCCCAGGCGTTCGAGCCGAAGTCGTTGCCGTAGCTGACCCACGGGTAGTTGGCCCCGAGCAGAAAGTACGGATTGCCATTCACCATGATGCGCGAGGACGACGTCGCCGCGAGCACGGCGCTGGCCGTGCCGCCCACCGGAGCAAAGCTCACGGTGGCCAGCCGCGTGCCGTCGGTCGCAATCAGGTTAAGCATGCCATCCATGCCCGTCATGCCATGATCGGTAGGCGGCAGCGCGACCGCCGCGAGCACCTCGCCGCTTGGGGATGCTTTGGCGTGGACCGCTGTGCGGCCGGGTTGATGCCAGTAGAGCGCGACGTCGCTGTTCGGTGCAAAGTGCTGAGCACGCGCCATGACAACGACGCCATCCTGGGTATCCACCGCCTCGGCGGCGAGCGTCGGCGCCGCGGCGGACTGGCCGCCGGACCGCGCCAGGGCGAATACGACCGGCAAGCCGACGAGCATCAGCCCGGCGAGCACCGTGGCGCGCGGAAGGCGACTGGCGACACGGGGCGCCAGGCGGGTGTGCGCGTGGCTCAGGCGCCGATCGGGCGGCGCCGCGACGGCACGTTCCTGGCCGAGGATGGTCGCGGCTGCGGGCTCATCCGCGCGCATCGAGCCACGGTGCGGGCTTGCCGCCGCCACTTCCGGTCGCGCGGCCCCGCCAGCGCGGACGGCCGAGACGGCGACGGTACGGCGGATGCGCGAGCGCTCCATGGAGACCAGCAGCGCGCCGAGCGCGGCCGCGAAACCGGCAACGACGACTTGCCTGATCGTCGGACTCGGGTTATTCAACTCCAGACCCCCTCGGCCGCCCGCCGCGCCTGCAAGCGCGGGCACACCCAACGCGATGCGTCAGTATCCATGTGTGTGTGAGCGACTACTTCACCCCATGCCGAAACGGCATCCCAGATTCAACATCGACCGGCGCCACCAGTGTCCGAAGGTGAGACCCTGTGCGTTTGGCCATTTCAATGCACGCGCAGCGCGAGACGAACCACCAAGGCCATGCGGCATGTTGCCTTCAGAACTACCGTGATTCCTATCATCGTTCGGACCCCTTTGCCGAGCGCGGCACCCTTACGGGCACGAGCTTGAACACGTACGCAACTCGTCCCGCGTCTGCACCTCATAAGGCCCGGACACCAGCACCGTGTCTTTTGCTGACCTGGGCCACGGCCCCGGGCGTCGAAGCGGCTCCGTACTGTTATGTCACGTACACCGCGACGTTTACTCCATGCGCGCTGCGCCGACATACCGAGCGCGCTCCCTGGGCTGGTCGCCACGTTCGGGGCTCCCTTCTCGACGAGCAGAGCGCGCGGAGCGCCACGCAGCGTGTCTCTGCTCGGGATGCGCCGCCTCTGGCAAGCGCACACCGACTCCGGCTGCGACGACCGCAGCCCACGACACAGCCATGGGGAGATGGGCGATGGGAGCGAGGTGGTGTGACGGCGCGATGATACGCTACCAGGCATCACTTGACAAGCGGCCGGAACCGCCGGAAAACGCCGCATGTCGGCGCATGTTGTCGAAATGCCGAGCCTGGTGGAGCTGATGCGACGGGGCTGGCCTAGGAGCGCATCCGCGGCCGACGTATAGACGTGGCCAATAGCGCGGCGAGCGCAATCAGCAGCGTAACCGCGAGCTCGGCCAGCGCATTCACCCGTACCTGACTGATGGAGTGCCGGTAGAGCACGGCATCGATATCGTGCAGCGAGATAGCCCGCACGGCGAGGAATGTCGCAAGGCACACGAGAGCCACGAATCCGGGCAGGATCTGCTTGCGGCGGCCGCTCAGGAGCAGGAAGGAACCGCACAGGCTCACGACGCCGGCGCACGCCAGGATTCCCAGCACGGCGGCTTCCTGGAAGGGTCGCCGATCGGGGTACCAACCCTCCGTCCGGAAGAGGTTGCGGCCGATGTCGGCGCCGCGCGCCGCGAGGTCGACCTCTCGGGACAGCGCGAGGAGGACCAGCGCCGCCCCGGCCATCAGCCAGAACCCCACCAGCGGCCACTCGCGACGACTCGCGCCGCGGGAGGACTGCCGCGCGGCGGCGAACGACAGCATCGCCGCAAGCAGGTAGGCGACGACCCGCAGACCCCGCCCGTTGAGGATGGGAATCAAGACGTCCATGCCTGGCCATCGTACGCTACCGCGGCGTTGGCGTCACCGTCGGCAGGCGACGATCGGCGCGTGCCCGGCAGGGGTTGCCGCGTCAGGCGACGAGGCGCTCGCCGGAGGCGTCGTGGTGCTCGTGGTCTTCGGATTCGACGAGGGCGTGGATCTCGGCGAGCCGCCCACCCTCCCAGAGCGAGCGCAACGCGCTCACGACGGTCGGGCAATACAGAGATCCGCCCATACGCACAATCTCCGCGAAGGCCTTCTGCAGTGACCAGGCCGGCTTATACGGTCGCACGGTCGTGAGCGCGTCGAGGGCGTCCGCGACGGCCACGACCCGCGCTGAGAGCGGGATCTCCTCGCCGATGAGGCCGTCCGGGTAGCCGGAGCCATCCCAGCGCTCGTGGTGCCACCTTGCCACGCAGCGCTCGATCTCGAACATCGGCGACTCGCCGATGAGACGCTCGCCGTCGGTCGGGTGCTGCATCATGCGCTCCCAGTCATGGGCGTCCAGCCTGCCGGGGTTCATCAGCACCTCGTCGGGGAGGCGCAGCTTGCCGAGGTCGTGGACGGCTGAGGCGGCGGCGACGGCCTCGGCCTCGGGCTCGGACAGCCCCAGCTCGCAGGCGAGCGCGTAGCTGTAGTGTCGGATGCGTCGGAGGTGGCCGCCGGTATGCGGGTCGCGCGCCTCGGCTGCGTCGGCGAGGCGCGCGAGTGAGGCGCGGCTCGACTGTTCGAGCTGCCGGTAGGAGGCCTCGAGCTCATCGCGAAGGAGGGCGACCTTCATCACGGGCGCGAGGCGGTCGGCGATCGGAGTCAGCACGCTGAGCCAGCCCTCGGCCTGGGCGTCGCTCTGGCGGCTGGCGGCGCTGAGGATACCCAGCACCTGACCATCGAAGCGGATGGCGACCACGGCGATGGCGGTGATCGATGCGCGACGGATGAGGTCACGTTCGAGTTCCGGAATGCGGACATCCGACGTGGGGTCGCGAAGCACGCAGGGCGCCTCCCCCGCGAGGGCGGAAAGCAGCGCGCGCCCCTGCTTGGATGCGCGCACTTCCTGCCAGGTGCGGAGCAGGTCCGGCGGGGCGCCCGAGAGCAGGTCGTGGCTGTATCCGGTGGCGTCATCGGGCGCCAGGCCTTCGATCGAGACCGTGACGGCGCCGATGAGCTTCGCCACCCTGTTGACGACGATCGAGAGGCGCTCGTACAGGCTGCCGCTTCCAGCGAGCGCCTGCGCCAACTCGACATGGATGTCGCGCTCGCGGCCGGCACGCGCGGCGTCATCGTGGGCACGGCCGTTCGCGACCACCGCCTGAATGAGGTCGGCGAGCGCGAGGACGACCGGCGTGTCGGGGCGAGATGATGTTTGGGGGAGGCCCGCGAGGAGCAGGGTGCCCACCTGCTCGGTCTCGCCAGGGATGGCGGTTTCAATGATCCACGCCTCGGGCGGGAGGCGGGAGGCGAGGCCGCCGGCATCGAGCGGGCCCGGGCCGTGACACGCCTGCGCGAGCTCCGGCGCCGACGCGGCGACCGCCGAGAGCGGAGCATACTCGCCGGCCGCGGCGACATGAATGCGCGCGACGGTGAGCGCGAACTGCTGGCGCGCGGCGGCAGCGATCTCGGTGAGGATCTCACCGGTGGTCCGGTCCGGCCGCAGGGCGTGTCCGACGTCGACGAAGAGCTTGCGGGAGGCGCCGGCGAGCGAGGACAGCGCCTCGGCCTTTCGGCGGTGCTTCTCGCTGTACATCCGTCCGTCGGCGGCGGCGAAGAGCGCCTGCACGGTGTCGCCATCCTGCGGGTAGGTGCCGATGCCGAAACTGCCAAGCGTCGCGGACTGGCGATCGTCAACGCGGACTTCCGCGAGGTTGCGCTCGATCATCCGGGCGACCTCGACCGCCGCGTCGCGGGTCATGCCGGGCAGCACCAGGGCGAACTCGTCGCCGCCCAGGCGCGCCGCGCATGCGCAATCGCCTCCCCCACGTTCGAACACGCGGGCGGTGCGACGCAGCACCTCGTCGCCGAACGGGTGCCCAAACGAGTCGTTGAGGAGCTTGAAGTTGTCGAGGTCGGCGATGATCAGGCTGACGGGTTCACCCCGCCGCGAGGCGGCATCAAGGTCGTCGGAGAGGCGCTGCTGGAAGGCACGGAGGTTGAACAGGCCCGTGAGAGGGTCTCGCACGGCGATGTCGCGCAACTGGTCGGTGAGGCTGCGGACGGTCTTCAGGCTCCGCTCGATGATGCCGGCGTGGGCGAGGCGCGCGAGGGTCGAGAGGGCGACGAAGGCGATGCCGCCGACCACGATCGTCGCGAACTGGTAGACGGCGGCAGGCGACGTCAGGTCGGCGCGATGCATGTAGGCGCCGCCGCCAATGAGGCCGAGGGCGACGAGGGCACCCGCGAGCCGCGACAGTCCCACGGCGCGGCGCACCTCGGCGCGGTCTACGTCCGGGACGCTGGTCTCCCATTTCACATCGGAATTATCGGCAGACGGATCGCCGATAGCAGACGGCTTTAGCCGACCAAATGTGCGTCAAATGAAGCGATCTCCGCCGCCAGGCGGTCCAGGCCCGAAGACCAGCCGTGGTCGGCCCCCGGAATGATGCTGACGGCCAGAGACGGCCCGGCGAGCGCCCGGAGCATCTCCGGCGGGCAGACCGGGTCGGCGTCGCCGCCGCAGGCCAGCACGGGCAGCCCGGGCGGCAGGGCCGGCAGCGGAGCGTAGCCCAGGGGCGGCGAGACGAGCACGAGGCCGGCGAGCGCCAGGTCGGCGGCGACCGACGCGGCGATCTGCGACCCGAACGAATAACCGGCGAGCACGACCGGCGCGCCCGGCATTCCGGCCTGGAGGGTGCCGACGGCGGCGCGGGCATCGTCGGCCTCGCCGCGGCCGCCGTCGAACACACCGCCGCTGGCGCCGGTGCCGCGGAAGTTGAACCTGAGGGTGGATGCCCCGCGCTCCGTGAAGACGCGGCAGAGCGCGAGCACCACATGGTTGTGCATGTCGCCGCCGAACTGCGGGTGAGGATGGAGCACCACCGAGCCAAAGCTGGCGCCGGGGAGTAGGCGCAGCGCTCCCTCGATCCGTAAGCCGCCGCTCGTCTCGAACGTGAGGCGCCGCTCGTCGAACGCGCTCAACGCAGCTCCCGCCGTGCCGGCGCTTCGGTCGTCGCACGGCGTGGCAGCAGGCGACGCCACCACGGCCGGCGGATCAGCTCTGGCGGGCGCTCCGCGCCGACGGCCTTCCAGCCGTCGGCGGTGTGCTGCCAGCGCTGGCGGACGACGTAGCTACCGGAGCCCTCGTAACGCACCGTAGAGGCGCCGGCGTCGCCCTCCACTGTTATGTCCATAATGTGGTACCGCCTGGGCATGACGCCGCGCGCCGCAGCGGCGCTGCGGCCGAGCTCGACGAGCGCGGCCGGCGTCATGTGCGATGCGAAGCGTGGCGCATCGCCCGCCACATGGGCCTTCGCCTGTGCTTCGACCGCGGCTCTGAGATTGTCGTCCGCCACGCCGCCTCCTGCTAGATCCGCACCGCGAGCACCCGGTCACGCCCGGCGAGATCCTTCATAACCGAGACGGAAGCGGCAGGGAAGTGCGTGTGGGCAGCGACGGAGAGGGCCGCGGCGTGCGTTTCGTCCATCTCCAGCGCCAGGAGGCCGCCAGGGGCGAGATGCGGCGGCGCCTGGGCGAGCAGCCGCTCGTTGGCCTCGGTGCCGAGGGGGCCTGACACGAGAGCCTCGCGCGGCTCGGCATCGCGCACCTCTGGTTGAAGCGCGCGCCACTCGGCTTCGCCCACGTACGGAAGGTTCGCCACGATCACATCGAACTCGCCGGTGCGGGCGAGCAGGTCGCCGTGCCGAAGGTTGACGCGGGCGACCCCGAGCGCCTGCGCATTTCGGCGCGCCAGCGCCAGGGCAGCGGGCGATGCATCGATGGCGCCGACACGCGCCGCCGGCGCGTTCACGGCGATCGCGCAGGCGATGGCGCCGGTGCCGGTGCCAACGTCCACGACGCGCAGGGCGCCGCCGCGGGCGGCGAGGTCGGCGAGCGCAAGATCGACAAGCAACTCGCTCTCCGGCCGGGGGATCAACACCGCCGAGCTGCACAGGATATCCACGCCGTAGAACTCACGATGTCCGGTGATGTACGCAAGGGGCTCGCGGCAGAGCCGTCTTTCGAGCAGACGGCCGAACGCGGCGGCGATGGAGGCTTCGAGCGGCTGATTGAGCCGCGCGATGAGATGCGCGCGGTCGATGCCGGCAGCGTGCGCGAGCAGCAACTCCGCCTCGATCCGCGCGTCTTCGACGGCGGCCGCACGAAGCCGTTCAGTGGCTTCGGAAATGGTCAGGGCGGCCGTGGCGACGGGAGCTTCGCCGCTCAATGGGGCTTCGGCGTGGGCGGGCGGCCGCTGACGGCGAGCACCGCCTCACGCACCTCCTTCGGCTCAGGGAAGCGTCCGGCGGTGGCGTAATCGAAGAGAATCTCACCATCGTAGCAGACCGTGAAGACGCCGCCCGACGACGGGATGAGGACGATCTCGCCGGCGAGGTCGGGGCGCTGGTCGAGCAGTTCGCGCGCGAGCCAGAACGCGCGGCCCTGGAACCGGCAGGCCATGCAGAACTCAATTTCGAGCCGGTGGCGGGCGGGCGATAACTGCGCCATAGCGGTCAGCGCGCCAGCGCTTCGCTCTTGCCGGAGCGCGCGCCCTGCCCGTCGGCCTGCTCAAGTGCCCGCGCCTGTTCTTGCGCCGAGACGGCGTCGATGATGTCGTCGATCTCGCCGTCCATGATCCGCGGGAGGTTGTGGAGCGTCAGCCCGATGCGGTGGTCGGTGAGGCGATCCTGGGGGAAGTTGTAGGTGCGGATCTTCTCCGAGCGCTCGGCGCCACCCACCTGCTGTTTGCGAGCGCCGGCGATCTCCTCGGCCTGCGCCGACTGCTTCTGATCGAGCAAGCGGGCGCGGAGGACCGCCATCGCCTTCACGCGGTTCTTGAGCTGCGAGCGCTCATCCTGGCAGACGACGACGATGCCCGTTGGCAGGTGCGTGATGCGGACGGCGGTCTCGACCTTGTTGACGTTCTGGCCGCCGGCACCACCGGAGTGGAACTTATCAATGCGCAGCTCGGACTCGTTGATATCCACCTCCACCTCCGCGGCTTCGGGCAGGACGGCGACCGTGGCGGTGGAGGTATGGATGCGGCCCTGGGCCTCGGTCGCGGGCACGCGCTGCACGCGGTGGACGCCGCTCTCGTACTTGAGCCGCGAGTAGGCGCCCGCGCCGCGCACCTCGAAGACGACCTCCTTGATGCCGCCGATGCCGATCTCGTTCAGGGAGACCAGCTCGACCCTCCAGCCGCGGCGATCGGCGTAGCGCGCGTACATCCGGTAGAGGTCGGCGGCGAAGAGCGCGGCCTCGTCGCCACCGGTACCGGCGCGGATCTCGACGATGACATCGCGGTCGTCACGGGGGTCCTTCGGGACGAGGGCCCGCTTCAGATCCGCTTCGATCGCCGTGCGTGCGGCGGCCAGGGCATCGATCTCCTCGCGGGCGAGGCCGGCGAGCGCCGGGTCGCGGTCGGACAGCATGGCGCGGGCGTCGTCGAGCGCCCTGCCGTTCGCCTTCCAGTCGCGGTAGAGCGTGACGACCTGCTCGATGGACGCGCGCTCCTTCGCGATGGCCTGCAGCTTCTCGTAGTCGCCGCTGACTTCGGGCCGCGCCATCTCGCCGGTCAGGTCGTCATAGCGCTGTTCAATGGCTTCGAGGCGGCCGAACATGTCTCACACAATCGAAAGCCCCCTGCACGGAGGGGGCTTCGTCCTCACGTGTCCATTGTAGCATCGCGGCGGCGCGGCGGGTGGGCGACGCGTCAGACCTGGCGCTGAGCGCGGGCGCGCATCTCCTCGTACAGCTCGCCGTACACGGAGCGCTCGCTGCCCACGATGACGGTTGCCCCGACGACCCGCTCGTAGAACGGCGCCGGCCCAACGCCGCCGATGATGGCGTAGGCGTAGCCGAGATCGCGCATGCCCTCAAGGCAGCGGAAGAGCAGCGATGCGCCGATGCCCGTACCGCGCATGTCCTCGCGCACGCCCGTGGGGCCGAAGAAGCCTCGGCGGCTGCTCTCGTAGACGGCGAAGCCGACCACCTGGCCGTCCTTCACCGCGACGAAGCCGGTGATCGGGTGACCCTGCGAGAAGGCGAAGTCGGCTTCGGACGCCCAGTTCTCTCCAAAGTGCTCGCCGACCCACCGCCGCAGGGCAATGCGGTCCCACGCGTCGATGCGCCGCACGCGCACGCCGGCCTCGGCGGTGCGCCGGTCGTAGGGCGCCGGGTCGGGCAGGTCGTAGAGGCGCACGAGCATGTCAGGCACGGGGGGCCTCCCCGGAAACGGCCTCGCCGAGCGCCGCCAGCGGCACGCGCCGCTCGCTGTGCTCCGTGAGGTCGCGCAAGGTCGCTTCGCCCGATGCGAGCTCCTGAGCCCCGAGGATGGCGACGTAGCGGGCCTGCTTCGCGTTGGCATGGCGCATCTGGGCCTTCAGGCTGCGGCCTTCGGGCCCGACAATGGCTTCGCTGCCGGCGGCGCGCACGGCGTCGGCGAGCCTGAGCGCCTCCCTAGCGGCGTCCGGCGTCAGATGGGCAATGTACAGCGCGGGGGCCGCCGCGGGCGGGGGGGCGACCTCTTGCCGCTTCAGGTTGAGGATCAGCCGCTCGATGCCCGTGCCGAAGCCGACGCCGGGGGTCGGCGGGCCACCCAGCAGCTCGACGAGGCCGTCGTAGCGGCCGCCGCCGCCGATGCTGCTCTGCGCGCCCTCCTCGGCCGGGTGGAACTCCCAGACGGTGCGCGTATAGTAGTCGAGCCCCCGCACGAGGCGCTCGTCGATGGTGTGGTGGATGTTGAGCGCCCCCAGATACCCCAGCAGCCGCTCGAAGTGCAGCCGGCAGGCGTCGCACAGGTAGTCGCGCAGCCGCGGCGCGCCGGCGATGATCGGCTGGCAACGCTCATCCTTGCAATCGAGCAGTCGCAGCGGGTTTTTCTGGAACCGCATGCGATCGTCCGCGCACACCGCGTCGAGGTGCGGGCGGTAGTAGCCGCGCAGGGCGTCGATGTACGCGGGGCGGCAGACGGCGTCGCCGATCGAGTTCACCTTGAGCGTGACGCCATGCAGGCCGAGGCGGCGGTAGAAGGTGGCCTGGAGGTCGACCACCTCGGCGTCGATCAGCGGCTCGGCGTCGCCGACGGCCTCGACGCCGAGCTGGCTATGCTGCCGGTAGCGGCCGGCCTGGGGGCGGTCGTAGCGGAAGTTCGGGGCGATGTAGTAGAGCCGCACGGGCTGGGGCTGGCTCGACAGGCCATGCTCGATGTAGGCACGCATGACCGCCGGAGTGCCCTCGGGGCGGAGGGCGAGACGGTCGCCGCCGCGGTCTTCGAAGAGGTAGACCTCCTTCTCGACCACGTCGGTGCCGGCGCCGGCGGTGCGCAGGAAGACGCCGGCGTTCTCGAACAGGGGGGTCTCGATGCGGCGGTAGCCGAACAGCTCGCATACGCGCTCGCCGGTATCGCGGACGTACTTCCAGTAGGGCCAGTCCTCGGGGAGGACATCGCTGGTGCCGCGAGGCGCGGCGTACTTGCGGGGCTGCTCGGGCTCGGTCGTCTCGGATGGCATCGGTGCCGGCAGAATAGCAGCCGTGGCCGGGTCGCGGAATCAGGCCAAAGGCGACGGTATATACTCAATTGATGGACACGGCCACGCGCAAGCGGGCGCCGGCGCACGAGGCGCCGAGCGTCCGGCCACTGATCGACAAGGTTTCGGGCTACCTGCCACCGGACGCGGTGCGGCTGGTCGAGGAGGCGTACGCCTTCGCGGCGGAGGCGCACGCTGGCCAGATGCGCCTGACCGGCGACCCCTACATCGTGCACCCCCTCGACGCGGCGATGACCGTTGCAGACCTGCAGCTCGACGGTGCGGCCGTGGCGGCGGCATTGCTGCACGACGTGCAGGAGGACTGCGCCGTCCCGAACCAGACGCTGGCGAAGCGTTTCGGGGCGGAGGTCGCGAAGCTCGTGGACGGTGCGACGAAGCTGGAGAAGATCGCGTGGCTGGCGCCCGGGGAGCGCCCGGGCGACAAGGCGCTGCAGGCGGAGAACCTGCGCAAGATGTTCCTGGCGATGGCCGAGGACATCCGGGTCGTCATCATCAAGCTGGCGGACCGGTTGCACAACATGCGCACGCTCGACGCCAAGCCGCCGGAGAAGCGCGTGCGCACGGCGCAGGAGACGATGGAGATCTATGCGCCGCTGGCGAACCGGCTGGGCATCTGGCAGATCAAGTGGGAGCTCGAGGATCTGGCATACCGCTATCTGGAGCCGGAGCGCTACAAGCAGATCGCCAAGCTCATCCAGTCGAAACGCGCGGTGCGCGAGCGCTACATCGCGCAGGTCGAGCGCATCCTGAGCGAGGAGCTGGAGAAGCAGGGGATCGAGGCCGAGATCAAGGGCCGCGCGAAGCACATCTACTCGATTGCGCAGAAGGCGGACAAGTATGCGGCGGAGCACAAGGGGTTCGAGCAGATCTACGACCTGCTGGCGCTGCGCGTCGTGGTGAAGACGGTGAGTGACTGCTACAACGCGCTGGGCGTCGTCCACGGCCTGTGGCACCCGATGCCCGGCCAGTTCGACGATTACATCGCCAGCCCGAAGGAGAGTCTGTACCAGTCGCTCCACACGACGGTGATGTCGATCGGCGCGCGGCCGCTGGAGGTGCAGATCCGGACGTCCGACATGCACCAGCTCGCGGAGTACGGGGTGGCGGCGCACTGGCGCTACAAGGAGGGCGGGCGCGACGCGGGCGGCCGGCGCGACATCCGCTACGAGGAGCGCATGTCGTGGCTGCGGCAACTCCTGGAATGGCAGCGCGACATGTCGCAGGCGGAGGAGTTCGTCGAGTCGGTGAAGACGGACCTCTTCCGCGACCAGGTCTTCGTGTACACGCCGAAGGGCGAAATCAAGGAGATGCCCGCCGGAGCGACGCCGATCGACTTCGCGTACCGCGTCCACACGGAGCTTGGCCACAAGTGCGTGGGCGCGAAGGTGAACGCACGGCTGGTACCGCTGAACTACCAGCTCAAGACCGGCGACGTCGTCGAGATCGTCGGCGGCAAGAGCTCGCGGGGGCCGTCGCGCGACTGGCTGAACCCGAACCTGGGGTACGTCAAGACCAACCATTCGCGCGAGAAGATCCGCCAGTGGTTCAAGCGCCAGGAGCGCGACGAGAACATCGAGCGGGGGCGAGAGATCATCGAAAAGGAGCTGCGGCGCATCGGCCTGTCGCTTGCGGAGTGCCAGGACGAGGTGCTGAAGATCTTCAAGTACGAGACGCTGGACGACTTGCTCGCGGCCCTCGGCTATGGCGGCGTGACGTCGGCGCACATCCCGGCGCGGCTGGCGCCGCTCATCCACAAGGACGAGGAGCCGGAGCTGCCGGTCACGCAGGGGCCGCAGCCGCGCATTTACAGCTCGACGGTGCAGGTGCTGGGCACGGGCGACCTGCTGACGCAGATCGCGCGGTGCTGCAACCCGGTGCCGGGCGACCGCATCATCGGCTACGTGACGCGCAGCCGTGGGGTGACGATCCATCGCGAGGACTGCTACAACGTGCTGCACGAGGACGAGAAGGAGCGTCTGGTCGACGTGGAGTGGGGGCGCACCGGCCAGATGTACCCCGTCGCGGTACACATCGAGGCGTGGGACCGCGTGGGGCTGCTGCGCGACGTCTCGACGATGATCGCGGACGAGAAGGTGAATATGGTCGGCGTGCGCACACAGGAGAACGGCGACCGCACGGTCTCGGTGTTCCTCACGCTCGAGACGACCGGCATCCAGCAGCTCACACGGCTGATGACGAAGCTGGAGGCGGTGCGCGGCATCATCGGCGTCACACGGCAGATCGACAGCCGGCGTGCGGCGGCGGCGGACGGCCTGTAGTCATCCACCGATCTCCTCGGGCGGACACGGCGGGTCGCCTGCTGTCAGCAAGGCCGTAGCGTCCCGTAGCGATGTTAGAGATTGGACGTTGGAAGTTGGAGGGCCCGTGCCATCACGATGCTCAGCCGCCAGCGCCGCATCCGGTAGGATCACCCGATGACGGTCGAGTATCGTAGGCTGCGCAGCGACGAGGAGTGGCGCGCGCACTCGCGCATCGCCGAGTACGCGTTCAACGGCGACCCACGCGACGACGCGGCGATCGCGCGGCGCGAGCGCTGGTACGAGCGCGACTGGTGCCTCGCGGCGTTCGACGGGCGCGCGATGGTCGCCGGCCTCACGGTGATCCCGTTCGGGATGTACATCAACGGCACGAGCATCCCCCTTGGAGGCGTGGCCTCGGTCAGCTCGCTGCCGGAGCGGCGGCGCGGCGGTATCGTCGGCGGGCTGCTGAAGCACAGCCTGGCGTCGATGCGGGAGGCCGGACAGCCGCTTGCGGCGCTGTACACGCCGCACTACTCGCTGTACAGGCGCTACGGCTGGGAGGTGGCGAGCCGCGTCGTCAGCTACGCCTTCCCGCCGAAGGTGACGAAGCCCCGCCTGCCGGCGCCCAAGGGCGCGTACCGGCGCATCGACGTTGACGGCTGGCACGAGATCGAGGCGCTGTACAACGAGCACATGGCGCCGCGCAACGGCGGCCTCGTGCGGCCCGCGCGCTGGTGGGGGACACACGTGATGTCCACGTGGCGCGGCGATGCGCGCGACGCGGTGATCTGGTCGAACGCGCGCGGCGAGGCACGAGGATACGCGGTCTATCGCTCGTCGATGCAGCACGCCGCGGGCTCGCCGACCCCGGACACGACCCTGCGCGTCACCGACTGGGTGGCGCTCGACGCGGAGGCGTACACGGCGATCCTCGCCTACCTCCTGGGTCACGACCTGGCGACGCGCATCGTCATGCTGGCCTCGACTGACGAGCCGTTCGCGGCCGCGTTCGAGGAGCCGGTGCACTTCGCCGAGCCGAACGGGGCGTGGAACGGCATCATGCTGCGGCTGGTCGACGTACAGGGCGCGATCGAGGCGCGGCCGGCGCTGCCGCACGCCTCGGGCCAGGGCGTCACCGTCGCGCTGACGGACGACGCCGCGCCGTGGAACGCGGGGACGTGGCGCATCGAGGCGGGCGAGGGGCGCATCTCCGCCGAGCGCACGGACGCGGAGCCAGAGTTGGAGATGGACGTACGGGCGCTGGCGCCGATCTACAACGGCTTCACGAAGCCCGCGGACGCCGTGCGCGTCGGGCAGGTGCGCGCGCGGAGCGAAGAGGCGATCGCCGCAGCGACGGACATTTTCGCGACGGCGTACGCACCGTTCACGCCGGACGACTTCTGACACACGGGAGGCCGCCATCCCCAACGTGCGCTTCGATAACGGGCTCGCGGCGATCGCGCCACCGGATGAGTGGGAGACGGTAGCGGAGGGGCTCGGCTTCACGGAGGGCCCGCTCTGGCACCCGGACGGCTACCTCATCTTCAGCGACACGCCGGGCGGGCGCATCTGCGACGTGCGCAATGGCGCGCTCGGCACGTACCAGAATCTGCCGGGCGATGGGCCGGTCGGCATCACGCTGGACCTCCAGCAGCGCGTGCTGGTGTGCATGCAGGACGGGCGCTGGGTCGGACGCGAGCAGGACGGGCGCATCGAGCCGATCGCGACGCACTACCAGGGTAAGCGACTGAACAGCCCGAACGACATCGTCGTGCGCTCGGACGGGCGCATCTTCTTCACGGACCCGCCGTACGGCCTGAAGGACGAGTCGGAGCGCGAGCTGCCGTACAACGCCGTGTTCACGATATCGCCGGCGGGCGACCTGCGGCCGCTGGTCACGGACTTCGAGAAGCCGAACGGACTCGCGTTCTCGGTCGACGAGCGCACCCTGTACGTCGCCGACACGGCGCGCCACCACGTGCGCGCGTTCGACGTCGCCGCGGACGGCGGGCTGAGCGGCGGGCGCGTCTTCGCGGAGATGCGCGAGGAGGGGCGGCCGGACGGCATGAAGCTGGACGGCGAGGGACGCCTCTACGTCTGTGCCGGCACGGTGCAGGTGTTCGCGGCGGACGGCGCACCGCTCGGCGTCATCGACTGCCCGCAGTCGCCCGCCAACTGCGCCTGGGGCGAGGACGGGGGGACGCTGTTCATCACCGCGCGCACGTCGGTGTACAGGACGCGCTTCCAGGCGCGCGGCGTGGCGCCCCACCTGCGGTAGCGCCAGCCCGGGGCCGGCTCGCGCGAAAAACGGGCGTCGCCCTGCGGAACCTCAGGCGCGTACGCGGACGCGCAGGGTGGCTCGCAAGAGATGACGTTCCGCATGAGAGTTCTCTCATCAATCGGAGCTTGCCATGCGCCTGGCGCAGGCGTATGATCGCGCTCACACCGATACGACGTACCCGCGCGAAGGCTCGGTGCGGGCGCCCTGATCGAGGATACAGCATGTGGCCGAATCCGAGGAACGACGCGTGAAGAAGATCGCGCTGGCCGTGGCGGCTCTGACCGTTGCCCTCGCCGGGTTCGGGAGCCTCGGGACGGCGACGACCCAGGCGACCCCGGTCGCCGGCGGCGTCATCGTCATCAACCAGAACGTCGCAAACGCGATGGTCGGTGGGTTAGCCGTCCTCACGACGCCGGCAGGCCGCGCGGCGGCGGGTGGGGCTGCCGGGCTGGCGGCGATGGCCAGGGCCAGCGCCGCCCAGATCGGCACCGGCGCCACGCCGGCCACCGGTTTGAGCGTGATCATCGTCA
>JADEYI010000746.1_pt1 | contig 36370 bp, 40 predicted proteins | sample 8542331 | NCBI WGS metagenome assembly JADEYI01 (sample SAMN16510988, study PRJNA670497) | mine drainage metagenome | isolation source: biofilm near Copperflume 1 | place: Germany: Marsberg coppermine Kilianstollen | collected 2018-02 | reverse complement strand
TATTCGATCCGCGCGACGAACGCCTGGCGCTCAAAACCACGCAAGCGGGGAAGGTGACCGAACGCGCAGGCATCGCCGAAGTCGGTGCGCTCATCGCCGCCGGATCGCACCCCAAAAATGGCGCTCGGCCGGCGTAGGGCGCTGCTCATCGGCGCGGTCGGCGTTGCAGCGGCAGCAGCCGGCGCATTGGCCGGACTTGGCCTGCGTCGGTCAGCGAATGGCAGCGCCGCGCTGCAAGCGGCCGAATTCACCGACCTTAAAGGCAGAACGCGCCGGCTGGCGGAATGGAAGGGCAAGGTCGTGCTGTGCAACTTCTGGGCGACCTGGTGTTCGCCGTGCCGCGAGGAGATCCCTATGCTGGTTGCGTTGAGCAGGGAAATGGCATCGAAAGAGGTCCAAGTTGTCGGTATCGCGCTGGATTCTACACCTAAAGTCGGTGAATTCGCCAGGGACTACAAAGTGAGCTATCCGCTCCTTCTCGCTGGTCCAGACGGAATAGATCTCATGCGTGCGGTGGGCAACCAGGTCGGGGGGCTGCCTTACACCGTCTTCCTGGACCGCCAAGGCCGAATTGTGAATCGAAAGCTCGGCGCACTGAAGGAGGCGGAGGTGCGCGGTCGGCTGGCCGAAATGCTTCGCGCCTGAGCGCGGAACCGTTTCCTGCTTCGAGGAACGGGGCCCTAAGTGCGGTAAGATGCGGCGTTCTGCTGCGAAAATGAGCAAAAAATCCGGACAGACATCGCGGGGGGTGCTGGTTCTGCACGGCCCCAACCTGAACCTTCTTGGCACCCGTGAGCCGGAGATCTATGGCCATGAGACTTTGGCCAAAATCGACCGTCGCCTCGCGGCGACCGCTCGTACGGCAGGGCAGCCGTGCAATTCATTCCAGAGCAATCACGAGGGGGCCCTGGTCGACCGGATTCACCAGGCCGGCCGCGAGCGGGTCGCGTTCATCATATTCAACCCCGCCGCGTTCACGCATTCCAGCGTTGCCCTGCGCGACGCGCTTGCGGCGGTAGATATCCCGTTCATCGAAGTCCATCTTTCGAACGTGCATGCGCGCGAACCGTTCCGACGCCACTCGTATTTCGCCGATGCGGCGGCCGGGATCATAACGGGGCTCGGCAGCCAGGGCTACGATCTGGCGCTTGCTTACGCGCTCAACCAACTTACTTCAGGGAGCCGCAGGGCGTAAGGCCCGGCGGCACCGATCCGCCGGAGGGCTGCCGGCCAAGGGGATTGCTATGGATCTGCGAAAGTTGAAAAAATTGATCGACCTGGTCGAGGAATCGGGCATCTCCGAGCTCGAGATCACCGAAGGCGAAGAGAAGGTGAAGATCGTCAAGAGCGGCGGCGCGACCCCGGCGACGGCGCAGCTCAGCACCGCGCATGCCGTGAGCATCCCGACCGGCGCGACCCCCGCCGCAGTCCCGGGCGCGGCTCCGGCCGCATCTGCCGAGGCACAGCAGGAGGGCCACGTTCTAAAGTCCCCGATGGTCGGCACCTTCTACCGCTCGCCTTCGCCTGACGCCAAGGCCTTCGTCGAGCTCGGCCAGACGGTGAAAGAGGGGCAAACGATCTGCATTATCGAGGCGATGAAACTGATGAACGAGATCGAAGCCGACGCTTCGGGCGTCGTCAAGGCGATCCTGGTGGAAAACGGCCAACCGGTCGAGTACGGCCAGCCACTTTTCGTCATCGGCTAGATGTTCGAAAAGATCCTTATCGCCAACCGCGGAGAGATCGCGCTGCGCATCCAGCGCGCGTGCCGCGAACTCGGTATCCGCACCGTGGTCGTGCATTCGGAGGCGGACACCGAGGCGAAGTACGTCAAGCTCGCCGACGAATCGGTTTGCATCGGACCCGCCCCGGCGGCGCAGAGCTACCTCAACATTCCCGCCATCATCAGCGCGGCAGAGGTGACTGACGCCGAGGCAATCCACCCCGGCTACGGCTTCCTGTCCGAAAACGCCGACTTCGCTGAGAAAGTCGAGCGCTCGGGGTTCGTATTCATCGGCCCGCGACCCGAGAACATTCGCCTGATGGGCGACAAGGTGACCGCCAAGCAGGCGATGCTCAAGGCCGGAGTACCGTGCGTCCCCGGCTCTGAAGGCGCGCTGCCCGAAGACCCGAAGGAGATCGTGCGCATTGCGCGCAAGGTCGGTTATCCGGTCATCATCAAGGCCGCGGGCGGCGGGGGCGGCCGCGGCATGCGGGTGGTGCACACCGAGGCCGCGTTGCTGAACGCGGTATCCATGACTCGCGGCGAAGCGCAGGCGGCGTTCTCGAACCCGATGGTCTACCTCGAGAAATTTCTGGAGAACCCGCGCCATATCGAGATCCAGATCCTAACCGACAGCCACAAGGGCGCGGTTTACCTCGGCGAACGGGACTGCTCGCTTCAGAGAAGACATCAGAAGGTCATCGAAGAGGCGCCGGCGCCGGACCTCACCGCCAGGGTGCGCGAAAAGATCGGGGAGCGCTGCGTCGAGGCGTGCCGCAAGATCGCCTACCGTGGCGCGGGGACCTTCGAATTCCTATATGAAGAAGGCGAGTTCTACTTCATTGAAATGAACACGCGTGTGCAGGTCGAACATCCGGTTACCGAAATGATTACCGGAATCGATATCGTCCAGCAGCAGATCCGCGTCGCCGCGGGCGAGAAGCTGCAGTTCCGCCAGAAGGACATTCAGATCCGGGGGCACGCGATCGAGTGCCGAATCAACGCCGAGGACCCCTACCGCTTCACTCCCTCGCCGGGACGCATTACGTCGTACCACGCGCCCGGCGGGCCGGGTATCCGCGTCGACTCGCACGTTTACCAGGGCTACACCGTTCCTCCCAATTACGATTCAATGGTCGGCAAGGTCATCGCGTACGGCGCGACGCGCGAACAGGCCATCCGCCGCATGCGCGTAGCGCTGTCGGAAATGGTTGTCGAGGGCATCCAGACCAACATCCCGCTGCACCGCGAACTGCTGCACGATATCCGCTTCATGCGCGGCGGTGTGTCGATCCACTATCTGGAGCAAAAGCTCGCTCAGGAGCAGCAGCCCAAGGCAAAGTAGCGCAATGGCGTGGCAGTCGCTCACCCTGTACGTCGAGGCGGCGGAAGCCGAGGCGATGTCCGACGCCCTGCTCGAGCAGGGCGTAGCGTCGGTCTGCATCGAAGACGCGGATGCCGGCACCGACGCGGAAGTGCCGCGCTACGCCGAACCGACGTGGGAGACGCCGGTCGCCTGGCGACGCCATCGTTTGAACGCGCTGCTCGCGCCGGCGATGGAAGCTGGGGCGGTCGTTCAGCGCGCAGCGCGCGCGGCCGGGCTAGCGATGCCGCCCGCGTACCAGGTCGGCAGCATCGCCGACGACGACTGGGTGCGGCGCACGCAATCGCAATTCGCGCCCGTGTCGATTGAGGGGCGGCTCTGGATCGTACCCAGCTGGCACGCTCCCCCTGTTTCGGATGCGCCGCTGGTGCGGCTCGATCCGGGAATGGCATTCGGCACTGGAACCCACCCGACCACGCAGCTGGCACTTCAGTTCCTCGCGCGTGAGATTCGAGGCGGCGAGCACGTGCTGGACTACGGGTGCGGTTCCGGTATATTGGCGATCGCAGCCGCCAAGCTTGGCGCGGCCCGGATCGGCGCGGTCGATATCGATCCTCAGGCGCTTCAGGTCGCGGCGGAGAACGCGCGCGCGAATGAAGTCGACCTTGAGGTCTGCGCGCCTGATGAGTTGCCGCACGGTGACTACGACGTGGTCGTGGCCAACATCCTTTCCAATCCTCTGATCCTGCTTGCGCCGCTGATTTGCTCGTTGACGCGCGTAAGAGGTCGACTGGCATTGTCCGGCATCCTCGAGACGCAAGCCTCCGACGTGATCGCCGCCTATGCGCGCGCGGTCACGCTCTCCGCCAGCGCACGCGACGGCGGCTGGGTCCTGCTCGAAGGCAGACGCCGGTGAACCTGATAACGCGCTGTCCGAAGTGCGGCACCGCATTTCGCATTCAGCCGGCGCAACTGGCGGCGCGCGGGGGCAGGGTGCGGTGCGGCAAGTGTTCGGCGGTGTTCGACGCCGTTGCGGCGTTACAGGATCACGGCGGCGCTCCGGCCAGTCGAGAGCCATCGCCGCAACTCGGCCTTTTCGACCCTTCGCGCCGGCAGGCGCGTGCGTCGCCAGACGTGACCATCGAGCTTGATATGACGGCGGTCGAGCCGGCGGCAAGCCGCCCGCCGGCCAGGGCCCCTGCGCCGCCGGCGTGGACGGTGCCTCGCGAGCCGACCAAGTCCGAGCCCGTGCCCGAGTTCATGGAAGACGAGCCGCCGCGATCGCGGCTACGCTTCCTGTGGGGTTTTCTTGCACTGGTGGCGCTGCTCGGCCTGGCAGGACAGGTCGTGCTGTATTCCCGTACCGAAGTCGCGCTTCTGGTGCCGGAGCTGCGCCCCTACCTGGTCGCGACGTGCAGGGTTTACGGCTGCAGCGTCAGACTTCCGCGCCGCCCCGAGTTAATGAGCATCGAGTCCTCCGACCTCCAGGCCGATCCCGGTCACGAGCATCTGATCGTTCTAAACGCCGTGATCCGCAACCGCGCTGCGTTCCCGCAGGAGTACCCCGACCTCGAGCTCACGCTGACCGATGAAAACGATCAGGCCGTCGTGCGGCGCGTGCTGGTGCCGACCGACTATGTCGCCGCCGCATCGCGCAGTCGCGGCGTACTGAACGGCATCGGCCCCGGTGCGGAGGTGGTGGTGCGGCTGCATTTCGACACCAGCCGCGTGCGCGCCACCGGATATCGCCTATACCTTTTCTTTCCCTAGACCACGGAGCTCTTTTGCAGATACTCGTCACAGGCTCGATCGCGTACGACACCATCATGGTGTTTCCGGATCGCTTCAAGAACCACCTGCTCGCCGACCAGCTGCACATCCTGAACGTTTGCTTTCTCACACCAGAGATGCGGCGGGAGTTCGGGGGAACGGCGGGCAACATCTGTTACAACCTTAAGCTGCTGGGCACGGATCCGCTGCTCATGGCGACGGTGGGAGAGGACATCGATCCGTACATTGGGCGACTCGAGCGGCTCGGCATCGGTACGCAGCTGCTCAAGCGCATTCCGGGCCAATTCACGGCGCAGGCGTTCATCACGACCGACCTCGACGACAATCAAATTACGGCATTTCATCCGGGCGCGATGAACGACTCGCACCGGAACCACGTCGACGCACGACCGGGCGTCCGGCTCGCGCTCATCGGCCCGGACGGCAAAGAGGGCATGCAGCAGCATGCGCGCGAATGCGCCCAGCACCGGATCCCCTTCGTGTTCGACCCCGGCCAGGGGTTGCCGATGTTCTCGGCCGAAGAGCTGGACGAACTCATCGCGCTCGCGGACTACGTCGCGGTCAACGACTATGAGGGCAAGCTTTTGCAGGAAAAAAGCGGTCGAACGCTCGACGCGATCTCGCGCGAGGTCAAGGCGCTGGTCGTGACCCTCGGCGCCAACGGCTCTGTGGTACACGCGGCAGGCAAGCGGCATGAGATTCCGAGCGTCAAGGCCGACGCGCTGGTCGATCCAACCGGCTGCGGCGACGCCTATCGGGCTGGTCTGCTGTACGGCGTGGTCAACGGCTGGGACTGGCCCAGCACCGGACGGCTCGGCGCGGTGATGGGAGCGATCAAGATTGCCCGGCGCGGGGCGCAGAACCATACCCCGTCGCGCGACGAGATCGAGGAGCGCTACAGGAGCGCGTTCGGCTTCACTCCCTGGCGCTAACGGTTAGCGTCGGCGCAGCACGAATCAGACCGTTCGCGAGTCACTCCTCGGTGACCCCCTGGTAGCCCCGGCACGGTAGCTGCACCAGCGCGCCGTCCTCGAGCCGGAGCGCAGCGAGTGAACCGCCCCACACGCACCCGGCGTCCAATGCACTGACCCGTGCGGTCAGCCTGAGGCCGAGCGCCGACCAGTGGCCACAGACGATCTTCGGCTCATCGCGCGTCGGTCGCGCTTCGAACCAGGGCAAGTAGCCTGCGGGCGCCTTGTCGCTTTTGACGTGAAAATCCATTACGCCCTCGGGCGAGCAGAAACGCATGCGTGTCATCGCGTTGACGATGACCCGCAGGCGATCCCAGCCTTCAAGCGCGTCGCCCCAGCGTGTCGGCTTGCTGCCGTATAGCTCGGCGAGGAATTCGCGGTAACCGGGCGCGCGCAAGGCGGCCTCGACCTCGGCGGCGAGGGACAGCGCCCTCTCGATATCCCACTGCGGAAGCAAGCCCGCGTGCACCATGGCGTGGGCGCCTTCGCGGTACATCAGTGGCCGTCCGCGCAGCCAGCCGAGCAAGTCCGCCGCGTCTGGAGCGGCGAGCACCGCATCCAGGGTGTCGTCCTTGCGCCGCTTCGCAAAACCCTCTGCGAGGCACAGCAGATGCAAGTCGTGGTTTCCCAGCACCGTCACTGTCGCGCCGTCTCCCAGCGAACGTACGAAGCGCAGCACCTCGAGCGATTTCGGTCCGCGGTTTACCAGATCGCCGACGAACCACAGCCGGTCCCTCGCGGAATCGAATCCGATCCGCGCGAGAAGCGCTCGCAGCTCGTCGTAGCATCCCTGAACGTCGCCGATCGCGTAGGTGGCCATGCGAACCAAAACTCTAGCAGACCGCGTCAGAAGCTTGCGTCGAGCCGGCGGTACTGGATCGCTTCGGCGATGTGCTCCGCCGCAATGGTGCCTCGGCCGCCCAGATCGGCAATGCTGCGCGCTACGCGCAGCACGCGGTGATAGGCGCGGGCGGAAAGCAACAGACGCGCGAGAGCGTGGCGCAGGAGCTGGTCGCCGTCGCGATCGGTACCGCAGTAGCGGTCGATCTCGCGCGTCTCCAGCAGGGCGTTGGGCTTGCCCTGGCGGGCGATCTGCGCGTCGCGCGCCCGCACCACGCGCTGTCGAATGGCCGCCGTCGGCTCGCCAGCGACCGGTCCGACCAGCTCCGCCTCGCGCGGCGCGGGGACTTCCAGTTTGATGTCTATCCGATCTGCGAGCGGTCCCGATACGCGTCCGCGGTAGCGCGCAATGCGTTCCGGGGTGCAGCGGCAGCGACCGCCGGGCGCGCCGCAGTGGCCGCAGGGGCATGGCCGCGTTGCCTTTTTGCCATGCCTCCCCATAACGCTTAAGGCATTGAAACCAAAGAAAACTGATTTTGAGCCCCGGTCGCTAGGTGAGCACGTTAAGAAACGACGGCTAGAGTTGAAGCTCACCCAGACGCAGGCGGCCGAACGACTCGGGATCAACTCATGGACCGTCCTGAACTGGGAGAGGGGCCACACCGAGCCGCCGATTGAGTCCATGCCCGCCATCTTACGGTTCTTGGACTATGACCCTTTCCCGGAACCCGAAAGCCTTCAGGGGCTCCTTCTCGCAAAACGCCGGGCGATGGGCTGGTCGATCAAGAAAGCCGCGCGGCAACTTGGGGTCGATGAAGGGACGTGGGGAGATTGGGAGCGCGGCGAGACGATCTTATTCCTGAAGCACCGAGTACTGGTTGCTCGATTCCTCGGGCTGCCGGCCGACGCGGTCCATCGCGACATGGGAGATCGGTGGAATCTATCGCACCAGAAGGCACGAGTCCCGAATGCCTAGCGGCGTCGGTACTCGGCGCCGGATGGGTAGACTAACTCGATCGCGGCGGCTCCAACGCTCAGAGATACACCAGATCCCCCAGACCTTAAGTGTGTCAAACGCGCTCAAAGGCACCGACGGCGAGCTACGATCCCGATATGGCGCTGTGGCTGCACGATCGTATCTATCGTCGCACCGCGTCCGGCGAGTAAGTGAATGACCAAGCGCGTGATGCTTTCATGGAGCAGTGGCAAAGATAGCGCCTGGGCCCTGCACCTGTTGCGTAGCGATCCGGATGTTGAGCTCGCGGGGCTATTTACCACGGTCAATCGTGAGTTCGACCGCGTCGCCATGCACGCAGTGCGACGCACGCTTCTCGATGCGCAGGCCGCACGCATCGGCTTGCCGCTTGACGCTATACCCATTCCTTACCCCTGCCCGAACGAAACCTACGAAACAGTGATGTCGGCGTTCGTCGAGGAGGCGAAGCGACGTGGCGTGACGCACTTTGCATTCGGGGACCTGTTCCTGGAGGACATCCGCCGCTACCGCGAGGAGAAACTTGCGGGAACGGGCATCGGGCCGCTGTTTCCTCTTTGGGGGCTGCCGACCCGGGCCCTTGCGCGAGAGATGGTGGCAGGCGGCCTGCGCGCGTACATCACGTGCGTCGATCCCAAGCAAGCCCCCCGCGAATGGGCGGGGCGACTCTTCGACGCCGCCTTTGTCAACGCGGTGCCCGAAAACATCGATCCGTGCGGCGAGCATGGCGAATTCCGTACCTTTGCTTTCGACGGCCCCATGTTCCACCACTCGGTCGAGGCCGTTGTAGGAAAAATTGTCGAGCGCGATGGCTTCGTGTTCGCTGACCGTCGCCTCCCTTTCCTGAAATTGCGCGCTGAGTGAACCGATCCAGCTTCGAGATTGAGGTGGACCGAGGGTCCCTAGGCAAGCCAGGTACCGCCCCGTCTACGTTCTCCGAAGCCGACAGCGTTCACGCTCCCGAGTCTCCGCCTGGTCGTGTGATCGACCGCGCAAGCACCTCCGCGAGCGCCGATCGGCGCTGCGTAAGGTCCTCACATGAGAGGACCTGCCGCTTCGAGTTGACCTTGTAGCCGCGCACCGTGCTTTCGGCGGTCGACGCCCCCCACCTGAAGCTCGTCGAGCACCGCAACAATCTCGTCGGGGGCGATCGCGTCGATTCGCATGGTGCAACAGTTCTGTATCCGGATCGCCACCGATTGAGCCGTGTCGCGACCCATTAAAATTGGGCCATCCATGTGGATGACCCAATAACTCGAAGGATCAAGAAGCTATGAATCAGTAGAGAGCTTGCGGGGTTCTAGGTAGGTACCACCCCATGAAATGAACGCTGATGCCGGCGCGGAGTACTCGGCCGCCTCGTAAGAGTGGTTAGTACCAAACACCAGCTCGTTTGAATAGCCGGAGGAGAAACGCGGAGCGTCATTATCATAGACGCCATCGGCCGCCCAGCTGTACTCGTCGCCGGGACAATCGATCCAATGGCCGTTGTGCCGGCCGTCGTACACGAGCCGCTCCGGGTGCGTCAGCAGCATGATTCCCACTTCGAATGCGCCAAGACCGAATTCGAAGTCGTCTCTCATGAGTGCTCGCGCTCGTTGCACCGATCGTCCTCGATGCAGAAACCCGAATTGCGCAGGCACGACAAGGATCGGTCTATTTCCCTGCTGGGAGGCAATTTGCCTCCACCAGTACTCGACACGCCCATGCCGGCGAAGATACTCTGAACCAAGCGCATGGCGGTGCCAGGAGTAATAGATCCTTTTGCGATGCACCTTGCCGATCTTTGCGGTCACCTTCTTGACCGCTTCCCCGTAAGTCGATGCGATGACATCCCATCGGGGAATCGCGAACCATCCTTCAGCACCCTGAGGAAGGCGTTGCTGACACTGAAGTTCAGAGACACCACCCAGCCGCTGGAAGAAAAAGAGGCTTTTGAGACGCGCGACCTGTTCGGCGAGACACTTCGGCCTGTAAGCCGCGGGATACGTGAAGCGCGTTTCCACCTGAGTCCCAAAAGACGCAGGCTCGATCATGCCCTCTGTCATGTACCTCTCCTCGTCACGTGAACGGATTAGGACACCACTGTCCCGATCCGTTCGGTGACGAAGAGAAACGTCTGCACTTTAGGCTAGCAAGACCTGTCAACGTTGTCGAGAAGCGTTCGGTCGGTGCGTCGAGGCACTCCAGCAGACGTCAGAGATTCTAGTTCTGCGGGCGAAGCTCCTTTGCCCATGTCTTCGGGCTATTGGGATTGAACTTCTCCAGCGCAAAATTGGCGTCTTCGCGTCCCTGCGCGACAAGCTCTTCGACACGAGTGCCAAAATTCAGTAGCCCCGATATCTCGTCTAAGGGACGCGTTGCTCGAATCGCGCACACCGGGATCATCCTGTCCTTGTTAAGTTGGTTATGGATGCGCAACCGATACATCTCCTGTGCAAGGCCCGCGCTCAACCATATTTCAAGTAACCTCGGTATTAGCGTAGTTAGATCAAAAGTCCCCGGGAGATCATCAGCATGAGGCATGAGAATGAATATTTGATCATCATCTTTAATGCAACCCAGGGCGCCGCCAAGCGGCTGATTACGAACAACACCACCATCGATATAGTTGCCGTGCGGAGCGAAAAGCACAGGGATCGCGGCTGACGCTACTAACGCGCCAATCAACAGCTCGGAACTAGTAATGTATTCCCACCGATCTCGGCGAGTCGTATGGACAGGGGTGTGGAAGAAGTAATGCGCCTCCCGCGTGTGAATATTCGTTACTGCGAAGGCGGCCGACGCCCGCGATTGATGAAATGTGGCCCATCGGGGTTCGAGGTGTTTCCGTAGCGTCTTTTTCAACGGCCGTGCGTTTAGAAGCGAGCGCAATGGCCCCAATACGTTCGTGACTGCAGGCATGAGCCCTCTGCGCTTGGCGACTTGCCAAACAAGGGCTCCAACGATTGTCCACCACGATTGCTCTTCGGGTCGCGCGCGAAACACGTCCACGGGCCTTAAGCTAGCCCACAGCGCTTTTATCTCCGAGACACTCATGCCCGCTGTCAGCGCAGCAGCATTGAGGGCGCCCGCAGACGCTCCGGCTCGCACGCGAGGCGGACCTCCGAAGCGCTCGCACAAGACCTCTAGACAACCGACCTCCCATGCCGCGAGCGCCCCCCCGCCGGAGAAGATTACCGCGTAAGGCTGAAGATTCGAGCCGTCCGCAGAATCACGATACTTATCAACCGTCGTGTCAGGTTCCATGGACGGAATCGCAGAGGGCGCGAATCCTGTCCAGCCTATCTTTAAGCGGCTCTACGATTCGCTGGATTTCTGGCTGCAGTTTATAAATCCATCCGATTCCGTCGGACGCTTCTGCTTTGACTTGCTCCAGCGCTTTGCAGCAAGGATGGTCATCGTTCATGTGCTCTTCTCCGCGCGTCTGATGAACTAAATGGGTGGAAGATTACCCTTTTCCACTTCTTCGAGGTCGCTACCCTTCTGACCTGTCAACGCGTTGTCATTTCGGACGCACTATGTTCGACTGGTTCCTGCCATGGAACGCGCAATAACTTCCGCGAGGGCGGAGCGCCGGCTGGCGCTTTCAGGCCGATGCGGTTATGCCAGTAAGTATCAAGCCCAACGCTGGCGGTGCCAAACAAGTCATACCCAGACCCAGCACAAAACAACACCCGCCGAGCCTCGAATCCCAGCTCCTCACGGGGCAAGCCGGTACTGGCGCGGATCGGGCTTGTACCATTGCGCACGCTCTGCAGTCACGACCACATCGAAGGGTACGCCGAGCCGATCGGCTGCCATGCGGCCGAGCCGCTCGGAGCAATTGGTCGCGATGCCGAGCCGATGCGTCGCTCGCAGTGAGCAAAGTGTGGGGACTGCATCCGCCCAAGGCTCGAGCATAGTCCACGCCGCCTGGAGTCTATTCGCGTATTCCGCATCCAAGCCTACCGCCTCCGCCGCCTCGGCAACGAGGGACTCGTAGGGTTGGTAGACGCCGCAAGCATAGGTGCGCCTGAGGTACTCCGCACGCCAAGCGCGCCCACGCTCCGGTGAGGGCGCGGCGCGCTCCCACACGCTCCAGGAATCGAGCAACGCGGTGAGTAGATCGAAAAGAACTGCCTGGTATCTGGCGCTCATGAAGAAGAAAAGTCTATCGGAGCCGGGACCCGCAGATGATTTGGGACACCCTGGGTTTCGGGTTGTGCGTACGCCCGATCCTGGGAGTCGGCCACATTGTCATCTTCCCCGCTATCGAGAATGTCCGCAATTTCGGAAAAGCTTGAACCAATCGAGTCTGCAGAAAGGTCGACCGTGAGTCCCAGAGAGTCGTTCAAACATTCGTTGCAGCTCTTTCAGGGAACCGGCTGGACTGACTACGAATCCCTGCATTTCATCGCGGCGGCGCCCTGAACACGGCGGGGCGCAACGCCCCGAGGCCCAGATCGATCCGAATTGATTTGGGTCGAAATATCAGGCGGAAATTAGGCACACTCGCGTTTTCGAGTTTTTCAATGGAAGAGGCCAAGAGCGGACAGGGGCGAAACGGCACATAAGGGAGTCACCCCCCCAGCGCGCTCGAGCTTGGCTCGGCTCCCCGACCAGGGCGAAACTGGGCGCCACTGGATCTTGAAGATCCCGCTCGGCCAAATTCGACGCTTTGTCGTTCCAGTCCACGCGCAAAGCATCCGGCCGCTGTTTAGTCCCCGCTATCGCCTTCAGAATCTCCCGGATTCATTTTGAACGTCGCGTGCCAGTCACGGAATTTCTCGGGCGCAAGCGGCCGGCTGTAGAGATAGCCTTGGATCTGGTCGCACTTGAAGCGCCTCAGGATCTGCGCCTGCTCCTCGGCGTCGACGCCTTCGGCAACAACTTTCAAATCCAAGGCATGGGCGAGCGAGACGGTTGCCGAGACGATAGCCATATGGTCGGGCTCATTCGCCATCTTTATGATGAAGGAGCGATCGATTTTGAGCGCGTCGACGGGCAGGGTCGCGAGATAGCCCAGCGAAGAGTATCCGGTTCCGAAGTCGTCGATGAAAAGCTGTATGCCCATCTTGTTCAGACGAGCGAGCACGTCCAAGGACGTGGCCGGGTCCTCCATCAAAGTGCTTTCCGTTATTTCGATCTGCAGGCGTGCCGGCGTGACGCCCCAGGTCGCGAACGCTGCCTCGATCCGGTCTATCAGCTCCGGGTCGTGCAGGTTGCGGGCCGAGAGGTTCACCGCGATCGGCATTTCGAGGCCCTCTCTTTGCCAAGCCATGCACTGACGCATGGCGGCATTGATCACCCAATAGGTGAGCGGCTTGATGAGCCCGCTGTACTCGGCAAGCGAGATGAACTCGCCCGGCGGCACCAGGCCGCGCTCGGGGTGCTGCCAGCGCACCAGGGCCTCGACCCCGCAAACCCGCCCCGACTCGATGTCGACCTTGGGCTGATAGTGCAGCAGCAACTGGTCGGATTCGATCGCGCGGCGCAACTCGCCGAGCAATACGAGGCGGTCTGGGCTTTGCTGATCCGATTTTCCCTCGTATACAGCGAAATCGTGACCTTTTATGCTTGCCTGGCGCGCCGCAATATCACTGTTCAGGATGAGCTCGTCCGCTACGGTGCCGTGTCCGGGATAAAGCGCAATGCCGCTATGCACTTCGACATCGAGGTGCATGTCGTCCACCTCGAAGGGCTGGTGCATCGCTCGAGGCAGTTTGACCGCAACCTCCGCCGCATAGCGAGCGTCGCTTTTCGGCAGCAGGATGGCAAACTGGCTTCTACCCACGCGCGCCAGCAGTTCGTCGCCGGTCACCTCGCCTTGCAAGCGCTGCGACACCTCTTGCAACAGCTTCTCCGCCTGCCGAAGGCCAAGCCCGTCCACCAGGTCATGGAAGCGGGCAATGTTCAGGGTGAGCAGGGCGAGCGACCGGTTATGGGTTTGCGCTTCCGTGATCGCTTGCCGAAGGCGATCTTGAAGCTGGACCGAGTTCGCCAGGCCGGTAAGCGCATCGAAGTAGGCCAATTTCCTGATCGTTTGTTCGGCATGCCTGTGCTCGGTGACATCTCGTATTGCGACGAGTACGGTGCGGCCCCCTTCGAACTCCATCGGGCTAAGGCTGACATTAACCGGGAAGCGCGTGCCGTCCTTACGCTGCGCCGCCAGATCCGAGCGGGCTTCGCCCATCGCACGCACCGTCGGCGATCGCATGAATCCGCCTCTGAGGCCGATGTGCGCTTGCCGCAATTCTTCGGGTACGAGCAGCTCAACTGATTGGCCAACAAGCTCTGCTCGCGACCAGCCGAAGATTGTCTCGGCCTGACGATTGATCATCGTGATGACGCCCGCGGAATTAGTCGTCACGAGTGCGTCGGGCGACAGTTCGTAGAGGTCCGCAAAGCGTTTCTCCACGCGCGCCTGTTCAATCCGCGCCCGCAATGTGCCGATGCCAAACCCGACGTCATCCGCCACTTCCCCAAGCAGCTTGACCTCGGCGTCATCGAACGCGTCGGGTTCCGCGGCAAACAGGGTCAGCGTGCCGATCACCGCCCCGTCTATCCGCACCGGAAGCGCGACGGCCGATGCGAAACCGTAGCGTTTCGCATGTTCGTGCCAGTCAGAGAGGCGCGGATCAGCCAGCATGTTTCTTACGATGCGGGGTTTCCGGGTGCGGATGGAGATGCCACTGAGGCGGTCGCCCTGCTCTGTATCGGCCCAAGTGAGCCCCAGGCGTTCGAGATCCCCCGGTTCAAAGCCGAATTGGGCCACCGGGCGAATACTTTTCTTCTCGTCCTGCTCGGCATAACCGACCCAGGCGGCGCGATAACCGCCTCGCTCGACTGTCACCCGGCACATGTCGGCGAGGAAGCTCTGCTCCGTGAGCGCGCTGAGCAAGGTACGGTTGCTCGCGCTGAGGGTGCGCAGCGCCCGGTTCGAGCGCTCGAGCGCCTTGGCATGCGCTTGCAGCCCGTTCGCCATGGTGTCGAAGGCGTGCCCCAGCGCGGCCACTTCGTCACCATTTCGCGTCAGGCCGGTGCGGACGCCCAGGTCGCCCGCCCCGAGTTTCTGCGCCGCCCGCGTGAGTGTCGATACGCGCCGCAGGACCAGCACGTCGGCAGCCCACCATGCCAGGGCGAAGATCAATAGCGCCACCCCGCCAAGGAGAGCAAGGTAGTTTACGAAAGTACGGTTAACGCGCTCGAGCAGTGGCGTTTTCGCGATGCTCGCGCTCACGTAGCCTTGACGGTCGCCGTTATGGTGAAGCGGCGCAAAGCCAAAAACCGCTGCTTCGCCGTCCAGCCCGACCGCCTCCACGACTCCTTTGCCGTTTTGTGCCAACAGCGCTTTGCCAAGTGGCAGGTCGTGCACGGATTGGCCGACCCATTGTTCATGGCGGGGGTAGTGCGTAAGAACGGTACCGGTGCGGTCCAGGACGGTCAGGGCAAGGATATTGGATGCTTTTCGTTGAAGAAGTCGCATACCCAACCAGTCAAGATCAATCGCGACAAACACGACGGCCGTTACCTTGTCTTGCCCGTCAATGACGCGGTAGGCAACATTGACAGTGCTCTTGCCTGTGGCGTGACCGACCTGGTATTCGCCGACGGAGAATTTGCGGGTCTCGATCGCCCGGCGAAAGTAGGCTCGGTTATTCAGATAGAGGGGCTTCTTGTACGGAAGCGCGCTGCAAATCAGCTCGCCGTCGGCGCTGATCACGCCAATGTTCAGGTAGCGCGGATGCAGCCGGACCAATCCGGCAAGAAACGCGCCGCAGGTATTCGGGCCAGTGGCGTTCCCCGGATGTTGCGTTGCCACCCGCGTCTGCTGTGGTCGTATTTCGGGGCTCTCTGACAAACTGACGAGAAACGGCTGCGACAGCCCGAGTAAGTTCCTGTACTCGTCGGCTATTTGTTCCGCGAACTGCTGAACATTTGTCCGCGCGTCGTTGATCGCATCGCCGCGCTCTCGCACTGCGTCGTGGGTGAGAAATACGAAGGCGGGGGATATGCCCAGCAGGACGAGGAGCAACAGGCGCGCCCGCAGGCCGAAAAATCTTGATGTAGTCATGTCCACCCTTTCAAGCGAACAGCGCACGACCAGATATTACGGGAAATCTTAGGCCATCCCGACGCAAAGGGCGTGATGTGAGCGTCGACCATGCCGAGCCGTTTAACCTGAACGAGCCTGCCGGGATTCTTTGAGTCCCGCGTAGGTCGGGGAGCGCATGGCCAACCTGTAGCAAGGGGGAGCTACGCGATTTCCGATAGAGGGCCGGGCTGAGAAATGCCGAATCCCTGCGCATAGTCGACACCCAGTTTCCTGAGTACCGTGATCGTGGCCTGGTCCTCGACCAGTTCGGCAACCGTCTTTACGCCGATTATCCTTGCGACTCTGTGCACCGACTTGAGCCTGGCCATATCCAACGGATCCCGATGAATGCGGAGAACGAGGGATCCGTCGATTTTCAAGAAGTCGACTTTGATGTCTTTCAGCAGCTCGAAGGAAGCCTGATCTCGGCCGAAACCGCTCAGCGCGATGCGGCATCCGTACGTCCTGAGGCGATCGGCTAGGAGCACTATCTGATCGTGATGGTGAGTGGCGTCGGGTGTAAAGATCTCAAAGCACAGCGCGCCGGCGTCGAGCCTGTGTTCTTTCAGCAAATGACCCACAAACCCGGGGAAGTCGGGCTCGGCGATTGTTGCGCTGGCAAGGTTGATGAAAAGCATCGATTGTTCCGGCTGTTCGCCGGTCGGCGCCCGGAAGGATGCCCACTTGACCGCCTGCTCCACCACCCAGCGGTCCAGTTTCGGCATGAGGCCGTACTTTTCTACGAGGGGGAAGAACGCGCCGGGCGACGACGTGTTCTCTTCCTCGTCCACAAGTCGAATCAGCACCTCATGATGTCGGGCCCCGGGCCGTTCGGCAGCAAGGGGCTCGATACGCTGGCAAAAGAGCTTAAAATCGTTTCTCTCGATTGCCGCTACCATCTGGCGCGCCGCGTCCTTGGACCCTGCAATTTCTTCCGGGGAGGAGTCGACGTACACGTCCCGCTCCGTGCCCCTTGCATCCGGAGTTGCTCCGGCGCTGCTGCCTGCGGCGGCCGCGGTTACCTGGCCAGCCAGATCGCTCCGCTCCGTGATATCGCGGTTCAGCATGTAGAAGCCGGCCAGCTCTCCGTTATTGCCCCTGTATGGAACGTACTGCTCCAGCAACCGATAAACAGTTCCGTTCCGCATCGTCCGGGTGCGCTGCTGACTTACCACGCTTCCAGCCAACACCGACTGCAGAACCGGCGCCAGATCCCCGAAGATCTTCCTGCCCAGTACGTCTTTCATGGTCTGTCCGTTGATCTGATCGGCTTTCAAGCCGACCCACTCCCGGAATGCCAGGTTGTGATACTGAAAACGGGTGTCGAGATCCACGCACGCCAGCATCACGGGAAGGAGCTCGTCCACGAATTTCAGGCGGGGGAGTATCTTCGCCAGCGTCGCTTCCGCGCGCTCGCGCAGCCGCAATTCCTGCTTGTGCTTCTCCTGCAGCGCGGACAGCCTCGCCGTCTTGCGCAGACTCGACCATTCCGCCCGGGTTGCGCGGCTCGTGAGGGCCAGAATCGACGCAGTCAGCACCCCCGTGAGGAAAATCATCCATTCCAGGTTCAGTTGGGTTAACAGGATCGTCGCCACCAGAAAGACCATTAAGGTGATTACCGCCACTGCTGCTACGTACGGTTTGGCCACTCGAAACACGCGTCGACTATCCATCGTCTATCCCCTCCTTTTTTGTGAAAGACTATCGTTCAGCTGGAGAAAGCCACACTCGTATGCAGCCGCAAGCTCCGCACGCTGGTGCGCGTGCGGCGAGCTTGGCACGGGAGGCATCCGCCACTGGTCGGCAGAGAGGTTGCCAGGCCGGATGGGGGCCAGGGAGCAAACATCGCCCCGAGACGAGCGAGCTCGCTTGCAATTCCGTTTGTCATAGCACCTACGCCCTTTCATCCGGATCGACAGCCACCGCACGTCCTCGCTGGCCCGATGCTCCAGCACCCGATCGAGACCATTGTGGGTGAAATTGTCGAGCGCGATGGCTTCGTGTTCGCTGACCTGCTACCACCTTTTCCTGAAATTGCGCGCTGAGTGAAGCCAATCCGCTCTCAAGATCTGAATGGTCCGAGGATCCCCGGTGCAGGTCAGCATACTCACTTCCATTCTATTAAAGTCGCTTAAAGGATAAGTTGGCCGACTGCTCGGGAAGCGTAGAATAACTAACTGTAAAAGCAAACTTGGTATCTTTGACTAAAGCATCCTACGTACATGGCGCACTCGCAAGATTCCACCTCGAACCTCTCACATAAGACGTTTTCTCCCTATGTGCGTCGAAAGGGTGAGGCGTACATGGGTCGGATGCAGCGGGCGCACTTCAAGAAAGTTCTGCAGGCGCAGAAAGAGGAGCTCTTGCAGGACATCGACCGCACCGTACACGCGATGCATGATGAGGTCACGGTTTTCGCCGATCCAAACGACCGCGCCAGCCAGGAAGCGGACATCGGTGTCGAGGCGCGGAATCGCGGCCGCGAGGGAAGGCTTATCAAGAAGATCGAGGAAGCAATCGCGTGCATCGACAAGAACGACTACGGCTACTGCGAGAGCTGCGGCGTCGAGATCGGTCTCAAGCGCCTGGAGGCAAGGCCGACCGCGACACAGTGCATTGACTGCAAGACGGTGGAAGAAATGCGCGAGCGGCGGGTCGCGAAATAGGATATTTGAGATACCCCCGCCTGGATTTCCACGCTGCACTATTGACCTAACACCGCCACGGTTCTTCGGTCATCGCTACGCGCTCATGCGCAACCTGTGATTGTGCCACCAAGGCGCCGCTGGCGAGGAGTCCAGGAGTCCCGAGTCGAGGATGTTGCGTGCGCGGGCCGTGCGACACGGACACGAAGAATTGGGGGCGCGGATCACGGCCGAACCGAGCTGCTGCAGACGCTCGAGCGCTCCTTTCTTGACGAGTTTCTGGAAGAAGGGTATAAGCCATAGCTTAATAGCTTCGTTACGGCTACCGCTTACGAGTGAACTCAGTGGAGATAGCGTCGCTTCGTCGGGATTTGGGGCTTTCACAGGTGGAATTCGGCCAACTGCTCGGGGCGCATTTCATGACCGTGAGCAAGTGGGAGCGCGGCATCTCCCAGCCTTCTTCCTATCAACTCGCGCTCATGAATCAATTCCAGAAGACGGCAGACGACAAGAAGGCGCACCTGCAAGAGGAAGTGAAGGGGCTCCTTTTCGGGGCAGGCGTTGTCGCAGCCCTCATATTCCTTCTGGGCGCCAAAAGGTAGCCGAGGTCTCGACATGTACTTTGATACCTATGAACCCAAATTGCAGGTAATCGCGCGTCGTAAGCTCACCGGCGTGGGTGAACATCTTGGACTTGAGCTTCCTGACGGATCAGTGCTCCACTCCACCCCCTAACGCGGAACTCACCGATCGACCCCGGAGGAATTTGCCCAAAGACAAGATGTTCGTACCGCACTCGCAATTCCTCGAGAGCGTGTGCCCGAAGTCCTGCGCCGCGTTGCATGGGTCGAAGAGAATCCGCTTGCGTATGACGGCATTCAATTCAACTGCGAAACATTTGTAAACTGGCTGACCGGTGAAAAAGTCGAAAGTAAACAGGTGACTGGCTGGGCCGTACTTCTGGCGCTCGGCATCGTAATTCGACTCGCCGCGTAGGATGCACGGGACCACGCGAAGGTTCGATGTGGCCTGGTAGAGGTAGACTAAACGGCTTCTTACGAAGAATGCTTTTTCGAGTACCAAGACTACACAAATGAATTCGACAGCCACGCTTGCAGACGCGGGCTTCACAACGCGGCCGATCTCGCCGCTGCTTGAACTCGGGGCCTACGAAGCGCTCTGGAAGAACAAAGCGGCATCGTTTAGATGGATCGCCGATCTTTTTCGCAAGCGCGAGAACGCGATCCCGTCCGATTTCGTGCCGCGAGAGGAAGCCGAGCGCGCGGGCCAGGCCGCCCTCAGAATGCTTTCGGAGGCCGGCATTGCGCAGTTCGGCATCCGCGTGCATGGCGCGGGCGAGTACCCGCTATGTCTGCGGGACGCCTGGCACCCCATTGAGATGCTGTACTAACAAGGGTGGTGGGATCTCGTAAATTTCCCTCGTCTCATTGCGGTAGTTGGCACCAGAAATCCGTCAGATGAAGGCGTACGCCGCGCGCGGAAACTCGTTCGTCTTTTTGTGAAGAATAGATTTGGAATCGTCTCGGGACTTGCCAAAGGGATCGATACGGTTGCGCACACAACGGCGATCGAGAGTAACGGGGTAACCATCGCGGTCATTGGGACACCGCTGAACGCGACATATCCGCCCGAGAATGCGGAACTTCAGCACCGAATCGCCAAAGACTTTCTGCTTATTAGCCAAGTTCCGGTCGTCCGATACTCGAATCAGACCTATAGAGGCAATCGACTGTTCTTTCCGGAGCGCAACATCACGATGTCGGCGCTCACGGAGGCAACCGTCATCGTTGAGGCAAGCGAAACCTCCGGCACGCTCACGCAGGCTCGGGCCGCTCTTGCGCAAGGACGCAAACTCTTCATTCTCGACAGCTGCTTCCAGAATCCCAATCTCACGTGGCCGAAACGCTTTCAGGAGCAAGGTGCATTTCGGGTGCGGGATTTCGACGATATCGGGGAGCACCTTGGCTCGGCTGCAGCGCATTGATTCGCTGTCCCTCGGAGATCACTACCACCTAACCGAAGAGGACGAGTGCTACTTCTGGGGCGAGTACACCGCCCGCAAGGGGTTTTCGTACAGCGCAACGAACAATCTCATCATCAACTTCAAGAAAAGCCCTCTAAAGCGAAGCAAACCCGAGTGGCGGTACAAGGAAGAGGCGATAGAGCGCGTGGTCGCTTTCTTCCGAGAGGTTCTCAAGCCCGAAATATTTTCGCTCGTTACCTTCGTTCCCATACCACCGTCCAAGGCGGTAGGTCATGCCGAGTACGACGACAGGTTGCTGCGCACATTGCGGCTGATCAGCCAAGGGCGGAACGCGGATATCCGCGAACTCGCTCTTCAGACTGAAACGATTACCGCGGCTCACGATGCCGATGTGCGGCCGCGACCGGACGACTTAGTCGGCGTCTACGAGATCAATGAGCCCGTGGCGACACCGGCACCGCAAAACATATTTATATTCGATGACGTTCTGACGACCGGCGCTCATTTCAAGGCAATGCAGCGCGTTCTTTCAAACCGGTTTCAGGGCGTTCGAATTATCGGGATTTTTATAGCGCGTCGGGTCCCGGACACGACCGCGATCGAGGACTTTGACGCGCTGTGACGCAGAAGCAGTGCAGAGCATCGCACAGCAGCTAGCCGTCAGTTCGAGCCGACGGTGGCTCCCAGAGCGGGGCGGATCTGGGTGCTCCTGGCGGCTGAGCGTGCGGCTCTGTTAACGGTGTGATTGTCCGGTCCGAAACAGCCGAGCGGAGCGACTCTTTTTGGGGCCCGCGTCGAATTGTGTGTTAGCAGGCTGTTGAAATTCGCGTGAACATCATGACTGACACGGGTCTCGAAGAAGGAAGAATGCGCTCGATGACTGATTTTCCGTCGAGCGGATCGTCGGATCCTTCCCGATCTGTTCGGTTGCCCTCGGATTTCCGCTCATTACGCCGTTCCTTGCGGTACCGCACACGACATTCGGGCGATTCTGATGAGATTGCTCGCGGTCATAGTCAGCTTGAAGTGCTGATCAACGCGTCGCAGCCTCCGGTACACTGTCTGGCGGATGCCTCCCACGGTCTTGCCCCAGCCGAAGTGCTCCTCGATGCGCTTGCGCATCGTCTGGCTCAATGCGTACCCGATGTGCCGGGTCGTGCGCGTGTCGATCGCGCTGCCGCCGCGCCGGGTGTCGTTGCTCGCCACGTGCGGGGTGACCTTTCGCTCGCGGCACGCGGCCACGAAGTCCTCGGTGTCATAGGCCTTGTCCGCTCCGATGCTCTTTGGCTGTTTGCCCGGCACCGTATCGAGCATCGCGAGCGCCGCTGCGCGCTCGCCCGTGCCATCGGCGTGCGTCACCACTGCCCCCACCACCAACCCGGATCGGTTCTCCATCAGCACGAGCCCTTGGTAGCAAAGGATCGATGCCGTGTTGTTGCTCTTGCGAAACAGCCGCGCGGCCGGATCGGTCGTGCTCTCGTGCGTGTCGTTCGCACGTGGTTTGCCCTTCCAGTCGGCCTGCGCGTTACGCCCCGGTCCCGAAGGCGTCTGGTCGTTGCTGCCACGGACCAGTAGAGGTGGGAAGCCAGGTGGACACGCTGGTGCAGGCTCGGTCAGCAGAGCGCTGTTGCTCCGCCTCTACGTCGGTCGAAGTAGCATCAGAGCGAAGGCGATTGCGGGTCCGCGGTATTGAGCCTCCGCTTGGGTGAAGTTTCCCGACAAACGCTCTCGGGACCGGCTAACTCGGCGATTGCTTAAGCACCGCGCGGATCGTCTCGGCCAGCAGATTTTTGCTATACGGCTTGGTGATGTAGCCGTCCGCCCCGAGAGCAAGCCCACGGCGAATGTTGTCGGTGCCCGCGACGACGGTCAGCATGATGACCGGCAGCAGAGCGAGCATTGAATGCCGACGGAGACTTGCGAGCGTCTCGAAGCCATCACCGTCGGGAAGCATGACATCCAAGAGCATCACGTCCGGGTGCTGCCGGGTGCGAAGCTCTTCAACGAGTTCTGCGATGTTCCGGGCAACGCGCACCCGATATCCGGCCGTGGTGACCCGCAAGTCCGCGAGCGCCAGTTGGTCCGGGTCGTCCTCGACAATGAGTACCGTAGTGTCTTCGGGGCCCTTGTGGAGCGGCTCGCGATGCTCTAGCCGGTCGGGCGACAGGAACGCCCCCTTGTGATAGAGCGCCCGTCCTGCGGCATGGACTTGCCGTTCGATGTGCGCCAGATCGTCCAGCAGCAGTGGTGTTGCGACGGAGAGCTCGCGCTGGAAGAACACCGTGAAGTCCAGGCGCTGGGTCGTGTCTGCCGACAGCCTCGAGGTGATATAGCCGAGCTCTTCTAACTCGTCGAGCCACTCGGAAAGCAGGATGTCGGGATACTGGCGCAGGCAACCACGAATCACGTCTGAGTGCGTGTCCTCATGGATGAGCCCGAGAATGCGGCGGTAGTCGGACGGTATCGCCACATCGATCGAGGCGAATGCTTCGTCGCCCGACTCAGTACGACGATACATGCGGTCTTTAAGCGTCATGGTGACACGGTACGCTCTTACGCTGACCCCATCCCCGTTCTAGGACCGGTCAATCGCAAAGATCTCCGACGCCCTGGCATTCCGCTCGCCTGTCGAGGTGCTGCTCGCCTCGCGCACTTTCTTTCGGTGACCCCGCCTTCGGCCCGAGCATACGGCTGCGCCGTTATCACGTCCGCCTCGCGCTTGCGCACGGTACTGCACTGTGCTTAGGTAGAGTGAGAGTTCTCCAGAGGCGAATTCCATGAGCGTCGTACGCAGAACACAGCTCGTGATGCTCCTCATCGTCAGTATCGTTTTGAGCGGAATGGTGGTCGATCACTTCTATTACCTTCGGATCAACCCAGCGTATCTGGTCATCGCTGTTGGGGGCGCATTCGTTCTTTGGCTTCTCGCAACGCTCCTGTTTCGCTTCAGCGCCTGGGAGAGAGCCAGCGGGATGCTGACCATCTACGCCACGACGTTCGCCGTCATGGACGCGCTCATTCCTGCGTTCGTGTTCATGGTCGCCGCGATGGTATGTGCAACCATCGTCGAAGCGCGCATTATCCCACCCTCAGAACGAGAGTAACGCACCCACCCGAATATCTGGTGGGTGTTTTTCTTCCGCTAACTTCCGCGCCTTCCGGGCGCCCTCTCGATCGTGATCGACCGATCTGAATACGACATCATGCAGGTTAACTCGCGATAGTTCGCGCGGCAGATTGCCTCCATGACGTCAGCCACGCACTTCCCCTCAAATACGCCCTGGACGCGGAGATCCTTCACGTTGTCCGCAATCTTGATGGTTACGTGAGTTCGCTGGTCGGTCGCGACCAGGTCCTCTCTGAGGCGCTCCAACGTTGGCGCGTTATTCGCGTCGATGCTGACCGCGTAATACCCCTCGGCGAAGTCGTAGGCGCGCCAGGCTGCGTACCCGATAACGGCCAGAAATACAATCCAAACGAAAGGAATCCACAGTCCGGTAATGGGACCCTTAGTTCCAACGCGTGCATCGCCGACCGCGACGGTACCTTCCGAGCGCCGCGCACGTATGACAGCTGGCAGGATTCGGATCGTCACCCACGTCGCCAAGGCCAGGAGCGCAATAACAATTAGAAGAACGATGAACAAGATACCGCCAGTGAACCATATCCCATTCTCGATGACATGACACTCGAGCGTGTCGTACACGGCACGCTCCCTATTTCTCGCGCGGCAGATAGACTGTCAATAGCTGCAGACCCTTCGTGTCCATGCGAATGGCTCCCTGCTCGACGGTGAACTTCGCGCCCTTTATGTCCTTGGAAAAAGAGGCCCTTTTCCCGAGGAACACATCGCTAATCTCTTTGGTGTTTTGAGCCACGAATGCCACCACGGCACCGTCGACCTGCTTGAGGTCCGCTCCGATCTTGTTGCGCAGGTAGCCTCCGCGCATGAACATCACGAGCGCGCTCTGGAGAAACGCCGGGTCCGCAAGGGCCTCTCGATTGCGCTGGCGGTACAACGTGAGATAACGAAAGAGGATCTCGTAGAACCTGCCCCGATAACTTGCGTTGCTCTCTCCGGTCACTGCACCCACCACATTGGGGTCCGCTCCTGCGCCGCCAAACGATATATTGCAGGAGGTTCCTCCGTTCCCGGTCACCGCCGTACAGGCGGCACGAGTACCGTACGCTTCCCACGGGCTCTCTTTGAACCGACAGTGACAATACCGCACTTGCGCGTAGGCGCTGTGAGTCATCAGCAGCGCACCCACGATGGCGAAGACGGATGCCGCGGCGCTCCACGCGCGTCTGTTAGCAGGTGTGTTTGTCATCACTGTCTCCTATGACTAAATGAAGAACGATCGCAGCGGTTACACCATTGAGCTGTTGAAGGCGATCAACGCTGCGCAAGTGACCGAGCGATCACCTGCGCGAGAACGGAGCGACGCTGCGCCACGTCCGCGTACGCAAGCGTCTGACGTTTCACCTTGACCTTGTAGCCGCGCACCGTGCTCTCGGCGGGCGATGCTCCAGTCTGAAGGTCATCGAGCACTGCGACAATCTCTTCGGGGGCGATCGCGTCGATCGGAATGCTTCCGATACCCTGAACCCCTGCTGCCAGCTTCTCGCGCCGCCGCTTGTCGGGCGACACAAAGAGGATGCGCGAGAAGCCCAGATCCACGCACTTGCGGATGTTCTGCAGTTCATGCTCGACGTCCGTCGTCACCGAGACCTCGCAGGCGATCGCAGTCGTATCGGAGCGCAGGACCACGTCCACACTGCGTCCGTCGATGGTCGCCTCTTCGATGATGGCACGAAGGCCTCGCTCCTCGGCGAGTCGCTTGATGAGATGCTGGATGTACTTGTGCTGCTGCCCGCCGCGGCCGAGCTCAGTGGTGTTGCCGGCCCGTTGAGGTGTTGGGGCGGCTGGGGTGGTCTTGCGTGGAGCTGGTGTCCGCTGCACCTCGTGGGACGTCATTGGATGCTCGACCGGAGGGACTTCCAACTGGATTGGGGCGGGTTCGGGTTGGACAGGAGCCGGCTTCTCTCGGGGACGGGCGACGACCTCGATGCTTTGCTCCGGAAGCGCGATGGTCGTCGCCACTTGGATCTCGGCACGTGGGGTGGCGTAGCGCTGGCGCGAATGCGCGATAACGTCCGTCCTCCTCCGATCCGCGGTGTTTTCGTCGACCGCTTCAGGTAGCGCGGTCGAAAGGTTGCAGTCGCTGGCAGCGCTCCCGAAGCGCACGAGCGCTTGGCCCCGGCGGAGGCGCTGCAGGGTAGACGCGTCGAAGGAGGCGAAGCCGTCGGCGAGCTTCCGGGCATCGCTGTCGCTGGTGCGAAACGCGACCCGGGCGTACGCCGAGAGCATCGCGCTCTCGACCCGTGGCGAGAGATCGAGCTGCGCCAGGCTCTGGTGCGCCAGGACCAGACCGATCCCGTACTTGCGTCCTTCGGTGAGAAGGGACGCCATGGACGGCGTGACGAAGTGTTGGAACTCGTCGAGATAGAGATAGAAGGGACGACGGGCGCTCTTGGGGCTCTGCTGTCGCGCGAGCGCGAGTTGATGGAACTTCGTGACCAGGAGGCTTCCGAGGAGGGCGGCGTTCGCTTCGCCGATCAAGCCCTGGGAGAGCTTCGCGAGGAAGATTTTGCCCTCGGCGAGGGTCGCGGCGAAGTTCAGACGTGCATTCTTCTGGCTCACGATGTTGCGGATCGTACGCGAGCGCAGGAACGTGTCGAGGCGCGTCAGGATCGGACCGACGGAACGGGTGCCGATCAAGGCATATTCATGCTCCCAGAAGAAACGGATCGCGTCGTCGTTCACCCCGGTAAGGAACGCGCTCCGAAATCGCTCGTCGATCAGAAACCTCCGCAGATCAAGCAGCGTGCCGCCCTCCGGGTGTTCGAGGAACGCAGCGACGGCGTTCCCGAGCACCGTCGTCATCGTGTCGCCCCAGGACGTGGAGAGGCGCTCGACAATCCCCACGAGATCCGCCGCGAGGAGGTTCTTTTCGATGTCGCTTCCGGCAGCCAGAACGTTGAAGCCTACCGGCCACTCCTCATCGCTCGGATCGAAGACGATCACGTCGCCGTTGCGCTCCTTCGGGATGCGCGCCAGGATCTCGTCCACCAGGTCTCCGTGGGGATCAAGTACACCGATCCCGTGTCCCAGGTAGATATCCTGGCAAATGAGGTTGAGGAGAAACGTCGACTTGCCGGTCCCGCTCGCCCCGATCACGTGCATGTGCTCCAAGCGTGCCTCCTCGGAGATCGTCACTTGCTCGACGACGCCGCGGTGCTCGTTTGTGCCAAGGATGATCGTGTGCCCCTTCGCCTCCGACGGTGCAGCGCTTGTGGCAATGTGTTCACGCTTGAGCGCAGCGTGCCGCAGCGACGCGTCGGGGATGTGGACGAGGTTGGCGAGCTCGGCCGCCGACAGGAGCATGCCGGTACGGTAACTGGTGCGCTCGACGAGCGCTTCTTCGTGGAGCGGCACGCTGTATCCGTCGTTATCCAGAGGGATGAACTCATTCCCATCGGCACGCGTGAACTGCTGAAAGAAGCCGACACATGACCACGCGAGTTCACGCGCCCGCTCGTCCGTTCGCGCAAGGGTTGCGAGGCGGACCACGACGGCCAGAAAGGGGGTCTTGGTCTTCTCCCGCGCGAGCGACGGAAAGTCCGGAGCGTCAGCAATGAGGTCCGTGCCATCTGGGCCCACGAGCGCCGCATGGATCGTCCGCCCCCAAGGATTGCGAACGTGCTCGAAGAGGATCTGCAGGCACACCGTTTCGCCACGACCCGTTCGGGCAAGCGCATGGGCGATGGGGATATAGGGGTCGGGATCGAGCGCCCGCGGTACCGTCAAGGGCAGGAAGAACTCCTGCGCGAGACCAAAATCAACGATGAGCTGCGGAGCGCCGAACTCCCACGACTCCTGCAGCCGATCGGTACCGCGAAGAACTGTAACCTCGGGGACGTACCCGACAATGGACTCCTCGACATGCGCGAGGTCTTCTTCGGCGCATACGACCTGAAGGGTCACAGCGCCGGCATGACCGATCAACTCGAACGATACTGGCCGCGATGCGACCGACAGCGCGGCGATGAGGCGCAGTTGCTCTTCCAGTTTCGCCTGAAAATCAGGCTGTGCGCGAATCTCGAGCGTCGCAAGGGGTATTTGGGACGCTCCGGGATATGCAGTCTCTTCCTCGAAAGGCTCCGTGGCCGACGCGCTCGCCTCCTGTCGGTGAAAGAGCCGCGCGGCCCCCTCCGCGAGGGTACTGAGCAGCGTAGGGCGCTTGCCGTCGTCGACCGGGGCCTGGTCGTACCCCAAGCCGGGCAAGAGAAAGAACGGCCGATGCGGTGGCTCTAGGGATACCGGGTAGTCGGCCAGCGACCACCCGCGGCCCCGGATCTCCCAGGCGTAGAAGCTCGCGGTAACGGCTGCGGCGAGTGTGGACACGCCCATGGGTCGAAGCCGGAGGCGACGGCCTATTTCAGCTTCTCGAAAAAGTCCCGCATGATCGGTTTGCGCTCGAACTCCGAGGGCGCTCGCACGCCCTTTGCGCTCGTCATCGCGTCGAGCGTACTCAAGACCGCCCCGTGCGTGATCGACTGGAGCATGAGCGTGGTGTCGATTTTGTAGTACGTGAGGGGCTTGAAGAGCACCTTGAGCAGGAACCCCAGAACCGGAATTCTCGCGAGCATGGCAAAGAAGCCGCGCTCCACACGGCCCAGCCACCAGGAGACGAAAAAGCCGTTCCCGAACGGAGCAGCGCACACATGAAAGACATTGTCGCTGCGCCGCACCTGGAGGTACTCGCGCTTCGCGGAGAGGACCCCGCCTTGGCGGAGATTCACGCGCTCAAGTTTGAGACCCTCGAGGTGGTGGTCGCCAAGTGAGCGCTCGACTTGAGTGTAGAAATCGTTAGACGATACCTGCATGCCCGGGACCATATTGTCCCAGTGCGAAACGATGGTGTCTGCGTATACGGTCGCCATGGTCTCCCCCCTTGTCGTCCGAATGGCACGACTATTATGGTCCTCGGCGCAAGTGAGCTTCAAGGTCCTCCGGACGGAGCGCCACCGCGCTGAAGGGGCGCGATGGAGCGCCCGATCATGAGTTTGACCTGAAGCGTGCGGTTCGCTGGGTTGAGCGGTTCCTCGTCCTCGACCTGCGCAGCAAACTCGCGCGACATTATCCGCGAGTCCTCCCGACCTAGAGCACACCGCCACAGATTGCGCGATGAGCCGACGGATCCGGGGCAAATGACGCCTCGCGCATGTTGCATCGGATACCCTTGCGGGGTTCGGATCTATATGCTTGAGTTGTAGCGGGCTGTTTACAGACGACCGTCTACTTCATTCTGGCATTGCGTAGGGTGTCGGGCGAAGGCCGTGAGGTCCTCGTGGCTTTCTTCGACAACCCTTGAACAGCGAGAGCGAGGGGCTCCCGCTGGGCGCTCTTCTCGCATCCTTGATCCTCAAAGGAGAGCGCAATGCAAACATGCAGCGTGATGGGTCTGATGTTCTTCTTTTTCGTTCTTGCTCCGTGTCAGGCATCGTTGGCCGCGAGCGCGCCGGTGCTGCCGGCGACGAGCAGTAGTGCATCTTGTGATCAGCTGCCGCCTCATAGCTCCGACGGCGAATTCTTCGATAACCGAGAGAAAACTGCGGTCCTCAAGGCAGACAGGAAGACCGCCCGTATCGATTGGAGTGTGACATCGGTACTGTATAAAGCACAACGGCCGCATGCTCAGCGCGTCTACACGTTCACTGCGAAGAACTGTGGGCAAGAGCCGATCTTCTTGGCGGTTCCGGCGGCACATGCCGGCTGTCTTCAAACGTCGTTTGCCGGAGCGCTCAAACCCGGGGCGAGCCGAGCCTTTCGCATCGTTAGCGGAGATCCGAAGGTCGTCGAGATGGAGATCGACATAAAAATGCGACTCAGCCCCGGCGCCGACTGGGAGCCCGTTACCGGCCAACTTGTTACGTTGTATGTCCCCGCTACTCCCGCTGAGCAGTGGCGTTGCGAGGCCATCGGGCCGACGAGCTGATGTATTCTCATGGCCGTTACTGCGCACGAAGCAGTAGCGGTCTTTTTATACCGCATCGGCGCTAATCTAGAAGCCATAACGTTGCGGAGGTTGCCCGATGAAGTTTCCCGCCATAGTTCAAGTCATTGCAGGACTCGCGGCAGCTCTGCTAGGCGGAACCGCAGCGGCCCAGGCGGTCGATCCGCAGTATGCCGTCGAACGCGCCCTCTACGACAAATGTAAGCCACACGGCATTGGCGGCATCGAAACGGCCAAAGACGAGCACATACGTTTCTTTTTCTTAGCGGATATCGAGCGCTGCAAGAATACAACGATCATTGTGGTTCAGCATGTTGTGAAGAACCTGAACCCTGACGACGCCCTCCCTTATAGATGGATAACTGGGAGCGGCGGCGTAGTCCCATCCAAGTTCCGGCATGTGCTACCGCCAGGCGCGGTTGATGATCGAATACTCACAACCAAGTCCTATCACGAAACCCCGGATAACGGTGCGCACATTGAATATGGCTCAGATCTCAGCGGTGACCGACCAGCGATGCGATGGGCCGGGAAGGTTGATGCAGCAAAAACGGACCTGGTGGTCAATGAAATCAAAACGACGTATCTATTGGCGGACGGCAAGACAAAGAGATCTCTTGACTTCGTCTTCTCTAGTACAGTAACCGACAAGATCACCTACAGGATCAAGAGTACATCTCACGATCTCGTATTAGCTCTTGCTCGTGCACCCGCCATTCTTCCCGCTTGGAACGCATTATTGATCGACGCAAAAATAAAGGGCACGCCCGCAACCACCATCCCCGCGCTCGATAAATTTTCTTCCCGTGATGTTCTGATTAAGTCGGGAATATTTCCTTCAGCGATTGATCGCCCGTACACAATGCTTTCGCTCGATAGTAAACAGGTAATGTTCTCCATTTCGGGAAGAGCAAGGCAAACTGCATCGTGGCCAATCATGATATTGACGAAGGACGGCTATCCGATTACGTCCGGCGTTGTCGAAGTTCTCGTCAATGAGTAGACGGGGGCTCCTCGGTCCCGGCGCTACCCTGGCGACGCTTGCAGCGGTCGGAGGAGCTGTGGGCTACCTATTTCCCTCTAAACCGTTCGGTTATGAGACGGATTTATGGTTGCCGGGCATCATTGGCGCGCTGGTCGGTTACGCCGCAGGTCATTGCGCGGGAAAGCGTCGATGGTCTATCACGGGGCGCTGGGCATTGGTTGCCGCGCTCGCAGTGCTAACTCTCATCTTTAACATCCTGTATCTCGAGATGGTACGTATTGGCGGCTATCCATGGTGGTATGCCTGGGTACTCTTTCCCTTGTTTACCGTACAGGTCGCGTGCGCATTTGCGCTCTTTGGTTTCTTGCAGCTTCGCCTAGGGGCTGTGGACAAAGGCTCGGAACATCGGCCGGAGTAGGACTACCCGTCTCCTTTGGTCGGCATATGCGCGGCTTAAGTGCAAATGCGATGTTCCCACACCGAATCTCGCCAAGCCGCATTCGGCCCATTCTCACGGGGACCGTGTCGATGGGCGCAGCGATAGGGTGCGGTGTGTTGCCGCGTGCCTCATTGGCACGTCTAAGACTCTTTTGGGACCGCGGCGCACTCCTTATATTGGGTGCATGTCGATCAGCGATGAAGATGTCCGAGAGTTCCAGGCGGCATATAGGGCGGACTTCGGGGATGAGATCTCGCCCAAAGATGCGCGAGCAATGATGCACCGGCTTCTCGCATTTTATGAGGTGGTTGCCCGTCCGCTACCGCCAGACAATGAGAAAGCGGACGCGTCGCAAGACCCAGTGATGTAACCTGAAGAAATCACGCAGCCTTTCGTTCATCACGTTCGAAGTATTCTCGCAGCTGTCTGATATTTTCCCTGATGAGCGCTGCTTCCCCGGGGTTTTCGAGAAGCGCCCGTTGGATATGCTGAAGGTACGACGCGATTTCGTGCCTGGTTGGCAAAGTTCTAATATCGTCGTTGGTCCCCAGCAGTGCACATGAATCACGACATTCGAGGCGTCGCACGAATGGTTTACGGGCCTTAATGCTGAAGATTTTCTTGCTGAGAAAATGGTTCGAACCGACGGTTTCGAGAACGAGCCTTTTTGCCCGTCGATCACCGCGCTCAAACCATTTCGCGGCTCTATTGCTGAATTCCAGAACATCCTCAATTGGTTCGAACCGTTGGGCTTCATCGTGAGCCCGTTCTCGCTGTTGGAGGAGCCGCAATTCCTGCCGCTGGAGTGCCTGGCGCCGCCCGAGGAACTCGTCGTCCTCGATAAGACGTCGCATGCGCAGACTCGTGAGCTCCGAGAGCTGCGCTCGCGTTTCTTCCAAAGCGCGGTCTAGCGACTGGATTCGCGTTATTGCGATGTCCTCGGCCCCTTGGCTCGACTCTTTAAGGTGCTTCAGCATGACACGGTGAATGCTTGGGGTTACGGCGTGCTTAGTCAGGATACTGACGATCTGCCCTTCTAGGTCGTCCACTTCAACACACGGCTCGGGACATTTCGGCACGAGGCGTCGCTTGGTACAGTGGTAGTAGACGTACCGATAGCCGTATCGCCGGTTCATCTTAATCTCCGCGGTCACCATAAGGCCGCATGTTCCGCAGCGGATCATTCCAGTGAACGCGAACTGATGCAGGCGCGGGCGTGGACGGCTGGGACGTCCCAAGAGTCTCTGCACTTGCTCGAACTCGTCGAGGGTGACAATAGCTTCATGCTTGCCAGTGTACGTCTGGCCATTCCACACGATGATCCCGGCGTAGAAGGGGTTTGAGAGCATGTGGTAGATCGAACTCAGTGCGATCGGCGTGCCACCCATCCGCTTGCGCTTCGGCGTGATGAAGCCCCACTCGTTTCGAGCCTTGAGGGCGATTTCCTTCGGTCCGTATGTGCCGGTCAGCATTAGCTCGAACATCCGACGGACAAGAGGGAAGTGCACTGGATCCCTGACGATCGTCTTGGTATTGCTGTCATTGACGTATCCCAGCGGCGCTTGGCCTGGGCGCCAACCGAGCTCGACCTTCGTGCGGTTCCCCCGCTTCACGTTCTCACTCAGCGCATCGACGTAGTACTTGGAGAAGCCAAGCAGGACTGAGAGCATAAGCTTGCCCTGGGGATTATTTTCGAAACTGAAAGTCGCGAACTTGAGATCGCCAAGCGACTTGGTGTCGAGGAGGTAGATGATCTGCCCAGCGTCTACAGAGTTACGCGCCAAGCGATCCGGGTGCCACGCGACAATGCCGTCTGCTTCGCCGCGTGCGATCCCCGCGAGCATCTCGTTGAAGATCGGACGCCCCGGCGTTTTTGCGCTCCGCGATTCCTCGAATACGCGGACGATCGTGACATCCGGGCGATCCGCAAAAGCGCGCTTGAGCTCAGTCTTCTGAGATTCAATCGAGAGAATCTGACGGTCCTCGGACTCCGTAGATTTGCGGCAGTAAGCGAAGTACTTCATATGGGGTTGACCTCACAGTAGCAACGCCTCCGGCGGCCGTCCATGTGGACAGTGAGCGTGCAGGGCGTGGTTCTACTTCATCACCATCGCGCACTGTATTGAATCGTCCCAGACGCGAAGGTGTGCCACGCCGGCACGAACTCGCGCCTTTCACCGGCGCGTGACACTCGCTAGCGTGGGGATATGCAAAAGCAGGAGCACCGCGACGAACCAAAGCCTGTGCCCACCGTCTGGTCGATCCTCCCCACGGGAGAGCTTGTCGAGCTCGTCTACGACCCGGACAAACGCAAGACCGCTCTTGCGGTCGGCTCTCCACAGGGGGTAACGATCGAAGACTTTGTCGATTTTGGCGGCATACGGCTCGTGCCTTGGAATGCGAAGAACAATCTCATTCGCCACGAGACCATGTTGCTTCCGGAGCGTCCGGAGGAATGCGGCTCTGTCCCGGAACTCCTCCGAGCGATCGAGGCGCACCTCGAGGCGTACGTCGACCTTCCCGACGTACACCGGCGCGTCGTCGCCGGCTATGTCCTCCTCACCTGGGTCTACGACGCATTCAACGAAGTGCCGTATCTGCGCTTTCGCGGCGACCTTGGGTCAGGGAAGACCCGTGCGCTCATCGTGGCAGGTAGTCTCTGCTACCGGGGATTCTTTGCGTCAGGAGCGTCGACGGTGAGCCCAATCTTCCACATCCTCGACACGTTCCGGGGCACCATGATCTTGGACGAAGCGGACTTTCGCTTCAGCGACGAGAAGGCCGAGCTCTCGAAGATCTTAAACAACGGCAATGTCCAGGGCTTCCCCGTGCTGCGGACGATGTTCACGCCGCAGAAGGAATTCGACCCTCGGGCGTTCATCGTCTACGGCCCCAAGGTGATCGCCATGCGGGGACGGTTCGACGACCCAGCGCTCGAAAGCCGCTTCCTCACGATCGAGATGGAGGCGGGAACGATCGCTCCCCACGTGCCGATCAATCTGCCGGATGCGCACAAGGACGCGGCGCGAGGGCTGCGCGACAAGCTCCTCGGGTATCGCTTCCGCCATCGTCTCGCGGTAGCGATCGATCCGTCGCTCTTCGACAAGAGTCTTTCTTTGCGCGCAAACCAGGTGATCATTCCGCTCCTCTCGCTTGTCGACGATCCGACGCTGCATGCGGCGACCCGCGCGATCGTGCGTAAGACGCACGCGGACACGCTCGCCGAACGCGCCGCGTCGCCCGCTGGCCAGCTCGTCGCCCTCCTAGTGGAGATCGCCTGGACGGCTGATCAGCAGACGATTCCCATTGCCGAACTCACCGCGCGCTTTATCGAGCGTTACGGCGGCGACTATGAGCGGCCGATCACCAACCGCTACCTCGGCAACCTCCTGCGTCGCGAACTCGATATCCGGCCATACAAGTCCCACGGCATCTATCAGGTACCGCTTCCGCATGAGCACCTTGCCCGCCGGGCGGCGCGCTACGGAGTGGAGATCAAGGAGAAACAAGAGGACGGGTAGACGAGGGGGACTTGGGGGACATCTTTCGGGGTACCGGAGGCCGGGATCGCCAGTAACGTACGGGCCTGTTGTTTCCTTAGGCAGAGAGCCTCGGGAGACGCCATGCTCGTCTCCCATGTCTACCAGGTCTACCCAGGGTTTCAGTGCGCGCCACGGGGGCGCACGAGGTTAGGCGTTCCGGAGACGCTTCCTGGACGTATGGTGTACGGCTCTCCCGCGGGGCGTCTTGTGCACCACATGGAGGGGATAGAACTCGTAGAAGTGCTCGCCCACCCGTCATTATCGGCTACACAAGCCACAGAGAGCATGAAGTTGGGGCATTGCAGCTACATTCTGGCTACATCGAATTCGCACGGGCCTTTCGGACTGCGGGATAACAAGACAAGATCGCGGTCGGCTTCGCGTTTGATAGTGAGCGGGTCCGGGGGCTATCCTCCAGCGATGCATATTTGGAAACTGTCACCCCTAGATACGAGTGCACGCGATTGGGAGGCGAGCACTTGCCGTGATGTCGTCATAGTCCGCGCGAAAAATGAGGAGGAGGCACGGCTGTGCGCAATGCGTCGGTTCGCTATCGCGACGGAACGCGATCCGAAAGAGGACTTGCGATTATGTCCGTGGACGCAGAGCAGACTTGTCTCGTGCGAAGAACTTGTTGATTCGAGGTACCAGAGAACCGGCGAGGTGGCCGTACTAGAACCGCATTAGGCCAAACAACGGCCTGTAGCCGACGCGCAACAGGCCCCGGGCGGTTGATGGCAGACACTATGGACTTGGGCAATACCTATAAGGACAGGGGCCATGAAAATCCAATTTCCACGACGCAGAATGCTCTGGGTAGCGTTATGTGCGCTGCAACTATTGACCGCTGCGTGTGTAAGCCTTAGTCCTGGTGCAAAGAAAATTTACATGGTAAAGAGCACACAAGAGGTGTCGGCGTGCACACGCATAGGCCCCGTTTCAGCGAAATCTATGGCCTGCGCAGATCCATCGAGTTGCATGATCGCGGCGGAAGACGAAGCTCGCAATCAGGCTGCAAAGATGGGCGCCACCCATCTAGTAAGGACATATAGCGGCTACAATTTAACTCACGGGCTCTTTGACGGCTACGCCTACAAGTGTGCCGACAATCAAGTAGGGGTTCAAAGGATGGAGTTGAACACACAGACTCCTACTTCTGCCGGTTGCACTAAAGACGTCGAGTGTAAAGGGAACCGTGTTTGCGAGGCCGGACGCTGTGTATCCCCGTAATTCTTCCGACACCCTGTTGAATGTCGCCGCGACACTGGGCAATTGTGTCGTAGACGCTACTTCCGTAATCCCTAATGTGGGACGAAATGCATAACAACGCGTTGCAGATGACGGCTGGCACGCTGCGCGAGCCGCCCGCGCCTGAACGCCGGCATTAGGCATCGGAGGTCAGAGTATGCGAGCTCTGGCGGCAAAGTTGATCTACGGGGCAGTAATCGTCGAGTTACTTGCAGGCCTCGTTCTCGGCTTTCTCGCGTACTTCGTTCGTTCATTTAACCAGCCCACTCACGTATGGTTCGACGGACTCGGCCGCAGGCTCGAAAACGCTCCTTTTATCGCTCGCTTCATATTTGGTGCAGATAGTCAATGGGCAGGCTGGGGATATTTTGTGCTCGATATGGCGGTGTTTTGGGGCGGCGTTGCAATAGCGTACGGTCTTGCGGCTCTTGCCGCCAAGCTCGACAAGAAGACCATTGCCTAACCTGAAAATCGAGAGAGACGCGGAAAATCGACTCGCTTTTCGAGTTCGGTTGCGTCTTTATGCAGAGCCGCGTTGCGCAGTCCCGCCACCGCAAAGAACGGGCTCGCCCAATACCAGGCGGCGGCCGCGGCGATGACAAGGAGAACCGCAACCCGGATCGCTGTCACGGTCAATCCGAAACTCCCCAGTTATGACAATTGAAATCTCCCCACCCCCAGACGATGGAGGTGCGAAGTGCAGCAG
>JADEYI010000745.1_pt1 | contig 36408 bp, 23 predicted proteins | sample 8542331 | NCBI WGS metagenome assembly JADEYI01 (sample SAMN16510988, study PRJNA670497) | mine drainage metagenome | isolation source: biofilm near Copperflume 1 | place: Germany: Marsberg coppermine Kilianstollen | collected 2018-02 | reverse complement strand
GCTGCATTCAGCGTAGACTGCTATTCGGGAACTGCCCCGCTGAAGCCAGAAAAAGGCTGGAATGGGCTACCCACTACCAAGGGGCGGGATTGGTGTCCGATTGCGCGTAGGGTGTTTCATCACCCAATGGACTCTGTAACGGGAAAGGAGTTGTCCATGAGCGGCGTACAAGTCGAGCAGAAGAGCTATGAGATGCCCCCGCGAGAAGGAATCAGCATTGCGCATTTTCTCACCGTAGCCGACATCGAGCGATCGGCCCGCTTTTATGAAACGGTTTTCGGCGCTCGCATTCTGAGCCTGGGCGACGGCAACGCGCCCGGGTACCTTCAGCTTGCGAATATCTGGATGATTCTGAACGTTGGAGGCGGACCGACACCGGACAAGCCGACGGTAACGCTCAGCGTCCCGGACCCGAACCACATCAACAGCTTTATGAATTTCCGGGTTGCGGATATTCAGGCGTGCTATCAACTATGGAAAAGTCGAGGGGCGAAGTTCATCACGGAACCGATCCCCAAGTACGGCGAGACGCGCTGCTACATCCGCGATCCCGATGGTTATCTTATCGAGGTCGGACAGAGCAGTCCGGAGTTCAAATACGGTTAACGCCCCGGCCCGGGCAGGATGCGGGAGGGACAGGCATATCACCACATAGCCGTTCACGAAAAACTTGTGGCGCAGTGGCATGATTTCAAGGCTGCGCTCGAAGGTCTCTCGCGCGCTGCCGAGCGGGCGAAATGGCTGTCGCCGACAGCGCACCAGACCTGTGGACATTTCGAGATTCCATCCCACGTCTCAAGATCGAGACGTGGGCACCCGGCGCTAGAATGCGGGGACGCGGAATGGGCAGAGTTGAACAGCCCCACTCAAGCCAAAAGAGGGCCTGCATGGGCCACCACACCTCACCACACCCGGCACCGACCCGCCACTGCGCGATCATGCTGTGGGTATGATCTTTTCTATGAATCAAGCGCGGAGCGCGGCAAAGGTCCTGGGATTAATGATCCTGCTGATGACGGCGTTTCCGGCGCGCGCGAGGGTGGCGAGGGTGGCGAAGGTGGCGCTGTGGCGGCTGGACTGCGGCACATTCGTCGAGAAGCACCTGACCGATAGTTGTTATCTGGTCCGGCATGATGACGTCTTTCTGCTGTGGGATTCCGGGCTGAGCGCCGAGCTCGTCGGGCATCCGAAAGATCAGGGCACACGCAACTGGATCGAGCTGAAGACCAGCCTGCCGCAGCAGTTGCAACGGTTGGGACTTCGTCCAGGCGATATCACAATCCTCGCACTCAGCCATACGCACTTCGACCACATCGGTCAGGCACCTCTCTTTGCTTCGGCGCGACTGTTGCTGGGGAAGCGGGAGTGGGAGGCCCTGCTTGCACTACCGCCAACGAATGAGCGGCGTCTGAAGCTGGAATCCTGGATCAGCGGGGCTTCGGCAAAGCAGCTCATCACGGGTGACTACGACGTCTTTGGCGATGCTTCCGTCGTGATGCTCGATACACCGGGCCATACTCCGGGCCATCATTCCCTGCTGGTGCGTCTGCGATCCTTCGGGACGGTGTTGCTGACCGGCGATCTGTACGATACGGCGCAGCAATATGCGGACGACAGCGTTTCTGCACACAACCCGGACGCCGCGGCAACGAAGGCGAGCATGTTGCGGTTCAAACAGATGGCGCAGAAGTCCCATGCAACGGTCATCATCCAGCATGAACCGGCCGATATCGCCAAGCTTCCAGCTTTTCCCAAGGCCGCTTTCTAGAGGCTGGCGGGGTGTTTTTGCGCTGGCGGCACTTCGTTGTCCGGTCGCCGGATCACTCCGGTACCTGGATCACGCCTACGTTGCCCTGAATGTTGATGGTGGTGCCGAACCGAGCAGAGAGCTTCTTAACCCTTTCCAATATGCGCAGCGCCAGTGCGGGTGGAGCTGGATACGGAAAGCCCATGTCCGGACCGGGAGCCGTTCTTATCGCAACGGGATAGAGCCGAATTTCGCTGACCATTCCATTCTTATATGTGCTGACGGCAACCATGCTTTGAAAAGACTCGTCGGGGAAATGCAAGGTCTCGCCTGCCGCTGTAACGTAGGTCTTTTGATTTCCGAAGGGAAAGAACAGGCTGCCCAGGCTATAGAAGATGGGCTTACCGCGGTAGATTTCGATTCCGCCCAAAACGTGTGGGCCGGTGCGGACCACGGCATCCGCACCGGCATCGATTGCAGCATGGAACAGCGCCGGTTCAAAGTCGGCAGGGCGAGGATCGTTCGGAGATGCGGCCTCGTTCGCAAAATGCAAGTCGATGGGCTGGAAATCGGCGGGCCCGGAATCCTTGTCTCCAGCAGTTTCATGGGCGTGGATCGAGAACAACACGAAGCCAGCGTGTTGCCGCGCCTGGTGAATCGACTTGAGCACAGCTGCTTCATCCGCGGGATCCATCTCCCAGGTGAGACCGGAGGAGGTTGAAGACTGGAAGAGGACATCCCCGATGCGAACCTGGTCGTCATGCCCCCGGACCGGGTAGGCTTCTCCGCCGGCAGCTTGCCGCAGGGCAGCGAAGTTGCCGGCTGAAACCAACCGGACGAGGCGAACGTGAAGCGCGCTGATCCCGGGGCGTGCGCTGGGCACCACACCGCGATAGGGAGTGGGTGCGCCGGCGACGGACATGGGTGGAAATGTGGAGGCAACATCCACCAGCGCGGCCTTTCCCAAGGGAGTTTCCACATATCCGGGCGCGCGTGCCTGGGCCAGACTGAGGCCGCTGCCAGCCTGTGCGATTCCTGCCGACTTTAATGCGGCGAGCGAAGCTGTCAGTCCCTGGGCGCCCCAGTCGGTGGCATGATTGTTGGCCTTGGAGACGATCGTCAGTCCCATAGCTTTCAGATCACTGGCGACTTCAGCGGGATAGACCGGGGTTCCGCCACCGTTCTCTGCCGCGGCAAAACCGGGGAAGTTTTTCAGGTCGAAGATAGCGCCCTCTTGATTCGCAAAGCCCAAATCGGCATGGAGGAAGAGGTGAGAGATGGGGGCGATTCCGGGATCGTCATTCACCTGAAAAGGTCTGTATGGGCCGATCAAATCGCCTGCGGCCGCGAAAGAGAAACCATCCGGCACGGCGAGGTGGCTGTGCCCTGACGCAGGCTGTGCCGCGCCGCCGGGCATTTGGGCATGCGCGGCGGCGGCCAGATTGCCGATGAGAATCGCAGCGATGACGCGGAGGGCTGTCAGCTTGATGCAAAGGATTTTCATTATGGGGCATTTTAGAACGACATACTTATCCGCGCTGGTCCGCAGGCGCCTTGATTCGGGAGATACGTTGTCCTATTCGACCTGCTAATGCCGGACATGAACGGATCCGAGTTTCTTTCAGCCGTGCGCCGACGATTCCCGATGATACCGATCGTTGCGATTTCAAAAAAATACTCCCGTGAAAAGCACCGGCAATGCGTGGCCGCCGCACGCAGGCAAGTAAAAATCCGGATTGCATGGGCGGGCTGGCCTTTGCTTCAGAGGGTGGGGCTTAGCTGGTCTTTGAAGGTTTCGAGGATCACGGTGGAGCGGATTTTTTGTACGCCCTCGATGGCGTGCAGCTCTTCCCAGATCAATTTGCGGTAGGAGTCGATGTCGGGCGACATGATGCGCAGGACGAAGTCGCAGTCGCCGGTGACCATGTGGCAGGCAATGACCTGTTGCCTGCCCTGGATGGCGGCGATGAAGGAACGGGCGGCGCGGGCGGTGTGACGGGTAAGGGTGATTTCCGCGAGGGCGGAGAGGGTGAAGCCGAGGCGCCTGTTGTCGAGCGCGACGGAGAAGCTGCGGATGACGCCGGCCTGCGACAGGGCCTTGACGCGCCGCAGGCAGGGCGCGGGGGTGAGGCCGACGAGGTCGGCCAGCTCCGTGTTGGGCAGGTTGCCGGAGCGCTGCAACGCGGCGAGAATTTTCCAGTCGATCTCATCGAGGTCCGTCATGCGCGTCCTTAGAAGCCAGCAATAAAATTGCTTCCCTGCACCGAAAATAAATATATATTGCGCATATTTACTATAGCAGCGCCATATTCGCAATCCTGCAACAAAAAGGGACGATTAAAATTGCCATATAAGGGTGAATCTGCCTGGAAACCAGCAGAGGAAACGGAAATCAAATGTCCAGCAGCGGGCTCAAATTCGGACCGCATTACGTGCGATCACTGAAGGTCTACGTGGCGGGAAGGCCCATCTCCGCGGTGGCACGGGAATACTCGCTGGACGAGAACGAGATTATCAAGCTGGCATCGAACGAGAACCCGCTGGGAATGCCGGCCAGCGCGCGGCGCGCGATCGAGGGGGTGGCCCGCAGCGGGACGGCGGCGTATCCCGACCCGGACGCTTTCGAGTTGAAGAGCGCGATTGAAGCGGCCTTTCATGTTCCGCGCTCGTGGATCACGGTGGGCAACGGGAGCAACGACCTGATCGAAATGGCGGTGAAGGCGTTTGTCGAGAAGGGGCAGTCGGCGATGGTTTCGCAATACGCCTTTTCAGCGTACCTGCTGGCGATAGCGGGCGTGGACGGGCGCGCGATCGTGGTGCCGGCGCGCGATTACGGTCACGACCTGGAGGCGATGCTGGATGCAGTCGAGCCGGACACGCGGCTGATCTTTATCGCCAACCCCAACAATCCGACAGGCACGTTTTGCGCGGTGGAAGAGATTCGCCGTTTTCTGGAGCGGGTTCCGGAGCACATTATCGTGGTGCTGGACGAGGCCTATTCGGAGTATCTGCGAGACGAGCAGCACACCGACGTTGCGCGACTGGTGGCCGAGCATGGCAACCTGATCGTCGTCCGGACATTTTCAAAAGCCTATGGGCTGGCCGGGCTGCGGATCGGGTTCGCGGCGGCGCAGGAGCATCTCTCCGAACTGTTGAACCGGGTGCGGCAGCCGTTCAACACCAGCGTGTTCGCGCAGGCGGCGGCGGCGGCGGCGATTGCGGACGAGGAATTTGTGGCGCGCAGCCGCAGGGAAAACTTCACCGGGCTGCAACAGCTCTATGATGGTCTGGACAGGATGGGGTTGCGCTATCTGCCGTCTGCCGGGAACTTTGTGCTGATCCAGGTGGGCGACGGAGCGAGGGTCTCGACGGAACTGTTGCGGGCGGGCATCATCGTTCGTCCGGTGGGAGACTACGGGCTGATGGAGTGGCTGCGTGTTTCGGTCGGTTTGAGCGAACATAACCGGCGCTTCCTGAAAGCACTGGATGGGATCATGACGCGGGATGCCGGGCATGACCTTAAAGGAGAAAAGATATGTCGGAACTGAAGTATCAGTCGGGATTCGGGAATGAGTTCGCCACGGAGGCGGAGGCGGGCGCGCTGCCGGTCGGGCAGAACTCCCCGCAGAAGAGCGCGCTGGGGCTGTACACGGAACAGGTGAGCGGGTCGGCCTTTACGGCGCCGCGCGGGGCGAACCGGCGGACATGGATGTACCGCATCCGGCCCTCGGTCGTGCATGAGCCGTACCAGCCGCTGGAGAAGAAGACGCTGCTGCGCAGCGGCCCGTTCGATGAAGCGCCGACGCCGCCGAACCAGATGCGCTGGAGTCCGCTGGAGTATCCGGCGACCGCGACGGATTTCGTCGAGGGCATGACGACGATCGGCGGAAACGGCGACCCGGCGAACCATGACGGAGTGGGGATCCATATATATGCCTCGACCGCATCGATGCGCGACCGGTACTTTTACAACGCGGACGGCGAGATGCTGATCCTGCCGCAGGAGGGCGGGCTGCGGCTTTTGACCGAGTGCGGAATTCTGGAAGCGAAGCCGGGGGAGCTGGTGGTGATTCCGCGGGGCATCAAGTTCCAGGTGGAGCTGATGAACGGCAAGGCGCGGGGATACATCTGCGAGAACTACGGCCAGCCGTTCCGGCTGCCGGAGCTGGGGCCGATTGGAGCGAACGGGCTGGCGAACGCAAGAGATTTTCTGACACCGGTGGCGGCCTTCGAGGACCGCGAGGGCACGTTCGAGGTGGTGTCGAAGTTTCTGGGAAGGCTGTGGACGGCGAAGTTCAACCATTCGCCGATCGACGTGGTGGGCTGGCACGGTAACTACGCGCCCTACAAATACGACATGGCGCGGTTCAACTGCATCAACACGGCGAGCTTCGACCATCCTGACCCGTCGATCTTCACGGTGCTGACGGCGCCGGCGCACCTGCCGGGCGTGGCGAACGTGGACTTTGCGATTTTCCCGCCGCGCTGGCTGGTGGCGGAGCATACCTTCCGTCCGCCGTGGTTCCACCGCAACATGATGAACGAATTCATGGGCCTGATCTACGGGGAGTACGACGCCAAGGCGGAGGGCTTTCTGCCGGGCGGGGCAAGCCTGCACAACTGCATGTCGGGCCACGGCCCGGACGCGCAGACGTTTGAGCGGGCGAGCGCGGCGGAGCTGAAGCCGCAATACATAAAGGACACGCTGGCGTTCATGTTCGAGACGCGCATGGCGGTGCGGCCCACGCGATTCGCGCTGGAGTCGAAGATCGTGCAGCACGAATACTACGAGTGCTGGCAGGGGCTGAAGCGGCTGTATACGGGCGGCGGAGCGGCGAAAAAATAATGGCTGCCAGGGCGCTGCTGTCCAACTGCGTCGATTATGCCGGACTGTTTCCGCCGGCCAGCCTCGATGTGGAGAAGACGATCGAGAACTACGGGGCGTACCGCGCGGGCGCGGATGCGTGGGCGCTGGGACGGTTGATTCTGCCGACGGGCAGATTTGTGGAGTTGGCGGAGAGCTCTCCATCGCGGATCGACGGATGGCCGATGGCGCTGCTGGCGGGGGCGGACTTCGAGGCGGAGCTGGATCGGGCGAAAAACTGTGGAGTAGCGGTGGACACGGTCGAATACAAACCGGCCCGCATCGAGCAGATTGCGGGAGCGCGGGATCTGATGCCGGATTCCACGAGCATGTATTTCGAAGTGCCGACCGGATCGGACCCGGAGGAGTGGATTGCCGCGATCGCCGACGCGGGCGGCAGGGCGAAGATCCGGACGGGAGGAATCACGGCGAATGCGATTCCATTTGTGTCGGATGTGGCGCGGTTTCTGGCCTGCTGCGTGCGATACCGCGTCCCGTTCAAGGCGACGGCGGGACTGCACCACCCGGTACGCGCGGCACGGGCGCTGACCTATGCGCCGGACAGCGAGCGCGCGACCATGCACGGATTCGTCAACGTGATTCTGGCGACGGCGGCGCTGGGGAGCGGCGGAGATTTTACGGTGGCGTCGGCGATTTTAGAGGACACGGGCACGGCGAACTTCCAGTTCGATGCGGAAGCGATCCGCTGGCGGGGGTGGGATTTTTCCGTGGAGCAGATTGAGAAGGTGCGGGAAGAATTTATGGTGAGCTTTGGGTCCTGCTCGTTTACTGAGCCGCTGGATGAGATGCGCGCGCTGGGGTGGCTGCAATGACGCCTGTGCGTGAAGAGAGATGGGCTGAGGCCAGCTGGGGATGGAAGAGCTGGATCGATTCGGCAAATGAGCCCGGCTGTGGCCATCCGCTGCAGAACCTTCCCTACTGCGTGTTTGCGGCCGGCGATGGAACTGCGGGCGATGGAACGACGGGCGATGCAGCGGCGCACATTGGAGTGGGGATTGGCGACTTCATCTTAGACCTGCACGCCTGTAGCGGCGCGGGACTTCTGGCGGGGCTGCCGGAGACTACGCGGCGGGCCTGTGCGGAGGCGGACCTGAACGGACTGATGGAGTGCGGGCGCGAGGCCGTTTCCGGTTTGCGCGGCGCGCTGATGGTGCTGCTGAAAGCGGGCGCGGAGGCGGCCCAGGTGGAGCGGGTAAAAACATTTCTGCGTCCGCAGGCGGGCACGGTGTTCCACAGGCCGGTGCGGGTGGGAAACTATACGGATTTTTATGCGTCGATTCATCACGCCACGAATGTGGGGCGCCTGTTTCGACCAGACCAGCCGCTGCTGCCGAACTACAAATTTATTCCGATTGGATATCACGGGCGGGCGTCGTCGCTGGTGGTGAGCGGGACGACGGTGGTGAGGCCGCACGGACAGATGAAGCCGCCGAGCGCGGAGCTGCCGAGTTTCGGGCCATCGCGCCAGATGGACTACGAGCTGGAGATGGGAGCTTACATTGGCGGCGGCAATGCGCTGGGGCATCCGATTGCGATTGCAGATGCGGAGGCGCACCTGTTCGGGATCTCGCTGCTGAACGACTGGTCGGCGCGGGATGTGCAGGCGTGGGAGTATCAGCCGCTGGGCCCGTTTCTGGGCAAGAACTTTGCGACGACGGTGTCGCCGTGGGTGGTCAGCATGGACGCGCTGGCTCCGTTTCGCGTGCATGCGGCGGGGCGGGGGACGGAAGATCCGGCGGTGCTGCCGTACCTGAGAGAGGCCAAGGATGCGGCCAGCGGGCTCGACGTGCGGCTGGAAGTGCATCTTTCGACGGCGGCGATGCGGGCCAGCGCGCTGGCTCCGGTGCGGTTGAGTTCCGGGAACCTGCGCGAGCTGTACTGGTCGTTTGCGCAGATGGTGGCGCACCACACCAGCAACGGCTGCAACCTGTTGCCGGGAGACCTGATCGCCAGCGGCACCGTCTCCGGCGCGGAGGAGGGGACGCAGGGTTGTCTGCTGGAAATTACGCGGCGCGGGACGGCACCGTTGCAGTTGCCGAGCGGCGAGGCGCGAGGATTTCTGGAGGACGGCGATGAGATTGTGCTGAGCGGTTTTTGCGAACGCGAGGGCCTGCCGCGCATCGGTCTGGGAGAATGCCGGGGCTTGATTGCCGCGGCGCGGGACTAGAAAGCCGCGGGTCCGATGGATGAAAGGCGAGCGTTCCGTCACTGACAAGTTTTTCAAACGCAGAGAAACAAAAGGAGGCATTATGGCAACAAAAGCGCACACCGAGCCCACCGTGGCCGAGGACTTTCTGCCACTGAAAGGAACGGACCACATTGAATTTTATGTCGGCAACGCCCGCCAGTCGGCGCACTTTTACCGCGCGGCGATGGGGATGTCCCTGGTGGCGTATGCGGGGCCGGAGACGGGGCAGCGCGACCGTGCCTCCTATGTGCTGCAACAGGGGAAGATCCGCTTCGTACTGACGACGGCCCTGCGCTCCGACTCGAAGATTGCCGAGCACGTGCACAAGCATGGAGACGGGGTGCGCTCTATTGCGCTGTGGGTGGACGATGCGCGCAGCGCGTGGCTTGAAACCACCAGCCGGGGCGCGGTGTCGGTGCAGGAGCCGACGGAGACGAGCGACGCGGATGGCCGGGTGGTAACGGCGAGCATTGCCGCCTATGGAGACACGCTGCACACGTTCGTCGAGCGGAAGGACTATCGCGGAACGTTCTTCCCCGGATATCAGACGATGGCGCACGACCCGATCGCGCAGCCGGTGGGACTGCTGCATGTGGACCACATCGTCGGCAACGTGGGCTGGAACTCAATGAACGAGTGGGTGGATTTCTACGCGCGCGTGATGGGCTTCTCGCTGTACCAGCACTTCGACGACAACGACATTTCGACGGAATACTCGGCGCTGATGTCGAAGGTGATGGCGAACGGCAACGGATACGTGAAGTTCCCCATCAACGAGCCTGCGGAGGGCCGCCGCAAATCGCAGATCGAAGAGTATCTGGAGTTTTACCAGGGTCCGGGGGTGCAGCACATTGCGCTGGCGACCAAGGACATCGTATCGACGGTGACGAAGATGAAGCAGCAGGGGATCAGTTTTCTGACCGTGCCGCACAGTTATTACACGGAGCTGCAAAACCGGATCGGCAAGATCGACGAGCCGATCGAAGACCTGGAGCGGCTGGGCATTCTGGTGGACCGGGACGACGAGGGGTACATGCTGCAAATCTTTACCCGTCCGGTGGTGGACCGTCCGACCGTGTTCTACGAGATCATCCAGCGCAAGGGGAGCCGGAGCTTCGGCAAAGGAAACTTCAAGGCGTTGTTCGAGGCCATCGAACGGGAGCAGGCGGCGCGCGGCAATCTTTAGATTGGCGGCGACGAAGCAAGCGAGCATGGGATGGAGCGCGCAAATAAAGCGCAGGTCCCTCGGCTGCATCATTGCGCGGCAATGATGCAGCCGAGGGACGACATTTTTTGCGCGAGAGCCTCGGTGAATCTGCCGGGACGCGGCGAAGTTACATTACTGCCGCGGCGATTCGCCCGGTAGATGCGGGTGCTCGCACCTACTTCGCGCGGAGGATGAAGTTGCGCACGTCGTTGTCGAAACGGATGCGGTTGTCGAGGCCGGTGTAGACCTCGTGCGGGCCGGGGAACATGTCGATAGTGAGGCGGGCGGCGGGAACGCCGTTGTGGAGAAAGCCGGCACCGTCGGTGCTTCCGAGGTCGTAGATGCCGCTGACGGCGAATACCCGGAGACGGAGGTCTGAGCGCATGGCGCGGGCGAGGATGGCGGCGGTGCTATCCGCGGGCTGGCCGTAGGCAGGCGAGAAGACCCATTGGGAGTTGGCGGTGAAGTTGACGCCGTAGTAGGGTACGGCGGAAGGAAACCTGAGAATGTGGGAAATATAGTAGCCGACCGCCGGACTGACGATGGGGCCGACCGCGGCTGCGGTGGGGACAGCGCCGCCGGTGGCGGGGGCAACCACGCCGAGTGAGGGATCATCGATGCCGCCAGCGGCGTTCGGCTTGAGCACCGAGGTGACGCGGGTGTCGAGCAGGCCGATGCGGAGGCCCCGGTCTCGAAGCAGGTTGAACATGAAGGTGTTGGGGTCGATGCGGAGATTCTTCGATTCGATCAGTCCCGCGGACAATCCTATATAGGAGGAGAGCTGCGTGGCGATGCTATGCCGCCGGGCGGCGGGGAGTTTCGCTCCCTGGTCGAGAGCGGCGGCGTATTCGCCGCGGGCGAGTTGCATGGCCTGGGCGTAGAACTGTTGCACGGTCAGACCGCGGCGGTCCACCCGGTTGTGATACCAGGCGGCGGCAGCCATAGGGCCGATGCGATCGATGGCTGCGGAATTGGGACCGGTGGGACCGGCGCCGCCGGAGATGAGCAGCACGCCGTGGAACTTTAACCAGGGCGCGTATTGGACGATCTGTCCGGCGCGGGTGGTGCCGTAGCTTTCACCGCAGAGAAACAGGGGCGATGCTTCGCGGCGGTGGAGACGGAGCCAGCGCTGAATGACGGCGGCGACTTCAAGAGCGTCGCCCTTTTCGCTGTACCACTGCTTTGGATCGACGCCGGGGAGGGCGCGGCTGAAGCCGGTGGAGACCGGATCGATGAACACGAGGTCGGAGACGTCGAGCGGGGTGGTAGAGTTTTCGCTGAAGCGGAGCGAGGCGCGGTCTTTGGAGTCGTCGGAATGAAGGACGGGACCGAGGCCGCTCATATGAAGAGGCGAAGAGGAAGCGCCGGGGCCGCCGTTGAAGATGAACATGACCGGGCGGCGCGCGAGATCCTTGATTCCGTCGCGGGTGTAGGTGGTGGTGACGATGGAGGCGCCGGGCTGGCCGTGGGCGTCCGGAATGAGGGTGGCGGCGACGGTGGCGGTATAGGGGATGGCGCGACCATCGACGTGGACGATGTGGCGGGTGACGGATGCGGGCGCTTCCGGAGCGGCCTGGGCAGGGACGGCCTGGGCGGGGACGGCCTGGGCGGGGAGCGGGAGCGCAACCAGCAGTAATATCGAGGCGGATATGGAGGCGGCGGACCCCCAGCGGAGATTCTTCATGGGCAATATCCTCAGCCTGGTTCCGTGGGGGAATTATTGCAAACAAATTTCAGTATTTCAAATTTTAATTTAATTCAATTCGGTAAAAGCCCATATAGCAAAGATTTTACTGAGTATTAGAATAAACTTTTTGTGTATTTTTGGGCTTGACGTCTACTTTGTGTTGACATATGGTTGTCTTTCTATACAAGACATGATCAAAAAACAGAAGTTACGCGAGGAAAGTTCCAGCACCAGCGAGGCGCTCCCCATCCCGGAGAAGTGCGACACGACGAAAATGAACCGGCGTGAAGCGGGGTTGGCGGTGATGGCGCTGGCCGCAGGATTTGCGGCCAGGCCGCTGCTGGGACAGGCGGGAGCGGGAGAAGCGAAGCGGGCGGGGGACGCAGGAAACGCGGCGGACCCGGAGCGCGCTCCGATCATCACGCATGGGACGGGCACGTTCAATGGAAAGAAGGTAGCGTACACGGCCACGGTGGAAGGCATCGATGTGCCGGACGCGAAGGGCAAGCTGTCGGCGCGGGTGGTGAGCTTCGCATATACCGCCGATGGGGTGAGCGATGCTGCGACGAGGCCGGTGATCTTCGCGTTCAACGGCGGGCCGATCGTGGCCTCGCTGTGGCTGCATATCGGCATTCTGGGGCCGAAGCGGGTGGAGGTCCCGGAGGACCTGGCGGCGGACCCGGCGAGCTACCGGCTGGTGGACAACAAATATTCACCGCTGGATGTGGCCGATATAGTGTGCATCGATCCGGCATCGACGGGCTACAGCCGGGTGCTGGCGGGAACACGGCCGGAGAGTTATTTTTCGGTTGCCGCGGACACGCAACAGGTGACGGCATTTATTGCGGCGTGGCTGACGAAGCACAACCGGCTGTCGTCGCCGGTGTGCGTGCTGGGCGAGAGCTATGGAACGATCCGGGCCGCGGTGGTGGCGGGGCTGCTGACCGCACTGCCGCAACCCATTCTGCCGGAGCGGGTGATATTGCTGGGACAGGCAGTGAACATAATCGAATACAGCCAGCGCCCGCAGAACATCGTGAGCTATGCGGTGTCGCTGCCGACACTGGCGGCGCTGGCCTGGTACCACAACAGGATCGACCGCAAAGGCAGGACGGTGGAGGAGTTCGCGGACGAGGCGTGGCGGTTCGGACAGACCGATTATCTGACGGCGCTGTTTCAGGGAAACGCGATCGACACCGCGGAGCGCGACCGGGTGGCGAAGCGGCTGGAGGAACTGAGCGGGATTCCGGCGGCATATTACAGGGAACACAATCTGCGCATCACCAAGGAGCAGTTTCGCGGGGAGCTGTTGAAGGACCGAGGCCTGCTGCTGGGCCGGGACGATGGCCGCTATGTGGCGCCAATGACGGCCAAGGGCCTGGCGGCGGACCCGTCGGACATCATCATGACGGCTTACAGCCGCCTGTTCAACGATTACCTGCGGCAGGACTTAAACGTACATTGGCCGGAGGAGTACATGACCATAGCCAAGATCGGCGGTATGAATGACTGGGGATGGGATTATGGCAGCGGATCGCCTTTTTCGTCCTGGGCCTACTCCGATGGATTGCTGAAGGCGATGCGGGAAAACCCGCGCTTCCGGGTACTGGTGTGCGAGGGATATTACGATACGGAAACGACGCCGGGGTCGGCGACATATCTGGTGCGGGACGCGGGCTGGCCGGCAGACCGCGCCAGCACAGCATTTTTCGAGGGCGGACACGCCGCCTACATGGCGGAGCCGGCGGGAGAGAAGTTCGCCGACGCTGTGCGCGGCTTCATTGAGCGCGCATAGCCTGCCTTAGCTCGGCCGCGACAGAGACAGAAGCGGGAGACGCGCACCGTCCATCCCAATCCGATGTAACGTGGGTTTCTCCACTTCGGTCGGGATGACAGCGATTTTTTTACAGGGAGAAAAAACATGCAGCGATTTATAACGGCGCGGCCGCGGATTCGCACCTGGTTGAGTCTGGCGATTTGCGGCCTTGCGGTTGGTCACGCAGCACCGGCGCTGGCAGGAGACGCGCCGGGAGGGCCGGGAGCGGCGACGCACCTGGCTGCGGGGCGGCATTTCGAGACGAGTCATGCGGGCGTGTTCGGCGGGCAGCATGTGGCCTATAAGGCAGTGGTGGATGAGGACTTTATTACCGACGCGGCGGGGCAAAGGACGGCCAGCGTTTTCACCACCAGCTACATCCGCACGGACATGGCCAAGGACGTGAGGCGTCCGGTAATTTTTGCATTCAACGGGGGGCCGGGATCGGCTTCTCTGTGGCTGGAGATGGGATTTCTGGGACCGCGACGGGTGCGCGGCATGGGTCCAGTGAAGACGCGGACGATCCCGCCGTTCGAGATCACGGACAATCCGGACAGCCCACTGGACGTGGCGGACATTGTGCTGATCGATCCGCCGGGGACCGGCTTCAGCCGCGTACTGCCGGCGGGCAAGCCGGCGGACTTTTACGACACGGACGCGGACGCGAAGATGACGGTCGAGGTGATCGAGCACTGGATCCGGCGGAACAACCGCTGGAACTCCCCGCGCTATGTGCTGGGAGAGAGCTATGGCACGATTCGGGCGGCGGTGGTGGCGAGAATGATGGCGGGCGGGCCGACGCAGACCGGCAATATGGATGGGCTGACGCTGAATGGCGTGATCCTGGTGGGACAGGCGATGGACATGAGCGGCTCCGCGGGAACGGACGGCAAGGACGCCAACCTGCTGCCGACGCTGGCGGCGACGGCCTGCTACCACAAAAAGATCGCAGGAGACTGCACGGCGGCGGGCGAAGCCGCGAAGGCGGAGGCGTTTACCACGGGCACATATTTGAAGGGCCTGTATGCCGGTTCCAGTATGACGACGGCGGAACGCGCGGCGATGGTGCAGCAACTGGCGGCGCTGACCGGGCTTCCACCGGAGCTCATCGACGAACACAACCTGCGGATCGGCGCGTCTGTCTTTACGCACGCGCTGCTGGCGAAGGAGGGCATGCAGGTCGGCATGTACGACAGCCGCTACACGCTGCCGCTGACGCCGAACGGGAACGACCCGGTATCGGACGATCCGGCGATGGGACAATATGTTCCCGGCTTTGTCGCCGCATTCAACATGTATGAACGCGGCGAGCTGGGGGTTTCGATCGACGAGACCTACCAGGCGATCTCCTTCCGCAGCGTGAACATGGGCTGGAACTACGGGCTGGGACCGGGCCGGGGCAGCGACAGCAACTATGCCGAATCCCTGGCGATTGCGATGCGGCGCAACCCGCATTTGCGGCTGATGGTCGGCTCGGGCTACTACGACCTGGTGACGCCGCTGGGGTCGGCGGAATATACGATTCATCATGCCGGCATCCCGCTGGACCGGACGGAGATGCACGTTTATCCTTCCGGCCACATGGCGTATCTGGGAGACGAGGCGCGGCAACAGATCGCGCATGACGTTCGCGCTTTCATTACGGCCGGACAGGGCGCGCGGTAAAGGTGGGCCGGACGCGCGGATTTTCGGTAATAGCGTAATAGCAAGAGGGGGTTTTTTGTGAACATCACTCGACGAAACATTCTTGCCGGCCTGAGCAGTGCGGCTGCTCTCTCCGTGGCGCCGCGTCTGAACGCCGAACTGCTCTCTTCGACGCTACCGGCTTCCTCCGGCCCGCTGACGCTGCCGAGGAAGAGCGATTTTGCGATCCCGGATGGAATCACATACATCAATGCCGCGTACACGCACCCGATGTCGATTGCGGGGCGGGAGGCGATGCGGCAATGGGGAGAGTGGCGCGCCAGCCCGGGAGTGGTGGCCGTGCACGGGGAACTGGGCGACATCAAAGCTGAATTTGCGGCGCTGATCAACGCGGACAAATCCGAGATCAGCTACATACCGAACACCAGCACGGGCGAAAACCTGATCGTGAATGGAATGGACCTTTCGTACAAAGAGGACAATGTGGTGACGGACGCGCTGCATTTCGAAGGCGCGATCCTGCATCTGCAGGCGCTGCAGAAGCGCTACGGACTGGATGTCCGCATTGTGGAGCCGTATGAGTGGCGGATCCGGATGGAGGACCTGGAGCGCGTCGTCGACAAGAAAACGAAGTTGATCGAGATATCGCTGGTGGCGATGGACAACGGGTTCGAGTACGACCTGAAGGCGGTGTGCGACCTGGCCCATGCGCACGGCGCCTATGTGTATGCGGACATTGTGCAGGCGGCGGGGAGTAGTCCGATCGACGTGCGGGCGAGCGGGGTGGATTTTTGCGCCTGCTCCAGCTTCAAATGGCTGATGGGGGATTTCGGCCTGGGGTTCCTGTATGTCAAAAAATCTCTGCTGGGCACGGTCATCAAGCGCTCGCAGTATGGATATTATGAGGCCACCTCGCTGGATCCGCATTTCCTTCCCGGCGACACGCCGAATCCATCGCCTTATACCTGGGAGCTGAACCCGGATGCGACCGGATATTTCGAGGTGGGCACGAACGCAATCGGCGCGACCCGGGTGCTGGGGGAATCACTGCCGTACATCCGCCGGGTGGGCGTGGAAAATATTCGTGCGTACCGCCAGCCCATGCTGAAGCGCCTGCGCGAGGAGATGCCGCGCCTGGGGTTTGCGTGCATCACACCTCCGGAGACGACATCGGGAATCATCAGCTTCGCAATCAAAGACCCCAAGGCGGTACTGGAGCGGCTGAAGCGGGGCAAGGTAAATGTTCGCGTTGCGCAGGAATTTATTCGCATATCGCCGTCGGTGTATAACGACATGGCCGATATCGACAGGCTGCTGGCAGCGCTGGCGTAGAGCGAACATGCGGGTCCATTTACTGCTCACCCCGGCACGCGAACGATATGCGTGCCGGGGTGAGATTTTTTAACACTCCAGCATCTGTGAAACAGCTCTAGTTTGCGGGACCGCTTCCCTGGATGAAGGAGCGCAGATCGGCGATGGAAGCCGCTCGGCTTGCGTCGCCGGCCAGCACCTGATGGCCGGCGGGAAGGAGGACGGTCGAAAAGCGCGTGGCCGGCAGGTGGGCCTGGTTGAAGTTATCGAGAGTCACGGTGAATGGCACGGTGAGGTCGTAGTAGCCCATGAACACCAAGAGCCGGAGATGGGAATCGGACGCCATGAGATTTTTAAAGATTACCGGTCCGCTGGCGTCGCCCGGCGGGACAGCCATATTCCAACCCTGATTGGCCTGCATGGATAAGCGGACATACGGTGAGACCGGCTGGTAACCGAGCTGGGTGCGGAACAGACGATCCAGCGCGGAGTCCGGATTGTAGGTGAGGGTAATTTTCGTCGATGCCGGATCATTATAGGGCGGCGGCTGCTTGTCGACGATGGAGATCAGTGCGTGGACGCGACCGTCCTCGGTGCTGAGGCACTCGCCCTGGGCGGCCAGCAGGTGGCGGGCGAAATAGTCCGGCGTGAGGCGAAGGTGGACGGACTGGATCAATGTTGCAGGAAGGCCAGTGAACCGCGCCACGCGGTCTGCGATTTTTTCGCTTTGCGGCGCAGGAAGCGCGGCGCCGGCATGGAGAGCCGCGGCGTAAGGGCCGGCGGCGAATCCACCTGAATCCCGAAGGAGGTCGTTCATGGTTGAACCGGCGTAGGATCCTTTGCCGTAGTAACGCGCGATGGCCGCCATAGTCGGCAGAGCGTCGATCGCTTGAACGTCCGGGCCGGCGCGATGCACATCCGTAGATGGCGAGACGAGCGCAATGCCGCTGAGATGGACCGGGTCCGTGGGCCGGCCGGCCAGGATTTTCGCGGTGAACGCAGCGCGAATGCCGCCGTAGCTTTCCCCGACAATGAATACGGGAGAAGCGGCGCGGTGGTGGCGCTGCAACCAGCCGGCGATGAACTTCGCGGTGGCCTGAGCGTCGGCCTCCACACCCCAGTATCGAGACTTGGCGGCGGGATTGAGCAGGCGGCTGTATCCGGTCCCTACGGGATCGATGAAGACAAGATCGGTGACATCGATGAGGCTGTCGGAGTTGTCGACGAAGGCAAACCCGTCCGGATTTTTAGCGGCGACGGTTTTGCGCGGCGCGAGCGATTCCCGCAGGCCGATGGTGGCGGCGCCGGGGCCACCGTTGAACAGAAATGTGACCGGGCGGGTGGCGGCATGGGCTGGATCGGCGGTATAGGCGACGGAAAACATGGTCGCTTCCGGATTGCCCAGGGCATCCGGAAACACATATTCCTCTGCCGTGGCCAGGTAAGGAATGACGCGACCGCCGACAGTCACGGAGCCATGCGTCACGGCGCTGGCGGGGATGGCGCTGGAAGCCGGTGCCGGTTGGCCGCTACCCGGTTGCGCAGCGGCGGGTGATGCCTGCGCGGCCGACAATGCGGCAGGTTGAAAGCCAAGGATGAATCCAAGGATGGTGGCAGTTGCAGTTAGACGCCCGTTGAATTTTATTCTCATGCCGACTTTATTTTTCCTGTACCTGCCGGCAAGTTATTCGACTCTTGTGAACAAATGCGACTTTCGATTGCAAGGTCTCTTGTTCGAGAGCAGAATTTCCAGCTCAGCTGGCGGTTTGCAGATCGCCAGGCTGAGTGGCGTTCTTGGTTTTTATCTGGTCGAGGTAGTTATAGATTGTGTACTTAGAAATATGAAGTATTTTTGCCAGGTGTTCCACGGAGTAACGAATCAAGAATGCGCCGCGCGCTTCAAGGTGTTCGATGATTTGTAACTTGTCCTCCCGTGTGAGCGCCGATATGTCCTGGCCGGTCTGGCTGATAGAGTCGCGAATCATATTTTCAAGAATTTCATCGACGGTACTTTCAAAGTGCTCTTCGGGCTTCGATCCCTGGAGGGCAGGCGTGTGCGGCAGCCATTCCTGCAACATGAGGAGAGCGGTAATGTCATAGTTCACGCATATCGAACCGAGGGTTTCTCCGGCAGCTCCACGGATAAAGACGGTGGATGAGCGCAAGGTCTTGCCGTTCTTGGATTTTGTTTCATAGTTGATGAGATCTTCGCTTTTTGTCTGCTTCAGGATTTGCAGTCCCAGGACGTCCAGACTATCGCCAACCTTCCTGCCAGTTATATGCCCATTGGCGATGGCGCGTATGGAGTTACCCGGGCTGGAAAAGTCATGTAACACGAGCTCACAATTCGTCCCAATCGCCTGGGCGACACCGGCGACAAGCCGTTGCAACACGTCGAAGATATTTTCAATGTCAGTTGGGTTCAAGTTACCCTCCTAACAAAAATTATAACAAACGCTTATAGGTCAAAAAAATAGTTGAAACCTGTGAATACTAGCTATCCGTGGACTGTATGAACATGGCCACATCGGCGCTGAGCCGCCTGCGCACGCCGGCATCGAGATACATCATGTGACCGCCGGGATAGCATTGCATGCGATAATTTCCGGCGACCTTCGGATTGATTCGCTGGAGCAGATCATTGTTGGCGGCGCAACTGTTATAGGAGTCATACATGCCTGCGGCGACAAATACTTTCATCTTGGGATCGAGCCCTATGGCGCGGATGGCCCAGGGCTGCGTGCCGGGAGGGCCTTCGCCCGCCTTTGCCGAGGCGATCGCTTCCGGCGTGATGGGGGCGGAATTGTAGTCCCAACGCTGGCTGGCGGGTTTTGGTCTGGGACCGGGCGTGGGGACATAGCCCGCATCCTGGGATTGATCGAGGCCGAGATAGATGAGATCGGTGTGGTAACCCAGGTCGTTACGCAGGTAAGGCTCAATGACGCCGGAGGCATCGAGTGTAAACGGAGCCGTGCGACGCATGTCCAGTGTGTCGAGAACCTTTCCCTGATCGCGCAACAGGCCGTGCAAATACTGGCTGGGAGTAATGGTGAGCGTGGCGCGATCTATCCGGCTGGCAGGGTAGCCGGTATAGCGGGCGAGACTGTCGGCGATCCTGTCGCGGTCGGCTGGCGTGAGGTCGGCACGATGCTGCAACGCAGGGAGATATATTTTTTGCGCCCAGCCGGTGGCGGCCTTTACGACCTGGTCGCGGTCCGTGCCCAGGTCCGCGGGCAAGAGATGGTAGAAGAGGGCGGTAGCGGCGTAGTTGGGAACGCGCAATGCGATAGCAACATTTTCCGGAGTGACCTTGCCGACGCCGGCGCCGCCGGAGATGAGAACGATGCCGGCGACATGTTGATTCTGTTTCTCAAGCGCCTCGGCGACGCCGGCGGCGCGCCACACGCCGTAGCTTTCACCGATGAGGTAGAGCGGTGCGGCGAGGGCGTCGAATTGAATGCGCCAGGCGCGGACAAATTCCGCAACGGAAGCGATGTCCCCCAGGGTGCCGTAAAATTCCTGCGCGAATTTGGCGCGCGCGGGACGGCTGAAGCCTGTGCCGACGGGATCGACAAACACAAGATCGGTGGTGGTGAGCAGCGTCGAGTTATTGTCCACCAGTTTTCCATCTACAAGGCGTTTCGGTCCGAAGGCCAGAAAATGCAGAGGGGCGGAGTTCGAACCGGGACCGCCATTCCAGACGAAGGTAAGTGGGCGCACGGAGTGAGGCGATGCCACTCGATAGGCGGTGAAGAAGATATATCCGTGAGGATTGCCGGTTTCGGCGTCGCGGATTGCGATCCTTCCAGTTATGGCGGTGTAATTTACGACATGACCACTTACCAGAATCCTATGCCGGGTGGTAACTACGGGAGCAGATTGCGCCACGGCGGACGTGACTGCCGCGAGACTCACGAAGATCATGATCCATAGAAGGCGCTTCATCTTATCCTTTGACAGGTTCGAGTCATCTTTATAGTTCAGTAGAAACTATAAAGACCGGCCCAGTTATAAGCGTGGGCATAGGTTCAATACAACAAGCTCGTCATTCTGAGCGCAGCGAAGACTCCAGAGGGATGATGGCTGCGCTTACCGGGCGAATATACTCTGGATTCCCCACTTCGCCAGACTTCGTTCAGAATGACTCCCGAAAATATCCGACTACACTCCCTTCAGTCGATCTCCATAGCAGCGTGCTGTTTCAGCGCACACCTCGTGGACGCTTTCCGCTTAGTTCAACTTCATATTTTTGCTATCACAGATACTTCAATGCGGGCGGTCGGAAGTCCCAGCTCGGTAACTCCTACAGTAACTCGCGCGGGACGGGGAGCTTCAAAGATAGAGGCATAGACCGCATTCATCTGCTGAAACCGGGCCATGTCGGTCAAATAGACCTGCACCGAAACTATATTAGTCAAATCCATGTCGGCGGCCTTGAGGATCAGTTCAATGTTGCGAAAGCAGGTCCTGACTTCGACCTCAAAGTCTTCGGGAACTTTCCATGTATGCAGGTCGGCCCCAATTTCTCCTGAGACATAGAGAGTATCTCCATGCAGGATGCCGGGACTGAACGGGAAGTTATCCTTTCCTCTATTTGCAAACTCTACCGGTGAGATAACTCTGGACTTACTGGCAAGCACACTCTTCTCCCTTTCAATTTAAAAGATTTCTCAGCATGATGAGTTTGTTTCAGCCTTCCACAGACGCAAGCGTGCCCCCATGCGACGTGACCCGAACTAGTCTCCCGTTTCTTAGAAGTTGAGCTTCAGTGCAAGCTGACCGATACGTGGGGCAACCGATGTCGCCGTGATTTGTCCGAAGGCGGCGCCATCGCTGTAGGCCGTATCGGGGTTGGCGAACTGGGACGTGTTGAAAGTGTTGAAAGCCTCGGCACGGAAGGCAAGATCGTAGCGTCCGCTATGGCCGAAGGGGAAGACGCGGCTGACGCCCATATCGACATTCGTCTGACCGGGGCCACGCAGTTTGCCCGGCCCGGCGTTTCCGAAGGCGGTTCCACCGTCGGCGCTGATGGTGGGCGGAGCGGTGAAGCAACTGGTGTTGAAGTACTGGGTGAGACGGCTGTTGACGGAGCCGCTGCGGCTGATATGCCCGTTACATCCCGGAGCGGAGGGACTGTAGTAGGCGAAGTCGTTGGAGGTGCCAAACAGATTCGTGCTGTTCACATTGGTGAAGGTCAACGGGGTGCCGGACTGAAATGTACCTACTCCGGAGATGGCCCAGCCACCGAGGATGATTCTTGCGTAGCGGGAGCCGCTGTGCAGAGTGGGAACCTGATAGAGGCCGCTGACGATCAAGCGGTTGGGGCGGCTGAAGTCGGCAGGGCCGTAGTCGGAGTACAGGTTGTTCTGGTTGCCGATGGAACCACCGCCCTGGGCGGTGCCGACGACGGTTGCGGCATCGGTCGCCATCGTTTTCGACCAGGTATAGGAGGCCAGGAATTGCAGCCCGTTGCTGAAGTTCTTTTTGAGGGTAACCTCAAGCGCATTGTAATTGGAGCGACCCTCGGAGCCCTGCTGCAGGAAGTTGGCCGGATCGAAGCCCTGATAGGGAACGCGCAGGGCGAGGTTGGCGAGCGTGTTGGTGGTTTCACCGCGAATGGGATTCGCGGGACTGGCGGACTGCGCCTGGTTGATGGAATGGGAATAGATCAGGTGATCGGCCTTGGAACCGACATAGGCCACCTGGAGGGCGAGGTTCTGGGCCAGCTCGGTTTGCAGGTTGAGGGTGTACTCCTGCGTAATGCCGGGCCGGATATTGTGTTGGGTGGCGATCGAGCTGATATCGCTGGACGGCGTATAGGGCTGAAAGAACGGGAACGCGCTGAGCGGTGGAATGGGTTGCGGGAAGGGACTGGCAAAGGTGGCGTTGCCATTAAAGGGCGGCACACCGACGCGCAGGTCGACCCAGGGAAGACCGGGGACAGACTGGAACTGAGAGTTGCCGATAACGAACGAGTAGTAGATGCCGTAGCCGCCACGCAGGACGACGCGATTGGTGTTCGGCAACAGGTAGGCAAAACCCAGCCGAGGTCCAAAGCTGTTGCTGGCTGATCCGGGCGCGAAAGAGTTGACTGAGGATTTTGTCACTCCGGCAGGAATAGGATTCGTGTAATTTGCCGGAACGACAAACCCTTGAAGCGAACCCGCGGCGGAGGGATTGCGATTGATGAGACTGGGGTCGATATTGGTCGCCCGTCCATCGAGGGCGGTGAAGGGCGGCAGCCAGTCGTAGCGCAAACCGAGGTTCAGCGTGAGCCGGGAGGTGGCCTTGTAGTCATCCTGAAAATAGAGCGCCGCCTGCCAGGCGCGCGCGGCGGTCTGCAAGACGCCGAGCAGTTCGACGGTATCGAGGACGTTGCTGAAAATGCCGGTACCGTTCTGCGCTCCGTTCAAGCCGAGCAGAAAGTCCGGCCAGCTGGGAAAGGCGATGGTGCCGTTATATGTCTGGCCGGGATTGACCTGCTGAGCGCGGGTGAGTCCGCCGCCGAACCGGAAGCTATGATTGCCGCGCACCCAGGAGGTGTTGTCGGTGAGGTCGAAGTTGTTCTCAATGCTGGGGGCATACGGGGCGGTGTCGATTTCATCGGAACCGGAGACGCCGATGTTGGGCAGGCCGTTATTCTGCGCCGAAGAAGTGATTCCGATTCCGGAGAAGGTGAAAGGCGCACGCGGAGCACTGGTCTGATCGACGCGCGAGTAGCCGAACCGTAGCTGAGTAAAGAGCGACGGGGTGAACATGTAGTTGTAGGAAAGCGAAGCAACGACATAGGTCTGGTCGGTGCCGAGCGGAGCGCCGGGAAGGTTTCCGGGGGCGTAGATGGGATTGATCTGATTGCTGAGGGCGGTGAAGAAACGGCCTTCGAGTGAGTCCCGGGAGGAGCGGATGTATTGAAAATTCCCCATGTACTGATTTTCGTTAAACGTGGCGGGCGCGGTTAAAGAAACCAAGCCGGTGGTGGGATTGGGCGTGGGAAACAGATAGCTGCCGTCGGGCAGCTTGAACTGCAGGAGCCGGAGAGCGATGGGATTGATGTTCGATCCGTCGGCGGCGATCGCGGGACCAACCCCGCCAAAGGCATTTTGAAAGACGCCGCGCTGCCCGGCATACGCCGCACCGATGGCGGCGGCACTGCGGTCGTCGGTCAGTGTCGGGGAAACGATGGTCTGCCTTCCCTGCACCGCGTTAACCTGGCGGGTGCCCTGATAGGAGCCAAAAAAGAGCAGCTTGTTTTTAAAGATGGGACCGCCGAAGGTGCCGCCGTACTGGTTCTGCTTCAGCTCCGGCAGCGGAACGCCGTTGCTTTTCAGGAAGAAATCGTTGGCATTCAATACGTTGTTGCGCCAGAACTCAAACAGGCCGCCGTGGAAGTTGTTGGTCCCGGTCTTCGTGACCAGGTCAACGTTGGCGCCGGCAGTCCTGCCATATTCGGCATCGTACATTCCGGTCTGGACGCGAAACTCCTCAATCGTATCGGGATTGGGGATGGCGATGCCAAAGCCCTGTCCGGCGATGTCATTGATATCGACGCCATTCATCTGGAAGCTGTTGTCGGTGGCGCGGGCGCCCTGTACATAGAGGCCCTGCCCTTCCACAGAGGTCGGAATGACGCCGCCGCTGCCGCGGCCAAGTTCATCCGCGCGGGTCACGCTGCTGGCGACGCCGGCGGAAAGGTCGAGGATCTGGGTATAGTTGCGGGTGACCAGAGGGAGAGCCTGGACTTCTTTCTGCCCGACGACTTCGCCCAGTGAATTGGTGCTTGTCTGGACGATGGGGGGAGCGGTCTTGACCTCCACGGTGGTCGAAGCGGAGCCAATGGGAAGCTGCACATCCAATTCCGTTGTTTCCGTCACTTTGACGGTCACGTTGAGATGGACCACTTTTTCAAAGCCGGCGGCCGTCGCATCGAGCCGGTACAGGCCGGGCGAGAGGAGCGGAGCGATGAAGACGCCGCTGGAATTGGATTTGACGTTGCGCTGTTCCCCGGTTCCCTGGTTGGTGACCCGAACATCGGCATTGGGAACGACTGCTCCGGACGAGTCGGTGATGACACCCTTCATTGCTCCGGAGGTTGAGGTCTGGGACCAGACGGGCGGAGCGATGCACAAAATAAATGCGGTCAACAGCAGCGCCGGCAAAAGCAGATTCAGCCGATAGCGAGAAATTCCAGCGGTTTGATTCAAAATGCGTCCCATGTTCGCCTCCGTACAAAATTCCGGACTGCTCCGGACTACTGTTGTGTGCTCCGACCGGCGCATGCGGGTGTTTCCGATATTGTGGTTTCGGATTGGACCCGTGCGTCAGAGCATTTCTCCTGTTACCGATCAACAGGAGAAATGCCTAAATATCCGTCACTGACCTAAAAAAGCTGAAGGCTTGGGGAGCGAAACTGAGCCCGGCTAAATCTCAAGAAATGAAGCAATAAACTGTAGCAAATAAAATTATTTTTTATAATTGTCAATATGTTAAAAATATAATTAGTCGTTCAAGCGGACAATGTCAAGCGGAAAATATATTCATTCTTTTGATGTTTTTGGCGGTCCTGCCAGAGTGAAACGCAGATATTGCGGCATACGAAGAAGAAATATTTTGTGGAAACATGAGAGGCGAGAGGGCGGCTAGCTAAATTTTATTGTACGTATAAGTAAATTCTGCCGGAGTATGGCCTTGTCGTGAAGTGAGATCTTGGAATGACGGATGTCCTTCTCCGGTGTTTTGGCGGAGGAGGAAGAGGAGTCTAAAAACTGTGCGCTTCTATCGATCTGCGGGTTCGGTGTTGAGAACGAGATTTGTCTGTTGTCTAGCGCTGCTGGCGGCAGCTTCCACGGTGCAGGCGCAAAGCGCGTCGATGTCCACCCGTGATTTTTCCCCCACCTACTATCAGGCGATGGCATGGAGAAACATCGGTCCGTTTCGCGGCGGGCGCTCGGTGGCGGTGGCGGGCGTGGCGGGCGATCCAGAGACCTATTATTTCGGCGGCGCAGGTGGGGGTGTGTTCAAGACCTCCAACAGCGGGGCAACGTGGACGAACATCACGGATGGTTTTCTGAAGACATCTTCGGTGGGCGCGATCGCGGTAGCGCCGTCGGACGCCAACGTGGTGTACGTCGGCATGGGCGAAGGGAGCGCGCGCAGCGCGGCGATATCGGAAGGCGACGGCGTTTACAAATCGACGGACGCGGGACGCACGTGGACGCATGCCGGGCTGGAAGCGACACGGGTGATCTCGCGGATTCTCATCCATCCGACGAATCCGGACCTGATCTACGTGGCAGCACAAGGCAGCCTGTACGCACCGTCGAAGGACCGCGGCATCTATCGCTCAAAAGACGGAGGAGCGACGTGGCAACGGATCCTGTTTGTGAATGAGACCGCGGGAGCCGCAGACCTGGCGATGGACCCCCGGAACCCGAGGATCCTGTATGCGGCATTCTGGGACCGCCAGAGGCAGCCGTGGGGGATGCGGAGCATCGGCGCGGGCAGCGGGATTTACAAGAGCACCGACTTTGGAGACACGTGGAAAAAGATCGACCAGGGGCTGCCGGAGGCGATGGGGAAGATCGGGATCGCGGTCTCGGCCAATTCCGACCGGCTGTATGCGATTGTGGAGTCGGCCGACCCGAAGGGCGGCCTGTACCGATCGGACGACGCGGGAAAAACGTGGAAGCTGCTGAACACGTCCGCCGACCTGATGTCGCGCCCGTATTACTATATGCGGCTGGCCTGCGATCCGAAAAACCCGGACGTGGTGTGGGAACTGGACATGCTGCTGTGGAAGTCAATCGATGGCGGCAAGAGCTTTGCCCCGGTGCAGCCGGCACACAGCGACACGCACGATCTATGGATCAACCCGAACGATGCGAAGCGGATGATACTGGCCGACGACGGCGGCGGGGCGGTCACAGAAAACGGCGGAGCAAACTGGAGCTCAGAAAACACCCAGCCGACGGGACAGATCTATCGCGTCAATACGGACGACAAATTTCCGTACAGGGTTTATGGCGCGCAGCAGGACGCGGGCACCATTGCGATCAAGAGCTGGTCGAGCCGAGCGGCGATCGGATGGGACGACTGGAAGGCGGTGGGAGGATGCGAGAGCGCATTTGTGGCGCTGAATCCAAAGGCCCCTTCGCCGATCTATGCGGGATGCTACCTGGGCGAGATCACGCGACTCAACACCGGGAACGACAGCCTGCACTACGTGATGCCCAATCCGGGACTTCCGGTAGCGTTTCCCCTGAAGGACATGCAGTACCGCTTCAACTGGAGCCCGCCGCTGGTTGTATCCGGGCACGACGGCACGACGATCTATGCCGCCGCACAGATGGTGCTGCGCAGCAAGGACCGGGGAAACAGCTGGCAGCAGATCAGCCCGGACATGACAAATTGGGCGAAGGACCCGACCGGCGCCGGGGACAGACCGCTGGATGGAGTGGGCGGCGAGACGTATCACACCATTTTTTATGTGGCGGAGTCGCCGCTGTCGGCGAAGGTGTTATGGACGGGGAGCGACGATGGCGTGATTGGATTGACGCGCGACGGCGGCGCCACGTGGAGCCGGTTCGCGCTGCCGGGGATTGCAGAGGCGCGGAGCAACAAGGCCGAAGGCAATACGAGCGGGGACGATGCGATCCAGATCAACGCAATCGAGGCCTCGCCGTATGATGCGGCCACGGCATACGTGGCGGCGACACGGTACAAGCTGGAAGACCAGTCGCCGTACATTTTTCGCACCCGGGACTTTGGCAAATCGTGGGAAAAGATCACGACCGGGATTCCGGCGAACGACTGGGTCCACGTGGTGCGCGAGGACCCGGAGCGGAAGGGACTGCTGTATGCCGGGACGGAGACGGGCGCTTATGTTTCCTTCGACGATGGCGGCCACTGGCAGAGTTTGCAGTTGAACCTGCCGGTAACGCCGATCACCGGGTTGCAGGTGCACGGGACGGACCTGGTGGCGGCGACGATGGGGCGCGCGTTCTGGATACTGGACGATGTGACGCCGCTGCGGCAGATGGACGCGAAGGCCGGCTCCTCCGGCGCATTTTTGTTCACGCCGCGAGCGGCCATCCGGACGAACCTGGGTTCGGCGCGCTTCGAGCTGGCGAAGATGATTACGGCCGTGCCGCCGCAGGAGGGCAAGAACCCGCCGTATGGCGCAATTTTAGATTTTTACATTGGCAAAAAAATGCCGGTGACGATACAGATTCAAAACGCCGCGGGAGAAACGGTGCGAACGTTTTCAACAGAATCGAAGCCGAAAACCGAAGGGATGCAGAACGAAGTTGTACCGCTGAAAGTGAAGGAAGGGGCGAACCGGATTGTCTGGGACCTGCGGCGCGCCATGCCAGCCGGGCCGATTCCGGGAGTCGGGGTGTTTCGCGCGATGCAGGGGCGGTATGCGGTGCCGGGAGAATATACCGTCCGCATGGATGCGGGCGGACAGGTGAGGACGGCGACGCTGCATGTGCTGGCGGACCCGCGATTCAAGGCAACGCCGCAGCAATATGCAGAACAGGACCAGTTTCTGGCTTCCGTCGAGAATGAACTTTCAGACCTATATGGCACGGTCCGCCGTATTCGCAGCGTTCACAGCCAGATTGAAGACGTTGGGAAGATGTCGAAGAACGCGGCGGTGGTGAAGGCGGGCAAAGCGCTGGAAGAAAAAATGTCGGCGGTCGAAGGCGAGATGATGCAGGAAAAAGCGCTGGGCATCCGGGTGCTGATGGAGCCGGCGAAACTGGATTCCGACTTGAACGCACTGGGATTTGAAGCGAACAGTCCCGATGCTGAAGTGACGGCGACGGAGAGAAGCTACTTTGCTGAAATTTCGAAGAAATGGCTGAGTTATAAAAGCCGGGCGGACAGGCTGCTGGGGCCGGAGCTGGACGCGTTCAACGCGCAGGTGCGACAGGAAAAGATTCCGGCAGTGGTCGTGCCGCAGTAGAAATTCGTAAGCCGATCCGTAGCCGTGCACACCATGACGGCAATTCGACACGATGGAGACGAGGGAGACGAGGATGCGATTTTCCGGGGCAAAGCTTTCAACTTTTGTTTTGCGGTGGTCCTGCAGCCTGGCAGTTCTGGCGCCGGGTCACGCCGCGCTGGCGCAGAAGACGCAAATGCCTTCCGGCGGTTTACCGCCATCTTCTTACTGGGCGATGACGTGGAGAAACATCGGGCCCTTTCGCGGCGGGCGCTCGGTGGCGGTGGCAGGCGTGGCCGGCGATCCGAAGACTTATTATTTTGGAGGCGCGGGCGGAGGCGTGTTCAAAACATCCGATGGCGGCCAGACATGGACGAACATCACAGATGGTTATCTGAAGACATCTTCCGTAGGCGCGATTGCGGTGGCGCCGTCGAACAGCAACGCAATCTATGTCGGCATGGGGGAATACACTCCGCGAGCGCAGATGTTTTCTCATGGTGACGGAGTCTACAAATCAACCGACGCGGGGCGCACGTGGACGCACATGGGCCTGGCGGCGACAAGGGAGATTTCGCGGATCATAGTTGACCCGAAGCATCCGGAGCTGGTGTATGTGGCGGCGCAGGGGATATCCACGGTTCCAACCAGGGAGAGCGGCGTGTATCGCTCGAAGGACGGCGGAGCGACGTGGCAAAAGGTGCTTTTCGTCAACGAGACCACCGGCCCAGCCGATCTGGCGATGGACCCCAGGAACCCAAAAATCCTGTATGCCGCAATGTGGGACCGCGAGCGGAAGCCGTGGTTTTTCCGCAGCGCCGGGCCGGGCAGCGGGATTTACAAGAGCGTCGACGGCGGAGACACATGGCAGAAGATAGACGAGGGACTGCCAGCGAACATGGGGCGCATCGGGATTGCGGTGTCGGCGGATTCAAACCGGCTATACGCGATCGTCGAGGACGACCCGAAGGGCGGCCTGTACCGTTCCGACGATGCGGGCAAATCGTGGACGCTGGTGAACGGCTCGTGGGACCTGATCTCGCGCGGATGGTATTACGACCGGGTGGTGGCGGACCCGAAAGATGCGGACACGATCTGGATCAACAACAATCCACTGCTGCGGTCGAAGGACGGCGGCCGCACGTTTCAACGGACCAAGGTAGACCATGAAGACACGCACCAGCTATGGATCGATCCGGAGAACGCGCAACGGATGATTCTGGGCGACGATGGCGGGGCCGAGATATCCGAAGACGGCGGGAAGAGCTGGTCCACGGAGGGAAACCAGCCGACGGGACAAATCTATCGCGTGACGACGGACGAGAGTTATCCATATCACGTGTACGGAGCGCAGCAGGACAATACGACGATCGACATTGCGAGCGCAACGGACGGGCGCGGAATTACGGACCAGGACTGGCATTCCGTCGGCAACGGGGAGAGCGGGTTTATCGCGCTGAATCCGAAGAACTCGGCATTGATCTACTCCGGCGCGTGGGGCGGCCAGATTATTGCGTTCGACCCGAGGACGCATGAGTCGATCAACATCATGGCGTATCCCAGGATCCGGTTCGGAACGCCGCTGAAAGATCTGCGCTACCGGTTCAACTACAACGCGCCGATAGTCATCTCTCAACATGACCCGACGGTGATTTATCACGCGGCGCAGAAGCTGCTGCGGAGCGAGGACCGCGGCATGAGCTGGCAGGAGATGAGTCCTGACCTGACAGACCCGAAACCGGAGACCGAAGGCGATGAGGGCGGCCCGTACTGGGACGAGGGCGAAATCTACAACACCATTACCTATGTGGCCGAGTCGCCGGTCGACAGGAAGGTTCTGTGGACGGGCAGCGATGACGGCGTGGTCGCGTTGACACGCGATGGCGGCGCGACATGGAAGAAGTTCGGACTGCCGGGCATGGGCAATGCGTTGATCAACGAGATCGAGGTTTCGCGGTTCGAGCCGGCGACGGCATACGTTGCCGCGTCGCGCTACAAATTCAACGATTACCATCCTTATATTTTCAAGACCGCGAACTTCGGGCAGACGTGGGAGCGGATCGACGATGGGATTCCTGAGGAGAGCTGGAGCCATGTGGTGCGGGAAGATCCAGGCCGCAAGGGACTTCTGTATGCGGGCACGGAGACCGGCGTGTGGGTTTCCTTCGACGATGGCAAGCATTGGCAATCGCTGCAACATAACCTTCCGAACACGCCGGTGAGCGACGTGCAGGTGCACGACTCGGACCTGGTGATTTCTACGGTGGGCCGCGGGTTCTGGATTCTGGACGATGTCACGCCGCTGCGGCAGATGGATGCGAAGGTCGCCGCTTCCGCAGCATTCCTGTTTGCGCCGAGGCCCGCGATCCGCACCAATGTGGGCGTGCCGATTTTGCCGGGGAGCAAGTCCGAAGGGGCTTCAAAGCTGGAGGGAGGGAACGCTCCGCAGGGCGCAATCGTGAATTTTTACCTGGCGAAGGCCAGCCCGGTAAAGATCGAGGTGCTGGATGCTTCTGGAAATGTGGTCCGGACATATCCGGCGCCGGGCACGAAATCCACAGCGCCAAACCATGCGGGGTTGAATCGAGTTCTGTGGGACCTGCGCCGGACAGCGGTATCGACGGGCGACGGCTCGCCGATGGGACGCATGTCGGGCGGGCTGGTGAAGCCGGGCGACTACACGGTGAGGCTGACGGTGGGCAAGGAGGTGCTGTCAAAAAAATTGGAGGTGCAGGAAGACCCGCGCATCCATGCGTCCGCAGAGGCTTTCACGCAGCAGGACGATATGCTGGCATCGCTTGAAAAGGATGTGGCCGACATCGACAAGAGCGCGGCACGAATCCGCGAGGTGCGCAGCGGGCTGGCGGCAACCATGAAAAAGGCGAACACGCCGGAGATAGTGGCGGCGGGACATGCGCTGGACGTGAAACTGGGCACGATCGAAGATGCAATCGTGAGGACCAAGCCCAGCGAAGGGCAAAGGTTCGTTCAGGAACCGTCTCGGCTGGAGGATGTTTACGCATGGCTGCACGCGAACGTGAACCAGGCGCAGCCGGAGATTACGGACGGCGACCGGGTGGTGTTCAGTGAAATTTCGAAGGAATGGGCGGCGGACAAGGCCCGGCTGGATACTCTGCTGGGAGCGGACCTGGACGCATTTAACCGGCTGGCGGCACGGGAGAAGCTGCCGGCGATCACGCAGCTCTCAATGCCATCGTTAGAGCGATAGCCTAGACGCGGCCACAACATTGTTTATATTTGCGTCCGCTTCCGCAGGGGCAGGGCTGGTTGCGAGACGGTTTCTCCAGAGCCTGCTGACGGGCGCTGAGGGCCTGCATGATATTTGCGGGCGCCCTCTGCTGGCGGAGTTCCTCCGCCATATACCGCATGTGAGGATCGACATGCTGGAAAAACATCTTATAGCCCGCGCACAGATAATTCAGCCCGGCTTCGCCTTCCGGCGTGACAGCAAACCTGTGCTTGGGACACTCTCCATTGCAGGCAAACCTTACATCGCACTGCCGGCAATATTCGGGAAGCGTGTCGTTTTTGTCCGCGCCAAATTTCTTTTGCTGCGGCGAATCGACGAGGGCGGAAAGCGCAGCGTCCATGATGTTTCCCAGCTTGTTTTCCGGATACACAAAATGATCGCAGGAGTAGACGTCTCCGGAATGCTCCATAGCCAGAGCGGAGCCGCAGGTCTTGCGGAAGACACAGAGACTGGCCTCCATGCCCATCCATATTTCCAGCGACACATCGAATAGCTGAACAAATGTTTTGCCCACGTCCTTTCTGACCCACTCATCGAAAATCGAACAAAGGAAGCGCCCGTACTGCCTGGGTTCCACGGACCAGGGAGCGACCTTGGCGTTGCCGGAAAACTCCGGCGACACCAGAGACAGGCCATGCTGGGAGGCGCCTTGCGTGATCCGTTCGACGATGGGAATGAACTGCATGTAGCCGCTGCCGATGTCACGCAGGAAACGGTACACCTGCAACGGATACCGCGAGTTGGCGCGATGCACCGTGGTGAGCGTATTGAACTGGACATTATGTTTCTGGAGTGTTTCCAGGCCGCGCATCACCCGGTCAAATGTCGGCTGGCCGCCTTTATCCACGCGATAGGCGTCATGAACTTCGCGCGGCCCATCGATGGAAATGCCGATCAGCCAATTATGGCTCGACAGAAATTCGCCCCAGGCATCGTTGAGCAGGACGCCGTTGGTCTGCAACGCGTTTTCAATTTTTTTCCCGTTCGCATACTTCGATTGCAGCTCGACGACCTTGCGAAAATAATCGACACCGAGCAGCGTCGGTTCCCCTCCCTGCCAGGCGAAATGAATCACGTCGGCAGGCTGCGACTCAATGTACTGGCGGACGTAAGTGTCCAGCACATCGTCTGGCATGGCCCACCGGGACGCGTCGGGATAAAGAACTTCCTTTTCCAGGTAGAAGCAGTATTTGCAATCGAGATTGCAAATCGGTCCAATCGGTTTGGTAAGAATGTGGAAGTTCGTACTGGACATAAATTCACCCCTATGGATTGACGGCGGGTAGCGCGGCCCACTTTTTCCACATTACGGGATCGGCCAGCATTTTGGTAGATACGCCGCCGACCACGGCGCGCGCCTGTAAGCCGACTTGCTTGCCGGTGAGCGTGTCATACAAGTCTGTCATGGGAACCCGGTCTGGCGTTTCATTCAGAAATTTGAAGATCGGATGTACGAATGCGTGAAATCTCCGGACTGGCTGCGAGCGTTGCGGTCCACTCCTCCCAGTCCTTATTCTGCTGAACCACTACATTATCCGCTATGCGCCATACAACTTTAAAGGCTGGCTCACGGCTTTTCCGCCAGCACTTGAATGCGGCAAAAAGATCGACGTTCTGCGGCAGAAATACAAGGCATATGTCTGAGACGCCGGGTTCCGAGACACACTGGGTGTCAGTTTCACTTCAAACGGGGACCCACCTATCAGACAAGCGCACGAAATTGATCGCTTCCATATTCGAGAATAAAAGGCCTGATCCAGACTGCACATTCCGTCATTTTTTTGACAATGCCAGAACGGCAACGCCCATAGGAGGCAGGGACACGGACGTCACTCCTGCATGTTCGGCAATCAGGTCTTCCATAGGGCTGTGTAAGTGAATTTCATTGTGTGTTTCATCCGTCAGGTTGAGCAGGAAATAATATGTCGCTTTTGAATCCTCCCGGCTAACTACTTCTACTCCGTAAGGAGCTGCGATCAGAGGAGACAAGCGAGCCGTATCGCCAATCGCGCGGGCAAGCGCTTCGTAGAAGCCATCCTGAGCACAATCCGTAGCAACATAAAATACCCAGCCGTTACCGTGACGATGCCTGGTGATCGCGGGCTGGTCAGTCATCCGGCCACCGTGAAAGGTCGCGATGGGTTCGGCGCCTTGAAGCGTAAGCGATTCAAGGATGGTGTGGGGATGGAAAACCTTATCGCTTCCCGAAAGAGTGATGCCGAATCCTGCTTCGGACAGAACGGGATATTCCACGAAATCCACGTTCGCATTCGCACTAACTCCCGCCATCCCGGCAAACGGCCCTGGCGGAAGAACTCTTCTCATGCTGCTGTCGATGTTCTGCGTGCCGGCGCGGTAATTCAGGAGCAAAACACCTCCGCGCGAGACAAACGTGTGCAGTTTGGCGACAGTTTCATCGCTAACCAAATGGAGGTTCGGCGCGACGACCAACTTATACCCCTCGAAGGCAACGTTGAGAGGCACAACATCTATATTGCGCTGCAGCGCTTTCAATCCTATGTAGTAGTGCATTACTTCACTGCCATAGGGGCGGCCTGTTTTGCCAATCGACCCAATTCCCTGGGCCCAATCGTTCGTAAAATCGAAAAGGATGGCAATATCCGACTGGGTGACGGCGTCGGCGATGCGTGGCGCGATACGCGCGAACTCCTTACTGATCTGCGCGAGAACGGGCCTGGAGGGATTGATCGAACCATCAAAGCGCTTGATGAACGACGGCCTGAACTGTTCGCGGCCGGCCAACGGACGTCGCCATTCAAAATACAGTTGCCCGTGGCTTCCATGAGCGAGGTCAATGTAAGCCTGCAAACGCAGACCCTGCGGCGGAGCATTTGCCGTGACGTAGGCAATTTGCTCGGCGCAGAAGAAGCGCTGGTGCGGCCCGGCGCACCGGCTAAAGTCGTGGTTGTATCCGGCACTATATTGTTGTTGAAATTTACTGACACCCGCAGGAATTACGTAGTTGTCCCAAGCGGTCACATCCAGAAACTCCTCCGCAGCCGCAAAGGTATCGACAGACCAAGCGGGGCTGGGCCAGTTTGTACAAATGAACTGACGCGTGTTCGTGTTTCGCAGGATAACTGCCTGGCGGCGCAGGTGGTTCAGCAATGAATCCGAAAAGAAGAGGCGATAGTCCAGCGTGATCGCCGGCTGCCAGCCGCCATCCGCCGAATTTACAGGAAGATCGATTTGTGACCACGCCGAATATTGATTGCTCCAGAACGCCCCGTTCCAGGCATGATTCAGAGCATCGAGAGTGCCATAACGTTTTTGGAGCCACACCTGAAACGCCTGCTTCGTAACCGGGTCAAAGCTCTCAAAGGGATAGCCGGGTTCGTTGTCGAGCTGCCAGCCGATCACTCCGGGATGATGGCAGTACTGCTCTGCGAGTGCGGTAACAATGCGGGAGCAGGCATTTAAATAATTCTGGCTGCTGGTGCAGTAGCCCTTGCGTCCGCCATAGGTATATAGACCCATCGCATTGCCGCTTAATACATCCGGATGCAGCTGGTATAACCAGGGGGGCACAGAGGCTGTGGGCGTTCCAAGGATTACATCGATACCATAGTGGTTCGCCAATGCAATGGCACGATCCATCCAGCCGAATTCGAACTTACCGGGCGACGGCTCATAGATTGCCCACGCAAATTCTCCCATGCGAACTGTGTTGATGCCCAGTTGCTGCATTTCACGGAAGTCTGTTTCCCATTCCGCAGCCGGCCACCACTCGGGGTAATAGGCTGTTCCGAAGAAGTAGCGCTTCCAGGGTAGATTATTTGCGTTCCCTGTGGGGTTGATGGGGGCCTTATTCATGCTCCGCGGAGAAATGGAAGAATTTCCATTTCCTGTTAAAGCGCCGATTCCAGCAAAGCCTGCAAGCTTATTAAATGTTCTTCTATTCACGCTGTACTCACTTCAGTTACAGACATTCGGCAATTGAGTATGACTGTCGCTCACCGCTGAATAGCAGTCAATCAAAATAGTTTAAAGCAGGCAGGGAGACACTTTATATCCCTAAAACAGGTAGTTCAACGATAACTGGAAAAACCCAGCATCCGGGGTGAGATTCTGGAACGACACTGAATTTGTAATAAGATCGCCGTTGCCCGTCGACGCAGCAGCCCCGGAGGATGCCGGAGTTTCCGGCGGACCTCTTCCTTCATCCTCCTGGGCATGTGCGTTTCCGTGGTTAAAGCAACGGTTTATATAATTCCCGATTCGATTTCTATAAATAATCTGGGCGTTCAATAAGAGCCCATTTTATTTAACTTTTCCTACGATTGCTTCGCGATAAATTGTCTCGGCGTCGCCAAGCGTCAGTTCGCGCGGATTGTTTTTCAGGAGCCGCGTCACCGACATTGCCGCAGATGCCATGGCCGGAACTGCTTCTTCATAGATGCCCAATCTTTGCATTTCCATCTCCAACCCGGTCGCGTGAATAATTTGCCATAGCTTTTCGACACCCGCCAGAGCCGTCTCATAAGGTGTGCCCTGGCGTTCCACTCCCATAGCCAGAGAAATTTCGCAATAGCGCTCCGTCGCGGCCGGAAGGTTGAATCGCATCACATGCGGCAACAGCAGCGCATTGGCATGACCGTGAGCTACATGAAAGCTACCTCCCACGGCATAGGACAGTGCATGGACGGCGGCGGTGTTCACAGGACCAAGGCAAAGCCCACCATACAGG
>JADEYI010000744.1_pt1 | contig 36420 bp, 54 predicted proteins | sample 8542331 | NCBI WGS metagenome assembly JADEYI01 (sample SAMN16510988, study PRJNA670497) | mine drainage metagenome | isolation source: biofilm near Copperflume 1 | place: Germany: Marsberg coppermine Kilianstollen | collected 2018-02 | reverse complement strand
CGGCGGTCGACGCCGATCAGGTCGCAGCCGACGATCGCCGCCTGCGTCGTCCCGTCATCGACGACGATCGCCCGCGCGTGCAGGTCGTCGTGCACCGCGACCGAGCCGCCTGCGCGCCCGCCGTAGCCGTCGAGCGGCGTCCCCACGGGGGGCGTGATCACGACTTCGGCGGCGCCCGCGAGCAACGTCATGCTCCCTCCAACGTCTGTCCGCATCCGCGCACGTGCCTCACCGGAGCTCCTCGTGGCCGAGGCCGCGTTCGCCTTCGGCCGCGCGCCCGAGCGCCCAGCGCGCGTCGGGGTCATCGACGGTGACGCGCCGGAACCGCTCGGCCCCCAGCCGCTCGACGAGGGCGGCGTACACGTCGCCGAAGCGCGACTGCCACGGTTGCAGGTAGCAGACCTCGCGCACGTTCGCCTGCAGCAGCTCCTTCAGGCAGCCGAAGCACGGCTGCAGGGTCGTGTACATCGTGCAGTCCGCCACCGCCACGCCGAAGCGCGCCGCGGCCAGCAGGGCGTTCTGCTCCGCGTGGACGCAGATGCACACGTCGTACCCCTCGCCCGAGGCGTAGGCCTCCGGGTGGGCGCAGCGGTGGCAGCCGCCCTCCTCGCAGTTGCGCATCTTCGACGGCGTGCCGTTGTAGCCCGTGCTGAGGATGCGCCCGTCGCGCACGATGATCGCCCCGACGCGCCGCCCCGTGCAGTTCGCGCGCGACCGCACCGCCAGCGCGATGCGCATGAAGTAGGCCTCCGGCTCCGGCCGCGTCACGGCTTCTCTCGCTCCAGCCGGTCGAGCGCGAGCCGCACGGCGCCGAGGATCTGCGCGTCCGCCCCCAACGCTGACAGCACGATCGCCGGCTGCGCCGGCAGGCAGCGCAGCGCCGCCTCGCGCACCGGGCCGAGCAGCCGCTCGCCCTGCGCCATCGCCACGCCGCCGCCGAAGATAATCGCCTGCGGGTCGAGCAGCGCGGCGATGTCGACGACCGCCATCGCCAGCTCGTCCTGCGTCTCGCGCAGCCACGCCGACGCGCGCTCGTCGCCGGCGGCTGCTGCGTCGAAGAACTCGCCGGGCCGCGCGCCCTCGCCGAGCAGCTCGACCGCCTTCGCGGCGTACGCCCGCCCGCCGGCGTCACCTTCCAGGCAGTGGCTCCAGTCGTGGTGATGGAGCTGCTCGCGCGTCATCGGGAAGAACGCCACCTCGCCGGCCAGGAAGTGCGCGCCCCGGTGCAGCCTGCCGCCCAGCACGACGCCGGCGCCGATGCCGGTGCCCATCGCGACGAAAACGAAGTCGTCGAGCCCCTGCGCCGCGCCGAGCCACCGCTCGCCGACCGCTGCCGCGTTCGCGTCGTTCTCCATCGCCACCGGCACGCCCCGCGCGCCGCCGAGCAGCCGCCCGATCCGCACCTCGCCCCAGCCGGGCAGGTTCGCCGCCGTCGAGACCGTCCCCTCCGACGGGTCGACCGACCCCGGCAGGCAGACGCCGATGGCCGCCACGCGCGCCCCCACCCAGACGCCGCGCACGAGGTCGTCGATCGTGCGGCCGATGCCAGCGAGCACCTCCTCCGGCGTGCCGCCGGCATACGCCGAAGCCCGCCGCGCCTCGACCTCGCCGTCCGCGTTGGCGATCACGACGCGCACGTTCGACGCGCCGAGGTCGACGCCTGCGATGAACCGCTGTGGCAACGTCCCTCCCCCGGTGCGTCCGAGTGTACGCGGTCGATGGTCGATGGTCGATGGTCGAAGCTCCCCCTGATGCGCGCTCGCTCCGGAAACATGACATAACGTAGCTCGCGGGCACCGGTAGGCATCCCCCGGACGCCGGTGCTAGAGTAGGGCGGGCTTTCGAGGCGGACCCGCATGCTCGACATCTACCTGCTGACGCTCGCCCTGTCGCTCGCCATCGCGGTCGGGGCGACGTTCCTCCTGCAGGCCGTATCGCGCTCGCCGAGGTTCGCCGCTCTCTTCCACGTCCGCGGCGTCGCCGAGAAGCCCCGCTGGGGCGGCGTCGTCTTTCTCGTCACCTTCGCCCTGACCCCGTTCGTGGCGTCCGCGCTCTCGCACCACGCGAGCGAGTTCTTCACGCCGAAGTCCGGCAGCTTCCTCGGCTTCCTCGCGGCGACGGCCCTCGTCTTCCTCGTCGGCTTCGTCGATGACGTGCGGCTCACGAGCCCGTGGCTGCGCAGCGCCGTGTTCGTGGCGGCCGGCGTCGCCGTCTACGCCGCCGGCTACCGGATCGACGACGTTGGCCTGCCGTGGGGCCCCAGCCTGCATTTCGGCGCCTTCGGCATCGTCCTCACAGTGCTCTGGATCTACGCGACGACGAACGCCTTCAACTTTATTGACGGCCGCGACGGCGTCGCGCTCGGCGTCGCCATCCTCGCCGCGGCGACGATGGCGCAGATCGGGGCCAATTCGTCGCACCCGACGATCGCCCTGCTCCTGGTCGCGCTCGCCGGCGCCGGCCTCGGCTTCCTGCCCTTCAACCTGCCGCCCGCGTCGATGTACACCGGCGACTCCGGCGCCTACGTGCTCGGCTTCGTCATCGGCACGCTCTCGATTCGCGCCGCCACCGGCCCGACCAACGAGGTGTTCATCGCCGTGCCGCTCGTCGCCCTCGGCTTCCCGATCATGGACCTCGTGCTCGCCGCGGTGCGGCGGGCGCTCGAGCGGCGCCATCCGATGATCGGCGACGGCGACCACATCCACCACCGGCTGGAGCAGGCGGGCGCCGGCCCGCGCGGCATCCTCGCGATCGCCTACACGCTGGCGGTGCTCTTCTCCGCCGGCGCGATCGTCATCCACTACGCCGGTAACACCTGGGTGGAAGCCGGCGTCCTCCTCGCCGTCGTCGCGACGGTCGCCCTGACGCTGCTGCGCCTCGGCTATATCGTCACCCTCTGGAACAGCCACAGCATCGTCTGGCTTCGCCAGCGCGTCTACGCCCTCGCGGCGAGCGCCCGCCGCCAGGAGTAGTCATCGACCCGCGCGTCGTCGGCTGTGCTCCGCTACTGCCACTATTCACTATGAACCACGAACTATGAACCGCGCCCGCGCCTCCGCAAGGCGCCCACCCCCAGCATCACCGCGCACCGCATCGCGATCGCCGCGCCCGTCGCCGCGTCGCGCACGCCGCCGCCGCGCCGGTGCTTGCGGTAGTACCGCCACATGCTCCTGTGCCGCTCCACCACCATGCGCGGCGATGCGCTCTTGCTGACGCCGATCGTGTGGTACACCGCCACCGACGGCTCGTACACCACGCGATAGCACGCGTCGTGCACCCGCCGGCAGAGGTCCACGTCCTCGTTGAACATGAAGAAGCCCGCGTCCCAGCCGCCGACCTCGTCGAAGACGCGCCGCGGCAGCATCAGCGCGGCGCCGCTCACCCAGTCGACGTCGCGCGCCGACGCGTGGTCGAAGTCCGATAACAGGTACGCGCGCGAGAGCCGATTGCCGGGGAAGAGCCGCGTGACGGCCGAGTAGCGGTTGAACAGCGCCGTCGCGTATCCGGGAAACGCGCGGCAGCTCAGTTGCAGCGTGCCGTCGTCGTCAAGCAGCCTGGGCGCCACGACGCCGGCGTCCGCGTGCGCGCGCAGGTACGCCGCGAGCGGCGCCAGCACGTCGGCGTTGACGTGCGTGTCCGGGTTAAGCACCATCACGTACGTCCCCGACGACGCCGCCACCCCGTCGTTGATCGCCGCCGACAGCCCGTCGTTACGCCGCCGCGCCACCACGCGCGCCCACGGATGCTCGCGCCCCACGACCTCGCGCGTCGCGTCCGCCGACGCGTTGTCCACGACGATCGCTTCGTACTCGATGCCGCGCGTGTGCTCGCGCAGCGACGCCAGACAGCGCCCGATGCAGCTGGCGGAGTTGTACGTGACGATCACCGCCGACACTTCGACGCTCATGCGTCCGTGCCCGCGCCCCGTACGGCGCTCTCGTACACCGCGAGCGTCTCGTCGGCCGCCCGCCGCCACGAGAACTCCGCCGCGCGCCGAAGCCCCCGCGCCCGCAGGTCCTCGCGCAGCGCGGCGTCGGACAGCAGCGCCCGCAGCCCGTCGCGGATCGCCCCGGCCGACAGCGGGTCGACGAGCAGCGCGGCGTCGCCGGCGACCTCCGCGGTCGCGCCCGTGTTCGATGTCAGCACCGGCGTCCCGCACGCCATCGCCTCCACCACCGGCAGGCCGAAGCCCTCGTACAGCGCCGGCAGCGCGAAGGCGTCCGCCCCGGCGTACAGCGCCGGCAGGTGCTCGTCGCGCACGTAGCCGGGGAACATGACCCGGCCCTCCATCCCGAGCTCGCGCACGAGCGCAAGCTCCTCCTCGAACCGCCACGCGCGCTGCCCCACGACCACCAGCCGCTGCCGGAACCCCTCACCCTGCAGGGCGTGCACCGCCCGGATCAGCCGCGCGCGGTTCTTGCCCGGCTCCAGGCTGCCGACACTGAGAATGTACGGGGCGTCGATGCCGTACGCGCCCATGATGGCCGCCGCGTGCTCCCTGTCGACGGGGACGAATCGTGCCGCCGGCGCCTCGTACACCACCCGCACCTTCGACGCCGCCACGCCAAGCGCGCGCAGCACGTCGTCCCGCACCGCCCGCGAAGGCACGATGATGGCGTCCGCGACCGCCGCCGCCAGCCGCGTCGACGCCTGCATGTACAGCCGCCGCGCCGGCGGGTAGCGCGCCGGGATCCGGAAGAACGTGACATCGTGCACCGTCACCACCCGCCGGCAGCGCATCGGCGCCAGCGGCAGCGTATGGTGCGTCGAGTGCAGCACGTCGATGCCGAGCGCGCGCAGCCGCCCCGGCAGCCGCGTCTGCTCCCACGCCGTGCGGCGTGGCCGCGACGGCGCGCGCACGTGCTCGACCCGCCAGTTCTTCCTCCCCCGGGCGATCTCCTCGAACCAGCCGCCCCGCGCGAACACCGCGTAGCCGTCGCCACGCTCGTCGCGCTCCGCGAGCGCGCGCACCAGCTCGATCGCGTACACGCCCGCGCCCGCTGGCTTCGGCGGGATCGACGTCGCGTCGATGGCGATCCTCACAGAGATCCGTGCCCCAGCGCGCTACGTGCCTGGTGCGAACATCGATGGCCACCTGCTTGACTCGTCGCGCGGGCTTTCAGCCCGCGCGGTCCGCCCGCCGATCCCGTCGTTACTGCGCGTCCACCGTCCATCCTCTACCCTCCAGCGTCCCCGGTTCGTAGTCCGCAGGCGCGTGTTCGCCTCTCACAGATCCTCCACCTGCATCGTCCGCCCCATCCGTCCGCGATAGTAGTCGAGCGCGCCGAGCGTCATCGCCCGCAGCAGCCGCCACTGCCCGCGGGCGGCCATCCGCGACGCCGTCGCGATGCGCGTCGCCCAGAAATACGCCGTGAAGTACGCGTACGCGGCCCGAGATCGCGCGTGCTTGCGCACCAGGTAGATGCGGTTGCGCGTCGCGTAGTACTGCTTGAACGGCGTCATCCAGCCGCCCCCGCTTGACCCGCTCTCGCGGTGGTAGATCACCGACGACGGCTCGTACCGCACGCGGTACCCCCGCGCTTGCGCGCGGCGGATGAAGTCCGTCTCCTCGTAATACATGAAGAAGCGCTCGTCAAGCAGCCCCGCGTCGCGGAACGCCGCCACCGGTACCAGCGCGCAGCAGAAGCTCGCTGTCGCGAGGTCCTCGCGCCGGCGGCTCGTCGCCGGCCCGTCCGGCCGCCCCGCGTAGGTGTTGCGAAACACGCCGAGCCGCCAGTCGAAGCCCCCCGCGTGCGTGCTGATCAGCCGCGGGTCGTCGGCGTACAGGATCTTCGGCACCACGATCGTGCGTGCGCCCGCCGGCGCGTCCGCGTCCGCCGCGTCCACGAGCGCGCGCAGGCATCCCGGCGTCACCGTCACGTCGTTGTTCAGGAACAGCGCGAACTCGTCCCCCGCCTCCAGGCAATCCCTGATGCCGATGTTCGCCCCGGCCGCGAACCCCACGTTGTCGCCGCAGCGGATGTGCCTTGCCGACGGAAACGCCCGCTCCATCGTCTCCATCGACCCGTCCGCCGACCCCGAGTCGATGACGACCAGCCGCCAGCGCTCGTAGTCGACGCCCGCCAGCGACGCGCAAAAGGCATCGATGAACCCCGCGCTGTTGTAGTTCACGACGATCACCGCGACCGACGGCGGCCCGTCACGCATCGCCGCGCGCCTCGATCTGCTCCCTCGCCGCCATCCACGCACGGAGCGCCTCGCGCCACGGCCGCAGCGTGACGCCCAGCGCGCGCGCCCGCGTGTTCGCCAGCACGGAGTACGCCGGCTTGCGCGGCCCGTCGTACCCCGACGCCCGCAGCTCTCCCGTCGTGATCGGCTCGACCGGCACGCCGCCCATCCCGGCGAGCCGCAGGATCTCGCACGCCCACGCGTGCCGCGACGCCTCCCCCTCGTTTGTCAGGTGGTAGATCCCCGGCGGTGCGGCGCGCTCGGCCAGCGCGCGGATCGCCTCCGCCAGATCAGCCGCCGAGGTCGGAGACGCGACCTCGTCCGTCACGAAGCGCAGCGGCCGCCCCGCACGCGCCGCCGCCAGCACCTTCGCGACGAAGTTCGTTTCGCCGTCGCCGTACACCCACGACGTGCGCACGACGAGCGTGTCCGCGTGCGGGGCCGCGCCTGCCGCCCGCTCGCCGGCGAGCTTCGATCGTCCGTACGCGCTCACGGCTCCCGGCTCGTCGTCTTCCACGTACGGCGCGCCCTTACGGCCATCGAACACCTCGTTGGTGCTGATGGCGATCAGCCGCGCGCCCGCGGCCGCGCACGCGCGCGCCACGTTCTCCGCCCCCCGCGCGTTCACCGCGTCCGCCGCGTCCGGCTCCCGCTCGCACCGCCCCGTGTCCGTGAGCGCGGCGCAGTGCACGACGACCGCCGGCGACGCGCCAGCGATCGCACGCGCCACGCGCGCCGCGTCCGTGACGTCGAGATCCTGGTGCGCCAGCGAGACCACCTCGTCCGCGCGGCGCTCAGGCCCGCCGGACGGTGAGGCGCAAGACCGCGCCGCCAGCGCCCGCCCGAGCTGCCCGTCGCCGCCGGTGATCAGGATCCGCATCGGCCATGAGTGTATCGCCTGCAGGGCGCGCCGGAACCCTGCGGCGCCCGCCGCTACTCCCCGTACGGTCTCCCGCCGGCGAGCCGCTCTGCGTACTGCCGCGCGTAGTACTCGCGGTACTCCCCCGCCTTCACCCGCTCCCACCACCAGCGATGGTCCGCGTACCAGCGCACCGTCGCCTCGATCGCGCGCCCGAAGTCGTACGAGGGCGCCCAGCCCAGCGCGCGCAGCTTCGTCGAGTCCATCCAGTAGCACGCGTCATGCCCCGCCCGGTCCTCGACGTAGCGGATCAGGTCGTACGGCTTGTCGAGCAGGTCGAGGATCGCGCGCGCCACCTCGATGTTTGGCCGGTGGTTGTCCGCCTGGATGTTGTACGCCTCCCCCGGCTCGCCGCGCTCCAGCAGCAGCAGCAGCGCCCGCACGTTGTCCTCGACGTGCAGCCGGTCGCGCTCCTGCAGCCCCTCGCCGTACAGCGGCAGCGGCTCGCCGTCGAGCGCGTTCGTCACGAACAGCGGCACCGCCTTCTCCGGGTGCTGGTACGGCCCGACGTTGTTCGCCGGCCGCGCGACGATCACTCCCATCCCGTACGTCTCCGCGAAGGCGGCGCACATCAGGTCGCCCGCCGCCTTGCTCGCCGCGTACGGGCTGCGCGGCCGGAACGCGTCGTCCTCCCGCCGCGGCCGCTCCCGCGTTGCCGGCCCGTACACCTCGTCCGTCGACACGTGCAGCACGCGCTCGACGCCGAGGTGGCGCGCCGCCGCCAGCACGTTGTGCGCGCCCCGCACGTTGGTGTCGATGAAGTCCGTCGCGTCCCGGATCGAGCGGTCGACGTGTGACTCCGCCGCGAAGTTGATCGCCGCGTCGCAGCCGCGCAGCGCATCGTCCACCGCCGCCCGGTCGGCGACGCTGCCGCGCACGAAGCGGTAGCGCGCGTCCTCAGCGACCGCGCGCAGGTTGTCGAGGTTGCCGGCGTACGTCAGCGCGTCGAAGTTCACGACCTCGGCGTCCGGCCGCTCGCGCAGCAGGTGCCGGATGAAGTTGCTGCCGATGAAGCCCGCACCGCCCGCCACGAAGACGCGCCGCATCACGGCAGCCTCGCCCGGCTGTAGTCGCCGAGCACCAGCTCGTAGCCGCGTGGCTTGCGCCCGTCGCTCCGCAGCTCGACGTTGCGCCCGATCACGCTGTTCTCGATGCGGTAGGCGAGCTGCTCGATCACCGTGCTGTCCATCACCACGCTGCCCGCGATCTCGCTGTGGCTGACCACGCAGTGATGCCCGATCGACGTGAACGGACCGATGTAGGCATCCTCGATCAGCGTCCCCTCGCCGATGATCGCCGGACCGCTGACGATGCTGTTCCTGATCCGCGATCCCGGCTGCAGCACGACGCGGCCGTGCACCTTGCAGTCCCCCTCGATGGCGCCGTGCTCGCGGTCGTCCGGCAGCGTCTCGAGAATCGCCCGGTTCGCCGCCAGCAGGTCGTCGTGCTTGCCCGTGTCGATCCACTCCCCGTCGACCACCTCCGCGCGCACGTCGCAGCCGTCGTCGATCAGCCGCTGGATCGTGTCCGTGATCTCCAGCTCGCCGCGCTGAGATGGCGCGATGCGGCCGATCGCGTCGAAGACGCGCGGCGTGAACATGTAGATGCCGATCACCGCCAGGTCGCTCGGCGGCACCTCGGGCTTCTCGACCAGCCGCACCAGCCGCTCCCCCTCGAACTCCGCCACGCCGAATGCCCGCGCGTCCGGCACCCGCTTCAGCAACACCGCGGCCTCGGCCTCCGAAGCGGCGAACGCCTGCACGTGCCGGACGATTCCGCGCGTGATGAAGTTGTCGCCGAGGAACGTCACGAACGGCGCATCCGCCATCACCGCGCGCGCCAACCCGATCGCCTGCGCGATGCCGCCCGGCTCCGCCTGGTCGATGTAGCCGATGCGTGCCCCGAAGCGCGACCCGTCGCCGACCGCCGCCCGCACCTGGTCGCCCGTCTCCGGAGACACGACGATGCTGATCTCGTCGATGCCGCACTGGCGCAGGTTCTCGATCGCGTAGAACAGGATCGGCTTGTTGGCGATGGGCACGAGCTGCTTGGCGCCCGTGAACGTGAGCGGCCGCAGCCGGCTCCCTTTGCCGCCGCTCAATACCAGTCCCTTTATCCCCGTCTTCATGCCGGCGCATTCTAACACCGCCGCCCGCCCCGTCGGCCGTCCTTCCCCCCACCTGCCGCTTCCGCCCTCCCACGCCTCATCCCGGCGCTTCACCGCGAAAAATGCGGGCGTTCCCCGATCGGCGCGTACCATGCTCCGTGCCAACAATCACCATGGCGGGATGCGATGAGGCAGGAGGCAGGGATGCCCGGCACCCACACCGAACGAGCACTCGAGACCGCGGCCGGCGAGGTCGTCCGCGCGCTCCAGGCCGCGAGCACGGGCCAGGACCCTCTGGCCCGCGCCGCCGCCCGCTAGCGCGCCTGCGTCGCCTTCGCCCTCGACCGCTTCCGCGAGCAGCGCGCGGCCGCGCACTCCGGCGACGATCGCGAGCGCGCCCGGCTGACGCCGTCCGCGGCGATCCTCGCGCGCCACGTCGAGCGTGCCCGCGCCACGCTCGCGGCCCTCGCGGCCGCGCGATCAGCGCCCGCAGGCGCCGGCGCGGGCAGCGACGATCGTCCGCAGTCCGGCCCCCCGGCGCCCGACCCGGCGCCCGACGACGTCGGCCTCGCCGCTTGACCGCCGGCGCGCGCACCGCGAGACCCTTCGCCTCGCCGCGCGCGCCCGGCCACCCCTGTCACCGCACCGCGCGATCGGCCGTAGCGAAGGAGCTTCAGCTCCGTGCCCCGACAAGCGCACCAGACGCCGGACACCGGTAGCCGCCGCTCGACCCGTAAGGACAGGTCTTCAGACCTGTCCGCCCGCAGGCAAGCGTGAAGCACGTCGCAACGGAGTGTGCCCCAAATTTGTATCTACGAGATGAACCAGTTGGACCGGCCGGGGGACTCCACTACCGACAGGTCGACCCCCGCGTCGCCGCCCAGCTTGTCCGTGCACCCACCGCCGCATACAGTCACCCACGTCCACAGCAGCAGCACAGGAGCCACCCTATGGACGTCCGCGGCAAGACGGCGATCGTCACCGGCTCAGCCGTCGGTGTCGGCAGGGCGACGGCCATCGACCTCGCCAGGCGCGGCGCCAACGTCGTCGTCAACTATTCGCGCTCCGAAGACGACGCGCGCGAGGCGGTCCGCCTCGTCGAGGCCGAGGGCGCGCGCGCCCTTCTCGTCCGGGCCGACGTTTCGCAGGAGGATCAGGTGCAGGCGATGGTGCGTCAGGCCGTCGACACCTTCGGCGGCCTGCACCTGCTCGTCAACAACGCCGCCACGACGCACTTCGTCCCCTTCCCCGACCTTGACGGCATGAAGGCCGAGTACTGGGACGACATCTTCGCCGTCAACGTCAAGGGCGTCTTCTTCTGCTGCCGCGCCGCCGCGAAGGCGATGCGCGCCTGCATCCCCGCCGGCGAGCACGGCGGCGCCATCGTCAACATCTCCTCGGTCGCCGGCATCCGGTCGATCGGCAGCTCGCTCGCCTACGCCGCCTCGAAGGCCGCCGTCATCAACATGACCGTGGGCCTCGCCCGTGTGCTGGGGCCGGAGGTCCGCGTCAACTGCGTGGCGCCCGGATTCATCGACAGCCGCTGGCTGCGCGCGGGCCTCGGCGAGCAGGTCTTCGAGGCGGCGAGGGCGCAGCAGAGCCGCGTCGCCCCGCTCAAGGACGTCTGCACGCCGCAGACCGTCTCCCAGCTCGTCATGAGCCTCATCGAGGGCGCTGACATGGTCACCGGCCAGACCATCGTCATCGACGGCGGCGTCGGCATCGCCGGTTAGGCGCGCCCGACCCGTCTTGCGAGATCCGCAAGCCACGGCCCGCACGCCATCGCACCCCGATCTGCCACACTGATGCCGGCCCTGCCGCCGTTACGCCGCACGGCTGCCGTTCAGCGCCAGCGTCAAGGAGCGTCTTATGGACGGATGGCAGTACAAGGTCGTGTACGTAGATTTCAGGGGCAGGATCTCATCGGAGGGTGTGGAGTACATCCGACAGGGCGGTGAACACCGCACCGGGTTCGTCCGCGGCTACCTCGACAAGCTTGGCGAGGACGGCTGGGAACTGACCGGCTTACTCCCGCTCCTCCGGCCGGAGAGCAGCTACTTCATGCTCAAGCGACCCGCCTCGAAGCAGGCGGCCGCCGGAGCGACCGAAGGTTAGTCTCGATTCGGCGCTGAGGCCGTCGTAACGCGCGCGGCGGCAGGGCCGTCTGAAGGTGGAAGATACAAGGTGGCCTCCGGCCGCTCATTTCCGCGGGCTCCTCCCCGCGGCTACCATGACACCGCAATGATGGACCGGAGCGAAGACACCGTCGAGCCGACCGCGGCCGCGGTCGATGACGAGGACGAGTTCGAGGACGAGGATCCCGCCGAAGAGGCGGCGCCCGGCCCGCAGGTCCCCGCGTACATCGCCATCATCCGCATCATCGCCGTCCTCGGCATGGGGCTCTCAATCTCCTTCGGGCTCTTCATCATGCTCGTCGGCCTCAAGGGCGTCCTCATTGGCATCCCGATCATCCTGCTCTCCATCCCCTGCTACTACGGCATGCAGCTCGCCGAGCGCCTCGTCGCCCGGCACGAACAGGCCGCGCCCCCCGAGGTGTAGCGGGCGCGCGGCGATGCTCGCTCGCCTGGCCGCCGGCATCGAGATACTTGACATCGTGCGGCCCACTCCTATACTCGAATCGGTACAGATTCCCGCAACGAGGAGCATCGCCATGGCCATCGACCAGGACGTCCTGCATGCGGCGCAGACCCGGGAAGCGGAGGCGCCGTCGGTCGACCTGAGCTGGCTCAACGTCGACAGCGAATGGGGCGTCCGCGCCAGGCCCGGCAAGCGCGGCCTCACGCTCGACGAGGTGAACGTCGGCTCCTACGGCCGCGTGCCGGCGCAGAGCGACGCCCAGGACGCCCGCCCGCGCGGCGCTGCCGTGCGCGAGGGCGTGCCCCACACCGGCTACTACATCCGCGACGCCGGCAGCGTCTGGTCGCAGAACGCGACGATGTTGTACGAGGAGGCCGTGCAGCGCCAGTGGAGCAGCGCGACCGATATCCCCTGGCACGAGGTCGCCCCCCTGCCCGACGAGATCGAGTTCGCCATGTGCCAGCTCTGCACGTTCCTGACCGAGGTCGAGTTCATCGCCGGCGATACCCCGTCGCAGTGGCTGCCGAGGATCTCCAACGACCACTTCGAGACCAAGCTCTTCCTCGCCAGCCAGATCATGGACGAGGCCCGCCACCTCGACGTCTTCCGCAAGCGCGCGCTCGTCAACGGCGGCGGCCTGCTGCAATCGAGCCCGACCTCCGGCCTGCGCACCATCATCAACGCGCGCGACTTCACCGAGATGTCGTCGATCATGCACGTGCAGGCCGAAGGGTTCGTCCAGAGCCTGTTCCGCATGGGCGAGCTGGTCGCCAACAGCGACGTCGAGAAGCGCATGTTCCGGCTCTGCGCGCAGGACGAGTCCCGTCACCTGGGCTTCGGCGTGATGCACCTCAAGTACGTGCTCGAGACCGAGCCCGAGCGCCGTGAAGAGATCCACGGCTACTTCGACACCGCCGAGAACGCCGACCCGCAGACCGGCACCTTCGGCCCCGCCGTCGCCGAAGCGCTGATCCTGCTGCTCGGCAAGGGCAAGGCGAACTTCGATGACGGCTTCGGCAAGTTCCTGGCGCTCCAGAAGCGGCAGGCCAACGAGTACATGCACCGCCTCACCGTCGCCGGCCTCGGCGACCGCCGCGAGCGCATGGACCCGAACATGCGCATCTTCCTCGACCCGCCGCGGAACTGATCGGCGCGCGGCTACAGGGATGCAGAAGGCCCGCGGTCGCGGGCCTTCGAGTTCTCCGCGTGGGCTCTGCTCCTACACGAACACCATCGTCTTCGCCTTCTCCGGGCGCTCGGCGGCGCCCGTCTGGATCGCCGCGTGCGCGACGTCGCGCGCGACCGACTTGAAGACGGTGGGGTGGAAGACGCTCGGGATGATGTACTCGGGCCCCAGCTCGCCCTTCCCGACGGCCGCCGCGATCGCCTCCGCCGCGGCGAGCTTCATCGCCTCATTGATCTCCCGCGCCCGCACATCGAGCACGCCGCGGAAGAGGCCGGGGAAGCAGAGCACGTTGTTGATCTGGTTCGGGTAGTCGGAGCGCCCGGTCGCCATCACGCGCACGTGCGCGCCGGCCTCCTCCGGCATGATCTCCGGCGTCGGGTTGGCCATCGCGAAGACGATCGGGTCGCGGTTCATCTTCTTCACGTCGGCCACCGTCAGCATCTTCGGCGCCGACACGCCGAGGAAGAGGTCGGCGCCTTCGATCGCGTCACTCAGCGAGCCGCTCACGCACTCACGGTTCGTGTTGTCCGCGAACCACTCCTTCATGAAGTTCATGCCGTCGGTGCGGCCCTTGTAGATGATCCCCGAGCGGTCGCAGCCGATGATGTTCTTCACGCCGGCAGACATCAGGATCTTTGTGCAGGCCACGCCCGCCGCGCCGATCCCGCACACGACCACCTTCAGGTCCTGCGGCTCCTTCTTCACGATCTTCAGCGCGTTGAGCAGCGCCGCCAGCACGACCACCGCCGTCCCGTGCTGGTCATCGTGGAACACCGGGATGTCCAGCTCCTTCTTCAGCCGCTCCTCGATCTCGAAGCAGCGCGGCGCCGAGATGTCCTCCAGGTTGATGCCGCCGAAGCCGGGCGCGATCGCCTTCGTGATCGCAACGATCTCGTCCGGATCCTTCGTGTCGAGGCAGATGGGCCATGCGTCGACGCCGCCGAACGTCTTGAAGAGCATCGCCTTGCCCTCCATCACCGGCATCGCCGCCTTCGGCCCCAGGTCACCCAGCCCGAGGATCGCCGTGCCGTCCGTCACGACGGCCACCGTGTTCCCCTTGATCGTCAGCGACCACACCGCGTCCGGCTCCCGGTCGATCGCCAGGCAGACGCGCGCGACGCCCGGCGTGTACACCACCGAGAGGTCGCGCCGGCTCGTCACCGGCACCTTGTTGCGGATCTCGATCTTGCCGCCCTTGTGGCTCAGAAACACCCGGTCCTGGACGCTGCGTACCGTGACGCCCCTGGTCGCCTTCACGTGCTCGACGATCTCCCGCGCGTGGTCGCTGTCGCGCGCCTGCACGCTGATCTCGCGCAGCATCATCGTCCCGGTCGAGCGCACCACGTCAATGTCGCCGATATTGCCGCCGCAGTCGCCGACCGCCGCGGCGATCCGAGCGAGCATGCCGGGCTTGTTCGGGTACTGCGCCTGGAAGCTGAACGTGTAGGTTGCGGTCGTCTGAGTCCCGTTGCGCCCGGTTCGGCGTGCCATGGCGGTCTCCTCTGCCTTCACCGGAACTGGTGAACGGTCAGCATTCTAGGCCGCAGGCACGGTTATGGCTAGTTCCGTTCGGCCCCTGGGAGGCGGAACGCGGGACCTGCGGGCCCACGCTGCCTGCAGCCACTGGTGCGCCGCCCCGCGCCCGGCCGACTCTGCTTGACACGACCGATACCCGTTGTTAGCATGCCCCGGTGCGCCTGACGCTCCGTCAGGTTCATTGACGCCAGCATCACATACAGGTCGGAAGACCCCAACGTGACAACGGCCGGCATACAGTGGCCTGCGGCCCGCGCGAGCGGGGGCGCCGGACACGCCGGACTGGCTCAGCAATAAGGCTCCGGCCTTTCGCGCGCCCTGCGAGAAGGGCCGGCGCGGACAGCCGGCAGCGCACGGGAAGCGTGGGCCGCTCGACCCGGAGACGGGTGCGGGTTCGCCCGCGGTGGAAGCAGGATCGCACAGTGCCGACGATCAGCCAGTTGGTCCGCAAGGGCCGCAAGAAGGTCACCAAGAAGACGAAGGCGCCCGCCCTTCGCTTCACGTTCAACTCGCTGAAGAACCGCACCGTGCGCGGCAAGGGCTCTCCGCAGAAGCGCGGCGTCTGCACGCAGGTGCGCACGATGACGCCAAAGAAGCCCAACTCGGCGCTTCGCAAGATCGCCCGCGTCCGCCTGACGAACGGCATCGAGGTGACGGCGTACATCCCGGGCGAGGGGCACTCCCTCCAGGAGCACTCCGTGGTGCTGATCCGGGGCGGCCGCGTCAAGGACCTGCCCGGCGTGCGCTACCACATCATCCGCGGCGCGCTCGATGCCCAGGGCGTCGCGAACCGCAAACGCGGGCGCAGCAAGTACGGGACGCGGAAGGCGTAGGCGGAGCGGACGATGCCGAGACGGTCAAAGGTCGAGAAGCGCGAGATCCTGCCGGACCAGCGGTACAACAGCCGTATCGTCACCATGTTCGTCAACAAGATCATGGAGCGCGGCAAGAAGAGCACCGCCGAGCGGATCATGTACGACGCGCTCGGCCGCATCGAGACGCAGACGCACAAGAGCCCGATCGACACGTTCGAGATCGCGATGCGCAACGCGACCCCGACCGTCGAAGTCAAGCCGCGACGCGTCGGCGGCGCCACCTACCAGGTGCCCGTCGACATCCGCGCCGAGCGGCGCACCGCGCTCGCCATCCGCTGGCTCCTGCGCTCGGCCCGTGCGCGCAGCGGCCGCTCCATGGCCGACCGCCTGGCCTCGGAGCTGATGGACGCCGCGGGCGGCCAGGGCGCCACGATCAAGCGCAAGGAAGACACCCACCGCATGGCGGAGGCGAACCGCGCCTTTATCCACTATCGGTGGTAGCCCGACGCCCGCTTTGAGCGGAGACACCGCCGGCGACCCTGGTCACCGGCGGTGAATGTTGCCGGCGCAGGCCGCATAGAGCCCGGCGCGGCGCGTGCCTCGGACGTACAGGACAGGGGAATCAGACAGGGACATGGCGAGAACCATACCCATCGAGCGCATCCGGAACATCGGCATCATCGCCCACATCGATGCGGGCAAGACGACCGTGACCGAGCGCATCCTGTACTACACGGGCCGTACCTACAAGATCGGCGAGGTACATGAGGGCACCGCCGTCATGGACTGGATGGACCAGGAGCGCGAGCGCGGCATCACTATTACCGCCGCCGCGACGACCGCCGAGTGGAACGGCCACCAGATCAACATCATCGACACCCCCGGCCACGTCGACTTCACCGTCGAGGTTGAGCGCAGCCTCCGCGTACTCGATGGCGGCGTCGTCGTGTTCGATGCGGTCGCCGGCGTCGAGCCCCAGTCGGAGACCGTCTGGCGCCAGGCCGACAAATACCGCGTACCGCGCATCTGCTTCGTCAACAAGATGGACCGCATGGGCGCCGACTTCTGGCGCACCCTGGACATGATCGCCGACCGCCTCGGCGCAAAGCCCATCCCCATCCAGATCCCGATGGGCAGCGAGGCCGATTTCGAAGGCGTCATCGATCTCATCGGCATGACCGCCTGGACCTTCACCGGCCAGCGCGACGACCCGCCGAAGGAGATCGCCATCCCGGCCAGGCATCAGGCCCAGGCCGCCGAGTGGCACGACAAGATGATCGAAGCCATCGGCGAGGTCGACGAACAGACGATGATCAGCTTCGTCGAGGGCCACCAGCCCTCGAAGCACGAAATCATCGCCGCACTCCGCCGCGTCACCCTCGCCAGCACGGCGACACCCGTCCTCTGCGGCAGCGCGCTCAAGAACAAGGGCGTGCGCCTCATGCTTGATGCCGTCGTCGACTTCCTGCCGTCGCCGGACGACGTGCTGCCCGTGAAGGGCGTCGACCTCAAGACGGGCGCCGAAGTCGAGCGCCACCCGAGCGACGAGGACCCGTTCTCCGCCCTCGCGTTCAAGATCGTCACGGACCCATACGTCGGCCGGCTCGCCTACTTCCGCGTCTACTCCGGCCGTCTCACCTCCGGCACGAGCGTCTACAACTCCACGCGCCAGAAGACCGAGCGCGTGAGCCGCATCATGCAGATGCACGCCAACCACCGCGAGGAGGTGCCTGAAGTGGGCGCCGGCGGCATCGCCGCCATGGGGCTCAAGGTCACCACCACCGGCGACACCCTGTGCGACGCCGCGCACCCCATCGTCCTCGAGTCGATCACCTTCCCGGAACCGGTGATCCACATCGCCGTCGAGCCGAAGACCAAGGACGACCAGGATCGCATGGGCGAGGCGCTGAACAAGCTCGCCGAGGAAGACCCGAGCTTCCGCATGAAGTACGACCAGGAGACCGGACAGACCATCATCTCCGGCATGGGCGAGCTCCATCTCGACGTGATCGTCGACCGCATGAAGCGCGAGTTCCGGGTCGAGTCCAACGTCGGCCGTCCCGAGGTCGCGTTCAAAGAGACCATCAAGGCGCCGGCGAAGGGCGAGGGCCGCTTCGTCCGCCAGAGCGGCGGCCGCGGCCAGTTCGGGGTCGCCCGCGTCGAGATCGAGCCGCTGCCCCGCGGTTCGGGCTTCCAGTTCGTCGACGCCGTCGTGGGCGCCGAGATCCCGAAGGAGTTCATCAGGCCGACCGAGGAGGGCGTGCGCAGCGCGCTCGAGAGCGGCGTCGTCGCCGGCTACCCCGTGATCGACGTCAGAGTGACCCTCAAAGGCGGCGACTACCACAACGTCGACTCGTCCGAGATGGCGTTCAAGACCGCCGGCTCCATGGCGTTCCAGGCGGCGATGGAACGGGCGAACCCCGTCCTGCTGGAGCCCGTCATGAAGCTCGAGATCAGCACGCCCGACGAGTTCTACGGCGACGTCCTCGGCGACATCAGCGCCAGGCGCGGCCAGATCACAGAGTACGACCAGCGCGGCAACCTGAAGATCATCCGCGCCCTGGTTCCGCTCGCCGAGACGTTCGGGTACGCTACGGAATTGCGCTCCCTTTCGCAAGGGCGCGCGAGCTACAGCATGGAGTTCGACCACTACGAGGAAGTGCCCCGGAACGTGGCGGAGAAGATCGTGGGGACGCGCTCGAAGCGCGCCGTGCGGGCCGGCGTCTGACGGTGTGAGCGCCGCAGCGGTCAGGCCGTCGCGGACCGGAGAAGGCAGAGAACATGGCAAGGCAGAAGATTCGGATCAGGCTCAAGGCCTACGACCACCGCATCCTCGACCAGTCGGCCGAGCAGATCGTGGAGGCCGCGGAGCGCACCGGCGCCGCCGTCGCCGGCCCGATCCCCCTGCCTACGGAGATCAGGAAGTTTTGCGTGATCCGGTCGCCGTTCGTGCACAAGGATTCCCAGGAGCAGTTCGAGATCCGCACGCACAAGCGCCTGATCGACATCCTCGAGCCGACCTCGAAGACGGTGGACACGCTGATGCGTCTCCAGCTCCCCTCGGGCGTCGACATCGAGATCAAGTTGTAGAGGACGGCCAATGCCACTCGAAGGACTGCTCGGGCGCAAGCTGGGCATGACGCAGGTGTTCGACAAGGACGGCCAGATCCACGCGGTCACCGTCGTCGAAGCCGGCCCGGTCGTCGTCACGCAGATGAAGAGCGTCGAGAAGGAAGGCTACGCCGCCGTCCAGGTCGGCTACGGCGTACGCAAGCGGCTGAACAAGCCCATGCGCGGCCACCTCAAGAAGCTCGGCGACTTCCGCCTCCTGCGCGAGTTCCGCGTGGCGGGCGAAGGCGCCTACAGCGTCGGCGACAAGGTGGGGCTCGAGCTCTTCGAGGAGGGCGACCTCGTCGATGTCACCGGCGTCTCGCGCGGGCGGGGCTTCGCCGGCGGCGTGCGGCGCTGGAACTTCCATGGCGGCCCCAAGACGCACGGCCAATCGGACCGCCATCGCGCGCCTGGCTCGATCGGCTCCGGCACCACCCCCGGACGGGTCTACAAGGGCCAGCACATGGCCGGCCACATGGGCTCCGTGCAGGTGACGTCGAAGAACCTGCGCGTGATCGCCAGGGACGAGGCCAAAGGGCTGCTCCTGATCGAAGGCGCTGTGCCCGGCGCGACGAACGGCACCGTCCGCATCCGCCGGGCCAGGAAGCAAGGCAAGAAGCAGCCATGAAGCTGACTGTCCACGACGCGGCAGGCAAGGAAGTCGACAGCATCGATGTCGACGACGCGGTGTTCGGTATCCAGCCGAACGGCCCCGTCGTGCACCAGGCGCTCGTCGCGTCGCTCGCGAACAAGCGCGTGGGGACGGCCTCGACCAAGACGCGCGGAGAAGTCGCCGGTTCCACAAGGAAGATCCGCAAGCAGAAGGGCACCGGCTCCTCCCGCCAGGGCGCGATCCGCGCGCCGCAGCACCGCCACGGCGGCATCGTCTTCGGCCCGCGGTCGCGCAGCTACGCCAAGGACCTGCCGAAGCGGATGCGCCGGCTGGCGATCCGCTCGGTGCTGTCGGCGAAGGCGGCGGACGGCTCGCTCCGCGTCGTCAAGGATCTGCCCATCACCTCGCCCAGCACGAAGGCCATGTCCGGCGTGCTGCGCGCGCTGGGCTTCGAACGCTCCGTGCTCGTCGTGACCGGCGCGCCGGACCCGAACGTGAAGGCGAGCGCGGCCAACCTCCAGAAGGTCAGCCTCCTGCCGGCGGCGTATCTCAACGTTGCCGACCTGCTGGCCAGCCAGGGCCTGCTGATGACGGTCGATGCGGTCCGCGGCGCCGAGGCGCTATGGGGCGGCGAGCGCGCGAAGACCCGCGCAGTGAAGGCGGAGGCGTAACATGCCGAAGCAACTCCACGCCTACGGCGTCGTCCTGCGCCCGCTCATCACCGAGAAGGCGCAGAGCATGACCGGCCTCGGCAAGTACGCCTTCGAGGTCGACAAGCGCGCGAACAAGCTGCAGGTCAAGGAAGCCGTCGAGGCCACCTTCGACGTCCGAGTGAAGGCGGTCAACACCTGCATGATGAAGGGGAAGGTCCGGCGCTATGGCCGCAACGCCACGAAGCAACCGGACTGGAAGAAGGCGATCGTGACGCTCGCACCGGGCGACAAGATCGAGCTCTTCGAGGGCGTGTAGCGATGGCCATCAAGCAGTTCAACGCCACATCACCCGGCCGGCGCGGCTCGTCCGGCTTCACCTTCGACGAGATCACGAAGAAGAAGCCCGAGAAGTCCCTGCTCGCCACCCGCAAGAAGATGGCCGGGCGCAACGCCCAGGGGCGCATCACCGTGCGCCACCGCGGCGGCGGCTCCAAGCGCCGCATCCGCATCGTCGACTTCAAGCGCGACAAGCCCGGCGTCCCCGGCCGCATCGCCGCGATCGAGTACGACCCGGGGCGCTCCGCCCGCATCGCCCTCGTCTCGTACCGCGACGGCGACAAGCGGTACATCATCGCGCCGGTCGGCCTGAAGGTCGGTGACATCGTCCAGTCCGGCGCCGATGCCGAGGTGCGCGTGGGCAACACGCTGCCGCTCCAGCACATGCCGAACGGCACCGTCATCCACAACATCGAGCTCACGCCCGGCCGCGGCGGCCAGATCGTGCGCAGCGCCGGCACGTCCGCCCAGCTCATGGCGAAGGAAGGCGACTATACGCTGCTCCGCCTCCCTTCCGGTGAGATGCGGCGCGTCCTCTCGGTCTGCATGGCCACCGTCGGCCAGGTGGGCAACGTCGAGAACAGCCTCATCAAGCTCGGCAAGGCCGGTCGCAACCGCCACCGCCGCCGCCGCCCGCAGGTGCGCGGCTCGGTGATGAACCCGGTGGACCACCCGCACGGCGGCGGCGAGGGCAAGGCGCCCATCGGGATGCCCGGCCCGAAGTCGCCATGGGGCAAACCGACCCTCGGCAAGCGCACCCGCGGCCGCAAGCCGTCCGACAAGTTCATCGTGCGGCGGAGGAAGTAACAGATGTCGCGTTCCATCAAGAAGGGCCCGTTCGTCGAGCCCAAGCTCATCAAGAAGGTCGAGATGGTGAAGCGCACCAACGCGCGCACCGTCATCCGCACCTGGTCGCGCGCCTCGACCATCATGCCCGAGATGGTCGGGCTGACGATCGGCGTGCACGACGGGCGCCGCCACGTGCCGATCTTCGTCTCGGAGAACATGGTCGGTCACAAGCTCGGCGAGTTCGCGCTGACGCGGCACTTCCGCGGCCACACCAGCAAGTCCGAAAAGGCCACGCAGCGCGCCGGCGGCCCCGGCGGCAAGTCGTAGGAGATCTGGGGCGGCCCCGCGTGGCCGGCCACGAGGAAGACAATGGAAGTCAGCGCCACGGCAAAGCATCTCCCGGTCTCCGCCCGCAAGGTCCGCCTGGTGCTGGATCAGCTCCCTGGCAAGCGGGTCGATGAGGCGATGATGATGCTCCGCTTCCTGCCGAGCCCGCACGCGCGGATCGTCGAGAAGGTCGTCAAGTCCGCCGCGTCGAACGCGGAGAACAACTACGCGCTGGACATCGAAGCGCTCCGCATCAAGCGCGCGTACGCCGGCGAGTCGCGCACGCTCAAGCGATTCAAGGCGAAGGCGCGCGGCCGGGTCGGCCCCATACTTCACCGCACGAGTCACGTGACGGTGGTCGTGGAGGAACAATAGTGGGTCACAAAGTACATCCGACGGGCTTTCGTGTCGGCGTCATCTACGACTGGCAGAGCAAGTGGTACGCGGACAAAAACTACAAGACCCAGCTCCACGAGGACATCGCCATTCGCAAGCGGATCATGGAAGGCCGTAACATCGACGCCGGCATCTCCCGCGTGGAGATCGATCGCAACGCCAACCAGCTCACCGTGACGATCAGCACGGCCAAGCCCGGCATCGTCATCGGCCGCAGCGGTGCCAACGTCGACCAGCTTCGCAACGAGCTGGAGAAGAACACCGGCCGCCGCGTGCGCGTCAATATCAACGAGATCCGCACGCCGGAGCTTGACGCCTACCTGGTCGCCCGCAGCATCGCCGAGCAACTGCAGCGGCGCGTCGCCTTCCGCCGCGCGATCAAGCAGACCGTCGCCCGGACCATGGCGCGCGGCGCCAAGGGCATCAAGGTCGTCGTCGGCGGCCGTCTCGGCGGCTCGGAGATGTCACGCCGCGAGTCGGAGAAGCAGGGCCAGATCCCCCTGCACACGCTGCGCGCCGACATCGACTTCGGCATCGCCGAGGCGCACACGACGTTCGGACGCATCGGCGTCAAGGTATGGATCTACAAGGGTCAGATCATGCCGGAACCGAAAAAGCGCCAGCCCGAGGCCGCCCCGGCCGAGGTCGCCACCGACGGCGACGGTGCGCAGGGCATGGCGGCGAGCGAGTAACGAGCGATGCTGCAACCCAAGCGACAGAAATTCCGGAAACAGCACCGCGGCCACCGCCGCGGCAAGGCCAACAGCGGCAACGAGGTCAGCTTCGGCGAGTTCGGCCTGCAGGCCGTGGGCGCCGCCTGGATCGACAGCCGCCAGATCGAAGCGGCGCGCCGCGCCATCACACACGAGCTGAAGCGTGGCGGCAAGGTCTGGATTCGCATCTTTCCCGACAAGCCGGTGACCGCGAAGCCCGCCGAGACGCGCATGGGCAGCGGCAAGGGCGCCCCCGACCACTTTGTCGCTGTCGTCAAGCCGGGGCGCATGCTGTTCGAGGTCGCCGGCGTGAAAGAAGACCTGGCGCGCGAGGCGCTGCGCCTGGCCGCCCATAAGCTCTCCGTTGAGACGCGCACCGTCGCGAAGGAGCACGAGGGGATCTGATGGCCGGACGCAAGGAGAAACAAGGCGCTGACCTCCGCGGCATGACCGATGAGGCGCTCGACAAGGAACTGACGGAAACCTACCGCCGGTTGTTCAGCGTCCGTCTGGCCCTGACGACCCGCCAGCAGACGAACACCACGGAGAACGCGAAGATCAAGCGCCAGATCGCCCGCATCCGGACGATCCAGCGCGAGCGCCAGTTGGCCGCGGCGTACGCCGAGCACATCGGCAGGGGAAGGTAAGAGATGGCATCGCTCGAGAAGCTGCAGGTCGGCACCGTCGTCAGCAACAAGATGGACAAGACCGTCGTCGTCCGCATCGACCGCCAGAAGCGCCACCGCCTCTACGGCAAGACGCTGCGCGAGACGCGCCGCTACAAGGCGCACGACGAGAAGAACGAGTGCCGCCTGGGCGACATCGTCCGCATCTCCGAGACGCGTCCGCTCTCCCGCGAGAAGCGCTGGCGTGTCGTCGAGATCATCACCCACGGCGACGTCGCCGAGGTCGCGCCGCGCGAGATCGGCGCCCACATCATCGAGGAGACGCGCGCGGCCGCCGCCGCCGAAGCGGCCGTCCGTGCCGCCGAGTCCGCGCCGCCGGCCGCCGCCGCACCGGCGCCTGACACGCAGGATGCCGCGCCGCCGGCCAGCGCCGCACCGGCGGCTGAGGCGCAGGATGCCGCGCACGGCGAGGCCGCCCCTGCGCCCGAGGAGGCCGGCGCGTGATCCAGCAGTACACGCGGCTCAAGGTCGCCGACAACTCCGGCGCGCGCTCGCTGATGTGCATCACCGTGCTTGGCGGCTCGGGCCGCCGCTACGCGCGTGTCGGCGACATCATCGTCGCGTCCGTGAAGGCGGCGCAGCCGGGGGCCGGCGTCAAGAAGGGCGACGTCGTCAAGGCCGTCGTCGTGCGCACCGCGAAAGCCTACGGCCGACCCGACGGCTCGTTCATCCGCTTCGACGAGAACGCCGCCGTCGTGCTGTCCGACAAGCAGAACCCGAAGGGGACGCGCATCTTCGGCCCGGTCGCCCGCGAGCTGCGTGAGCGCAACTTCACGAAGATCGTGTCACTCGCGCCGGAGGTGGTCTAGCCATGCGCAAGGTCAAGCGCGACGACAACGTGCTCATTATCACCGGCAAGGACCGCGGCAAGACGGGCATCGTCCGCCAGGTGATCGGCGGCGGCGACCTGGTGAAGGTGAAGGGCCACCGCCCGAAAATCACCGAGGACAAGGTGTTCGTCACCGGCATCAACGTCTCGAAACGGCACAAGACGCAGCAGGCCGGCGTCGCCCAGGCGGGGATCATCGACAAGGAGATGCCACTTCCGATGTCGAAGGTGATGGTGATCTGCAAGAGCTGTAGCAAGCCGGTGCGCGTGGGCTTCATCGTCCGCGCCAACGAGAAGCACCGCGTCTGCCGCAACTGCGGCGAGGACATCGACTAGATGGCGCCGAGATTGAAGGAACGCTACCAGAAGGAGATCCTGCCGGAACTCATGCGCGAGTTCCGCTACGGCAACGTCATGCAGGTCCCGCGCGTCGAAAAAGTCACGCTCAACATCGGCCTCGGCGAGGCCCGCGAAAACGCCCGCGCGGTCGACTCGGCGACGGCGGACCTGGCGACCATTACCGGCCAGAAGCCGGTCGTCACCAAGGCGAAGCGCGCCATCGCCAACTTCAAGATCCGCGAGAACATGCCCATCGGCGCCGCGGTGACCCTGCGCGGCGACCGCATGTACGAGTTCCTGGACCGCATGCTCAACGCCGCCCTGCCGCGCATCCGCGACTTCCACGGCGTGCCGACGAAGGCGTTCGATGGCCGCGGCAACTTCAGCCTCGGCGTCCGCGAGCAGCTCATCTTCCCGGAGATCGACTACGACAAGGTCGACCGCATCCGGGGCATGCAGGTCAACATCGTGACAACAGCGAAGACGGACGAAGAAGGCAAGCGGCTGCTCGAACTGATGGGCATGCCGTTCGCGAAGGAGCGGACGTAGCCATGGCGAAGACATCCATGATCGTCAGGGCCAACCGCGAGCCCAAATACTCGACGCGCGCCAAGAACCGCTGCAAGCTCTGCGGCCGCCCGCGCGCATACATGCGGCACTTCGCGCTGTGCCGGATCTGCTTCCGGCAGCTCGCCCTCAAGGGCCAGCTCCCGGGCGTGAAGAAGTCAAGCTGGTAAGCCAGTGGTCGCCGCGGCGACCCATCCCGAAGCTCGCCGGATGGCGAAAGCGCGGGAGAACGAGGAGGCGGACGCCTTGAACATGACGGACCCAATCGCGGATATGCTGACGCGGATCCGCAACGCCGTGACCGCAAAGCACGAGTACGTCAACATCCCGGCTTCGAAGATGAAGCTGGCGATCGCCGACGTGCTCCGCAATGAGGGGTTCATCCGCGACTACGAGATCAAGGATGAGGCGAACAAGAGGCTGATGCGCGTGCACCTCAACTACACCGGCAAAAAAGAGCCGGTGCTGAGCGGCCTGCAGCGCGTCAGCAAGCCCGGCCTGCGGGTCTACGTGCAGAAGCGGGAGATACCCCGCGTCTACGGCGGCCTCGGCATCGCTATTCTCTCGACGCCTCAGGGCATCATGACGGGCCAGGACGCGTGGCGCCGAAGCATCGGCGGCGAAGTCATCTGTTACGTGTGGTAGGGCGATGTCACGAATAGGCAAGCTACCGATCCCGATCGCCAAGGGCGTGGAGCTCGACATCGACGGCTCGACCGTGAAGGTCAAGGGGCCGAAGGGCGAGCTGGTCCGCGAGTTCCCGCGGCAGATGTCGTTCGCAGTCGCCGACGGCAAGATCACCGTCGCGCGCGCGAGCGAGGAGAAGCAGGTACGCGCCCTGCACGGGCTCTCGCGCTCGCTCCTTGCTAACATGGTCACGGGCGTCTCGCAGGGCTACACGAAGACGCTGGAGCTGCAGGGCGTCGGCTACCGCGCGCAACAGGCGGGACAGAACGTTACGCTCTCTGTCGGCTACTCGCACCCCGTCCAGGTGACGCCGCCGCCGGGCATCCAGCTCGAGGTCGAGGGCACGACCCGCGTGCACGTGCGCGGCATCGACAAGGAGCTGGTCGGGCAGATCGCGGCGAACATCCGCAAGGTGCGCAAGCCCGAGCCGTACAAGGGCAAGGGCATCCGTTACCTCGGCGAGTTCGTGCGCAGGAAGGCCGGCAAGGCCGGCAAGGCGGGCAAGTAGATGAACAGCACGAAGACCTCCCGCGCGGCACGCATCCGCCGCCACCAGCGGGTCCGCAAGACCGTCGACGGCAGCGTCGCGCGGCCACGCCTCGCCGTCTACCGGAGCCTGACGCACATCTACGCACAGGTCATCGATGACGAGCGCGGCCACACGCTCGCCGCCGCCTCCGACGTCGAGGCGGCGCTCAAGGAGGCGAAGGGCTCGAAGACCGACCGCGCGAAGGCCGTCGGCGCGGCCGTCGCGAAGAAGGCAATGGCGGCGGGCGTGACGAAGGTCGTCTTCGACCGCGGCGGCAACCGCTACCACGGGCGCGTCAAGGCGCTTGCCGAGGCGGCGCGCGAGTCCGGGCTGCAATTCTAGTCGCGGAGAGGCGGGACAACCGATGGTAGGACCGAGGACACACAGGGGCGAGGGCCGCGGCGAAGGCCGCGACATGGAGCTGCAGGAGAAGGTTGTCTTCATCAACCGCGTCTCGAAAGTCGTCAAGGGCGGCCGCCGCTTCAGCTTTAGCGCCGTCGTCGTCGTCGGCGATGGCCAGGGCCACGTCGGCGCCGGCATGGGCAAGGCGAACGAAGTGCCGGAGGCGATCCGCAAGGGCTCCGCGATCGCCCGCAAGCACCTCATCACCGTGCCCATGAACAAGACCACCATCGCCCACCCCATCGTCGCCCGCTACGGCGCTGCCAAGGTGATGATGAAGCCCGCCTCCCCGGGCACCGGCGTCATCGCCGGCGGCGGCGTGCGCGCAGTGATGGAGTCGGCCGGCGTCAAGGACGTGCTCACGAAGTCGCTCGGCTCGTCGAACGTGATCAACGTGGTGAAGGCGACGATCCAGGGCCTCTCCGAGCTGCGCGACCCGAAGAAAGAAATCGCGCGCCGGCGGGCTGCCGTGAATCGCGCACAACAGGCCGGGACGTAATACGTATGGCGAAGATCAAGGTGACCTGGGAGCGCAGCGGTATCAACCAGCGCGAGGATCAGAAGCGCACGATCCGCGCGCTGGGCCTCCGGCGCCTCGGCCAGACCGTCGAGCACGAGGACAACCGCACCATCCGCGGCATGATCCTCAAAGTGCGGCACCTCGTGGCCGTGCGGGAGGGCGAGTAGATGCAACAGCATGAGCTGCGCCAGCCGGCTGGCGCGACGCACAAGCGCAAGCGCGTTGGCCGCGGCAACGGCAGCGGACACGGCACCTACTCCGGCAGGGGGCTCAAGGGGCAAAAGGCCCGCTCGGGCGGCGGCGTCCGTCCCGGCTTCGAAGGCGGCCAACTGCCGCTGATCCGCCGGATGGCGCGCAAGCGGGGCTTCCGCAACCCGTTCCGCGTCGAGTACGAAGAGGTCAACGTGGGCGCGCTGGGCCAGCGCTTCGCGGCCAGCAGCGAAGTCAACGCCGAGCGCCTGCGCGCCGCGCGCCTGATCCGCAGTGCACGCCGTCCGGTCAAAGTGCTCGGCGATGGCGAGTTGTCCGTCGCGCTCGCCGTCGAGGCCGTGAGCTTCACGAAGTCCGCAGTAGCGAAGATCGAGGCGGCCGGCGGCAGTGTCCGCTGGCTCAACGGCGAGCCTCAGCGCGCGGACCCCGAGGCCGCGGAGCCGGCGACGGCCAGGCCGAAGCGTCCCCGCGCGCCGAAGGCGGAGACCGAAGCGGCCCCCGCACCCGCATCGGCGGGGGAGGAGGCGTAGATGGCCCTCGCAGCCAGCCGGCAGCAAGCCGCATCGCGGCCGCGCCTGCTCCAGGCGCTGATCGATGCCTTGCACCAGGAAGACGTCCGCAAGAAGCTGCTCTTCACCGGCGCGCTGCTCGTCGTCTTTCGCTTCGTTGCACACATCCCCATCCCGGATGTTGACCCGCGCCAGATCCAGTCCGCGTTCAACCAGAGCCAGGTGCTCGGACTCTTCAACCTCTTCAGTGGCGGCGCCCTCAGGCGCATCAGCATCGCCGCCCTCGGCGTCTACCCCTACATCACCGCCACCATCATCATGCAGCTCGTTACGCCGCTCTTCCCGTCGCTGCAGAACCTCCAGAAGGAGGGCGAGCAGGGGCGCCACCGCCTCGAGCTGTACCAGTACTGGATGACCGTGCCCCTCTCCGTCGTGCAGGGTTACGCGCAGCTCGTCATCTTGCACCGCCTCGCGCAGGGCACCACTGCCTTTCACTTCACGCCCGGCTTCACCGGCAACGATGCGCTGCCGACCGTGACCGCGCTCTTCGCGCTCACCGCGGGATCGATGTTCCTTGTCTGGCTCGGCGACCTGATCACCGAGAACGGCATCGGCAACGGCATCTCGCTGATCATTTTCGGCGGCATCGTCGCGGGCATGCCGGGCCTCCTCAGCCAGGTGGTGAACTCGTCGATCGGCATCTTCGGCCTCATCCTCGTCGCGGTCGTCGCCATCGCCCTCGTCGCTTCGATGGTCTGGATGCAGGAAGCCGTGCGCAAGATCCCGGTGCAATACGCCAAGAGCGTGTTCAGAGCCGGCAAGATGTATCGTCAGTCCGGGCAGAGCCATATCCCGTTGCGCGTCAACTCCGCCGGCATGATCCCGCTGATCTTCGCGTTTTCGATCGTCATCCTGCCGTCGCTCGGGGCGCAGTACTTTCAGACGTCGGGCACGGGCTGGATCCGCGCGATCGCGAACTTCATGAACAGCACCTTCTCCCCCGGCACCACTGGCGGGCGGACCAACGCCAGCATCGGCTTCTACTTCGCGATCTTCCTGCTGGTCGTCGTCTTCAGCTTCTTCTACACCCTGGTCGTCTTCCAGCAGCAGAACCTGGCGGAGAACCTCCAGAAGCAGGGCGGCTTCGTGCCGGGCATCCGCCCCGGCCGCCCCACCGGCGAGTACATCATGCGCGTGCTCGTGCGCATCACCTGGGCCGGCGCGATCTTCCTCGGCATCGTCGCCGTCATCCCGTATCTCGCGACCAACTGGTTCGGCATCACGTCGCTCCAGATCAGCAGCACGGGACTGCTGATCGTCGTTGGCGTCGTCATCGACACGATGAAGCAGCTCGAAGCCCAGCTCCTCATGCGCAACTACGAAGGGTTCATACGCTAGGTGTACCTCATCTTTTTCGGGCCTCCGGGAGTCGGCAAGGGGACGCAGGCGGCGATCGTCGCCGAGCGCATGGGCTGGGCGCATATCTCGACCGGCGACATGCTGCGCGCGCACGCCAGAGACGGCAGCGAGCTTGGCCGCAAGGCCCGCACGTTCATGGACAAGGGGATGCTGGTCCCCGATGACCTCGTGATCGACATGTTCATCGCCCGTCTGGGCGAGATCGGCGAGCGCGGCTTTGTGCTCGATGGCTTTCCCCGCACTCTCGTGCAGGCGCGGGCGCTCGATAGCGCACTCGCCCGCCGCGGCCAGGCGATCGATCTTGCCATCAACATCACCGCCCCCGACGACGTGCTGGTCGAGCGCATGATGGGCCGCGCCGCGGAGTCCGGCCGCGCCGATGACACGCCGGAGGCGATCCGCGTACGCCTCGAGGTCCAGAAGCCGCCGGCGGGCCTCCTCGACCATTATCGTAGCGCCGGTAAGCTCCGGGACGTCGATGGACGCCCGGCCGTGCCCCAGGTGACCGAGGCGATCATGGAAGCGCTGGGCGTCGGCGATGCGAGCCGGCCGGGCTCGCGGTAGGCCGGAGCCGACGATGCCCATCATCATCAAGTCCGACGAGGAGATCGCCACCATGCGCCAGGCCGGGAGCATCGTCGCGAAGACACTCCGCCGCCTCGTCGACGAGTTGCGGCCGGGGCTCGTCGTGAAGGAGCTCGACAAGATCGTCCGCAAGGAGTTCGAGAAGCACAAGGTGATCCCCACGTTCCTCGGCTACCACGGCTATCCCGCGACCGTCTGTGTCTCCGTCAACGACGAGATTGTGCACGGCATCCCCGGCAAGCGCGTCATCGAGGACGGCGACGTCGTCAGCCTCGACCTGGGCTGCACGTACGAGGGCTATGTCGCGGACTCCGCCCTCACCGTGATCGTCGGCACGCCAAAGCCGGACGCCGCCCGGCTGGTCGACGTCACGCGCGCATCGCTCGAGGAAGGCATCCGTCACGCCCGGCCGGGCAACCGCCTCGGCGCGATCTCGCACGCGATCCAGACGTACATCGAGTCGCGCGGCTTCGGCGTCGTACGCGAATACGTTGGGCACGGCGTCGGCCGTCAGATGCACGAGGAGCCCCAGGTGCCCAACTACGGCCCCGCCGACCGCGGCCCGCTGCTGAAGAAAGGGATGGTGCTGGCCCTGGAGCCCATGGTGACGATGGGCGACTGGCGGACCCGCCAGATGGACGACAACTGGACCGTCAAGACCGTCGACGGCAGCCTGGCGGCCCATTTCGAGCACACCATCGCGATCACGGACGGCGAGCCGCGTGTGCTGACCGTCCCATAGGCCCGATACACGGTTTCGTTCGCGGAGAGTGCCGCGGATTCAGTATACTAATAGCCTTGAGATCAGGGATCTCCGTTAGGGGACAATGGCGAATCGCTCAAATCGGCAGCAGACAAGCGGCGGCCCCCGCAACAAGAAGGACGCGATCGAGGTGGAGGGCGTGGTCAAAGAGCCACTGCCCAACGCCATGTTCAAGGTCGAATTGCCCAACGGGCACCAGGTGCTGGCGCACATCTCCGGCAAGATCCGGCTGCACTTCATCAAGGTGTTGCCCGGGGACCGGGTCCTCGTGGAACTGTCGCCCTACGACCTGACGCGCGGGCGCATCACGTATCGGTTCAGGTAGGGGGACGCCATGAGAGTCCGGGCTTCGATCAAAAAGCGTTGCGAGAAGTGCAAGATCATCAAGCGGCACGGCGTGCTCCGCGTGATCTGCGAGATCCCGAAGCACAAGCAGCGGCAGGGGTAAGGCAACATGGCACGTATCGCCGGCGTAGACATCCCGCGTGAGAAGCGCGTCGACGTGTCGCTGCGCTACATCTTCGGCATCGGCTCGACCGGCGCGTCGAAGATCGTCGCGCAAACGCAGGTCAACCCCGCGACCAAGGTGCGCGACCTCACCGATGAAGAGGTCAACCGCATCCGCGAGGTGATCGACAAGGAATTCGTCGTCGAAGGCGATCTGCGGCGCGAGGTGCGCCAGAACATCCAGCGGTTGATCGAGATTAACTGCTATCGCGGCGTCCGCCACCGCCGCGGCTTGCCGGTCCGCGGGCAGCGCACGAAGACCAACGCGCGCACCAAGCGCGGTGCGCGCCGCACCGTCGCTGGCAAGCGCAAGGCAGCAGCCAAGAAGTAAGCGGGGCGGGGCTTCCGCCAGTGACCGCACGCGGGCCTGTATCGCGGCGGACAGAGGAGACGCATGGCCGAGCGAAAGGCACCGACGAAGAGCAAGGGGCGCAAGCGCGAACGCAAGTCCGTGCCGCGCGGCCGCGCCTACGTGCAGTCCACGTTCAACAACACGCTCATCACGCTCACCGACCCGAACGGGAACGTGCTCTCCTGGGCCAGTGCCGGCCAGTCCGGCTTCAAGGGCTCGCGGAAGAGCACGCCCTACGCCGCACAGATCGCCGCCGAGGGCGCCGCGCGCCGGGCGATGGAGCATGGCCTGCGCCAGGTCGAAGTCTTCGTCAAGGGTCCCGGGAGTGGCCGCGAGGCCGCCATCCGCGCGCTCCAGGCGAGCGGCCTCGTCGTGCTCAGCATCAAGGACTCGACGCCCGTGCCGCACAACGGCTGCCGGCCGCCGAAGCGCCGTCGCGTCTAGGCGGCTGGAGGAGAACAGATGGCTCGATATACAGGACCCGTGTGCCGCATCTGCCGCCGTTACGGCGAGAAGCTGATGCTCAAGGGCGACAAGTGCGTCAGCAAGTGCACGCTCGACAAGCGCCCCTCGCCTCCCGGCGAGCAAAAGTCCGGCCGCCGCCGCAAGCTGTCCGACCGCGCCCTCCAACTCCGCGAAAAGCAGAAGGCCCGCTACTCCTACGGCGTCCTCGAGAAGCAGTTCGTCGACTACTACGAGGACGCGGTGCGTCTGCCAGGCGTCACCGGCCAGAACCTCGTCCGCCTGCTCGAACTGCGGCTCGATAACATCGTCCACAAGATGGGCTTCGCCGACTCGCTCAAGCAGGCGCGCCAGATCGTCCGCCACGGCCACATCATGCTCAACGGCCGCAAGACCGACATCCCGTCGGCCGCCACGAGGGCCGGCGACATCATCGGCTGGACCGCGACCAGCAAGAAGACCGAGTACTTCAAGTTCGCCAAGGAGAACATGTCCAGCAAGAACACCCCTGGTTGGCTGAACGTCGACCGTGAGCAGATGACGGGGCGCGTGGTCTCGCCGCCGGCGCCCGGCGAGACGCCTGGCAGCTTCGACCCCTCTGTCATCGTCGAGTACTACTCGCGGTGATGACCATGCGCAGCATGACTGGCGCGGTAGCTGTGCTACCCGGCGCGCCCCTGTTCGCCGAGGAGGGAATGACATTGAACGAGCTTGAGCCCGCAAACATCGAAATCGAAGAGGAGACCGAAGCCTACGCGCGCCTCGTCGCCGAGCCGCTGAGCGCCGGCTTCGGCACGACGCTCGGCAACGCGCTCCGGCGCGTCCTCCTGAGCTCCCTGCCCGGCGCCGCCGTCACTTCCGTGCGTATCGAGGAGGTCGAGCACGAGTTCTCGACCGTCCCGCACATGAAGGAAGACACCACGGAGTTCCTCCTCAACCTCAAGGAGCTGCGCCTGCGCGCGCTCTCCGACCGCCCTGCCAAGCTCTACCTTGAAGCGCAGGGTGAAGGCCCTGTCACCGCCGCCGCCATCCAGACCACCGCCGACTACGAGATCGTCAACCCCGACCTCCACCTCGCCACCCTCGACTCCCCCAACGCCCGCCTCACCGTGGAGTTGAACGTCGAGGCGGGCGAGGGCTACGCGCCCGCCGGCCAGGGCGACGGCCTCCCGATCGGCGTCATCCCCGTCGATGCCATCTTCTCGCCTGTGCGCCGCGTCAACTTCCACGTCACGCACACCCGCGTCGGCCAGATGACCAACTACGACAAGCTCACCCTCGAGGTCTGGACCGACGGCACCATGGCCGGCGTCGACGCCGTGAGCAAGAGCGCCGACATCCTCGTCGACGAGCTGCGCATGTTCGCCCAGCTCGGCAAGCCGCTGCCGCCGGTGGTCGAACGCGGCCTCGGCATCGGCACGGCGCTGCCCCCGGACAAGTACAACACACCGATCGAGGACCTGAACCTCTCCGTCCGTGCCTACAACTGCCTCAAGCGCAGCGGGCTCATGACCGTCGGCCAGGTGCTCGAAAAGAGCGAGGACGAGCTGCTCTCCCTGCGCAACTTCGGCCGCAAGTCCTACGACGAGCTGCGCGACAAGCTCATCGAGCTCAACCTGCTCGCGCCTTCCGCCGACGACCTTGACGAGGGCATCGGCGGCGTCCCGATCGGGCGCAGCGGACCGCCGGCCCCTTCGGACAGCGACAGCGAGGACCTGAGCCCGCTCGGCGCCGCCCTCATCGAGGCGCTGCGTGAGGCCGGCGAAGACCCATCCGAGCTGGTGAAGCGTCAGGAGAAGGACGACTAGCGATGCGCCACAAGATCAGCGGCCGCAAGTTCGACCGCCCGTCCGACGAGCGGCGCGCGCTCTTCCGGATGCTCGTCGCCGACCTGCTGCGCCACGAGCGCCTGAAGACCACCGAGGCGAAAGCCAAGGAAGTGCGCCCGCTCGCCGAGAAGATGGTGACGCTCGGCAAGGACGGCACCGTGCACGCCCGCCGCCTGGCGATGGCCTACATAAACGACAAGGACGTCGTCAGGAAACTGTTCGACGACATCGGGCCGCGCTTCGCGGCGCGCCCCGGCGGCTACACGCGCATCATCAAGCTCGGCACGCGCGTCGGCGACGGCGCGCCGATGGCCCAGCTCGAGCTGGTGGAGCGCGGCGCCTGATCGATGACCGGCGCATTCGCCGCGGACCCGCGGCGCATCGCCCTGTTGCTGGAGTACGACGGGACCGCCTACCGCGGCTCGCAGTACCAGGAGGACGGCCGCACCATCCAGTCCGAGCTGGAGGCGGCGATCGAGAACCTCACCGGCGAGACCGTGCGCGCCGCCTTTGCGGGGCGCACCGACGCCGGTGTGCACGCCCTCGGGCAGGTGGCGGCCTTCGACACGCGGGCGTGGCTCGGCGCGGCCCAGTTCGTCGGCGGACTGAACCACTTCCTGCCACGGGACATCGCCGTGCGTGCGGCGGCGGAAGCCGATGCACGCTTTGACCCGCGGCGCGACGCGCGCAGCCGGCTGTATCGGTACTGCATCGATGCCCGGCCGGTGCGCTCGCCGCTTCTGCGCGACCGTACGTGGCACGTGCCACGGCCGCTCGACGTCGAAGCGATGCGGCGCGCAGCGAAGCGCCTCGAGGGCACGCACGACGTTGCCGCCTTCGCGGGGCCGTACGACGGGACCACCGTCCGTACGCTCCGCAGGTGTGAGGTCACGGCGGACCGGCGGTGCGTGCGGGTGGAGATGGAGGCCGAGGCATTCCTGCCGCACCAGGTGCGCAGGACCGTCGGGCCGCTCGTCGAGGTGGGCAGCGGGCGCATGAGCGGCGACACGCTCGCCGCGCTGCTCGAAGAGGCGAAGCCGTCGAGCGCCGGGCCGGCGGCGCCCGCTTGCGGGCTGTATCTGGTATCGATAGCGTATGATCGCCTCGATCTCGGGGCCGGAAAAGGAAACGGACGGGACGGATGAGCACCTACACCCTGAGACCGCGCGACATCGAAGAGACCTGGCACGTCGTCGACGCCGAGGGCCAGTCGCTCGGGCGGCTCGCGTCGGACATCGCCGCCACCCTGCGCGGCAAGAAGCGCCCGACATTCTCGCCGTCGATGCCCAACGGCGACTTCGTCGTCGTCGTCAACGCCGCGAGGGTAAAGGTCACCGGCGACACCACGGCGAAGCAGTACTGGCGCCACACCATGTACCCGGGCGGCCTGCGCTCCATCAGCCAGGCGAAGCTGCTGGCGACGCGCCCGGAGCGCGTGATCGAGTATGCCGTGAAGGGCATGCTGCCCCACAACGCGCACGGCGCGAGGCTGCTGCGGCGCCTGAAGGTGTACGCCGGGCCCGAGCACCCGCACCAGTCCCAGGTCAACGCCGGGCAGGGCAAGCATCGCGGCGAGACGCCGAGCACCCCGCCCGCGTAACGCGTCAGGACGGGGTGTGATGCTCCGCCCAGGAGGAGAACAATGGCAACGAGTGAGCGCTACTTCTACGGCACGGGCCGCCGCAAGACGGCCGTCGCCCGCGTGCGCCTCTATCCGGGCAGCGGCGAGATTCTGATCAACGGCAAGGGGTATCTCGACGTGTTCACGCGCGGCTCTCACCAGAATGCCGTGCTGGCGCCCCTGAAGGCAGTCGGCGGCGCCGACCGCTGGAACGTTCAGGCGCGGGTCGAGGGCGGTGGCATCACCGGCTGGGCCGGCGCGGTCTCGCACGGCATCGCCCGCGCCCTCGCGGTGTCAGACGAGAGCCTCAGGCCGGCGCTGCGCCGTCAGAGCCTCCTCACCCGCGACGCCCGGATGAAGGAGCGCAAGAAGGTCGGACTCAAGCGCGCCCGCAAGGCGCCCCAGTACACCAAGCGTTAGCCGCGCTGCATCGCCCACGTCGATCGCGAAGAACACAGGCGGCCAGCCGGTAGGCTGGCCGCCTGGCTGCGTCCGCTGCCGTCCTCGTGTTCACGCTTCCCCCTTCTCCCACCTCATCACCGTGAACTGCGGAACGCGGAACCAATCCTCGAAGTAGTCCTGCGTCCGCAGCGACGTATCCTCTGGCACGGGCTCCAGAAACGCGCGCAGCATGAGGCCGGCGCCCAGGTACGCGCGCATGTACTGCGAGAGCGGGCGGTGCCAGTTGACGATGCGCATCCCGGCCCACTCGTACACCTGTGGCCGCTCCTCGGCATAGCGGTCGACGCGATGGTAGAGCCGTCGCCCGCTCTCGTCCGTTGCCACCCCTCGGACGCCGTCACGAACCCGACGTTCGCCACGACCAGTTGCCCGCCGGGGCGCAGCACCCGCGCGGACGCACGGATCGCCGCCGCGTAGTCGACGATGTCGACGAGCGTCACGTAGCTCACGACGAGGTCGAACGCAGCATCAGCGAACGGCAGTGTCTCCGCGCTCGCGCAGATGTACGCACCCGCCGCGCCATCGCGCGCGCCCGCTTCCTCTACCAGCTCGTGCGTGAGATCCAGACCGACCACCTGCGCGCCGCGCCCGGCGAGCATCCGGCAGAAGCGCCCCTCCCCGCACCCTGAGTCGAGCACGCGCCGGCCGCGCACATCGCCGCACTGTTCGAGCGTGACCGGGTCGAGCAGCAGCGTGCGGTTGTAGTCCGGGCGATCCTGGAAGTCGATGTATGCGCGTGCGGACGATGCCCACGCCGCCGCCGCCGAGTGCTGATCCTCGTGCATGGGATGCGTCTCGGCCGTCGCGCCGCTAGCTCTTCGCCTTCGTCGTGCGCGGCTTGGCCGCGGCTTTCG